>Ga0209611_10007792_pt1 | contig 17051 bp, 16 predicted proteins | sample S1TSphgellanicum_3_FD_187693 | JGI IMG/M metagenome (GOLD analysis project Ga0209611, IMG submission 187693) | Host-associated microbial communities from peat moss isolated from Minnesota, USA - S1T2_Fc - Sphagnum magellanicum MG (SPAdes) (version 2) | ecosystem: Host-associated > Plants > Peat...
TGGGTACGGGTACTGGGGCGGGCGGAGTGGGGGCGGCGATCAGGGGTGCGGGATTCAATGTGACGGCGGACTGTTGGGCTTGGGCGAGTTCGCGCAGGCTTTCGCCGAGTTGCTCGCCGCAGCGCCTGCCCATGGCGTCGAAGCCGGCGCCCATCGAGGCGATGTACGCGGACACGTAGTGCTTGCCGGCGGAGGATTGCAAGAAGGCCAGCAGGTGTTTGAGGTCGGCGTCGCTCATGTCGCGATAGCCGTAGGCGAGGTACCTGCGCAGCGGCTCGCGCATGTTGTGTTCCAAGTCCGCGCGGCTGGCGGCGGCGGATTTGCGGGCATCCTCTTCGACTCCCGCGGGGTCTCGGCCTGCACCGACCGCGGTGCCGATGGCCACCGCCTGGCCCATACTCAAGAAAATCTGCACCGTGGATTCGGTCGAGCGTGTGGCATGTTCCAGCTTCTCGAACAGGACGTCGCGTTGCGGCGTGGATGGCGCGGTGATCTCGCCATTCATGATCTTGTCGATCTTCGCTTCCTCGAGCGTGGCTGTCGCCACGTCAGCGGCGACCATGCGGCGGCCGAGATCGGTGGCGAGGAACGCTTCGGTTTTCTTCACGGTCACCGGATCGAGATTCGCGGCGAGCGCGCTCAAAGCCGGCGCCTCGAACACATCGATGCGAAATCCGCGCTCGGCGGCGGCGGTCACGAGCGCCAATTGTTGCTCGGACAGATGCGCCCTCGCGTCCGCCGAGAACAGCTGCCGTACGTGCTCCGGCATGGAGCCGAGCGAGGCGCGCACCTGTTCGCGAACCGCCGCATCCTGGTAGATCTTTGCCGCGGTCTCGATGTCGACGCTGGATTCCGCGGCATATAGGTGGGCGGATATCAAGAGCGGGGCGAGTGCGAATGCGCGGCGCAGCGTGAATCGAGGGCGAAACGTGAATGCGTACCGAGACATGTGCGAACTCCGGATGACGCTAAGTCCTGGTCGATTGTACACTCCGGGCCACTAGTCACTGGCAGATCCGGGGCGAAGCATGAATTACTTCAAGTTTTCGACAGTGCCGCTGTCGGTTTTGTTCATCGTGAGCTGTTCCGCCGGATCGACTCCCGAATCGCCGCCGCCGCCCCCGCCGCCGGCCAAGACCGTATTCGATCCTCTGACGCACACCCTCGACCGCGCGCGCGATGTGCAAAATACCGTGGATCAGAACGCGGACAGCACTCGCAAAGCGGTCGATAATCAAGAGCGCGGCGATACCTCTCCGTAGCCCGCCATCCGACCCATGATGCGTTTGCTGCGCCCTCGCAACGGCGCCCAGTGGCCTGGCAGGCTACCCGCTTCGCCGGTGGCCTGATGCAGGCCTGGCATTGGAGCGTCCGCAGGATCTTGGGTCTATGGGTGCGGGTGGCGCTCAAGCCCGATGATGCGCCCGCAGCGATCGCGGCGTTGCCGCGGCCGGTCTGCTACGTGCTCGAGCGGACGAGCGAAACCGATCTTGCCGTGCTCAGCAATGTGTGCGCGGAACGCAATCTGCCGCGTCCCGAGCGGCGCTTGGGCTTGAGCGGACGGCGGAGCGCACAAGCGTATTTCGAACTGCTGAGGCCCGCGGGGTTGTTCGGCAGGAGCCGCGCGGCGCGTGCGCCGCACAGCCTGGTTCAGCTCATCGCCGCCGCGGCCGCGGATCCGCAATTCGACGTGGATCTCGTGCCGGTGGCGATCTTCTGGGGGCGTGCGCCGCAACGCGAAGCCAGTCTCTGGCGACTGCTGTTCGCCGAGAACTGGCTGCTGGTGGGTCGGTTCCGCAAGCTGCTCAACGTACTGGTCAACGGCCGCAACACCCTGGTGTACTTCGGCGAGCCGGTGCGGCTGCGCGAGGCGATTGAAGAGGGCATGAACGAGCAGCGCAGCGTGCGTTTCATCTTGCGCAGCCTGCGCCAGGTGCTGCGCGCGCAGCGCGCTTCGACCATCGGCCCCGATCTCTCGCATCGACGCACTCTCGTGACGCAGCTGTTGAAGGCCGAGGACGTGCGCCGCGCGGTGCGCCGCGAGATGCGGGTGCGCGGGCTCACACGCCGCGCCGCGCTGCTCGAGGCGCGCAAGTACGCCGTGGAAATCGCCGCCAACTATTCGCAGTCCTTCATCCGGTTCATGTCAGTCGTCCTGGGCTGGTTGTGGAACCGCGTCTACGACGGGGTGAAATTCGAGCACGTCGAGAATTTGAACGACGTCGGCGACGGCGCGGAGATCATCTACGTGCCGTGCCACCGCAGCCACATGGATTACCTCCTCCTCTCGTACGTGATCTATCACAAGGGGTTCGCGGTGCCGCATGTCGCGGCCGGCATCAATTTGAATCTACCGGTGATCGGCCGCTATCTGCGGAAAGGCGGCGCGTTCTTCCTGCGCCGCACGCTGAAAGGCAACGACCTGTACGCGACCGTGTTCGCGAAGTACCTCGGCATCATGATGATGCGCGGCCATTCGCTGGAATATTTCATCGAGGGCGGGCGCAGCCGCACCGGGCGGCTGTTGTCGCCGCGCACCGGCATGTTGTCGATGACGGTGCGCGCTTTTTTGCGCGCGCCGCAGCGGCCGGTGGTCTTCATGCCGGTGTATTTCGGCTATGAGCGCATCGTCGAGGGGCGCACGTACATCGGCGAGCTGTCAGGACGGCCGAAAGAAAAGGAGAGCATACCCGGGCTCATCAAGTCGACCGTCGCCGTGCTGCGCAGCGAACTCGGCACCGTGCACGTGAACTTGGGAAGGCCGGTGGCGCTCGATGGGCTGCTGACCCGGCACAACCCACGGTGGCGCGAGAAGGTGACGTGGGATACCGACGCGCGCGAGGCTTGGATCGGCGAGGCGATCGCCGATCTCTCGGTGTGCATCAACAAGGAGATCAATGCCGCCGCCGCGGTGACGCCGATCAACCTCGTGGCCATGGCGATACTGGCGACTCCTCGCCAGGCGATGCCGGAAATCGACCTCGCGCGCCAGCTCGAGTTGTATCAAGCGCTGCTGCGCGAGGCGCCGTATGGCCCGCTGGTGACGGTCACCGCCGACAGCGGACCCTCGATGATCCGCTACGCCGAAGCGATGGGGATACTCGAGCGCCAACCCCACGCCTTGGGCGACATCATGCGCATGAATACCGAGAATGCGGTGCTCGCCACTTATTATCGAAACAACATTTTGCATCTGTTCGCGATGCCTTCGCTGCTCGCCTGTTGCTTCGTCAGCAACGCGAGCATGCGCACGGTCGACATCCAGCGGCTGGTCTGGCGGGTCTATCCGTACATCGCGAGCGAGCTATACCTACGCTGGGACGAGGCGGAGGCGGGCGCGGTCGCGGACGCGCTGCTCGACACATTCGCCCGCTTGAATCTATTGCACGCCAACGCGGACCGCAGCGAGTGGCAGCGCCCGCCGTATACGTCGCTCGAAGCGATCCGGCTGTCGGTGCTCGCGCAGGCGACCATTCAAACCATCGAGCGGTACTACCTGGCCATCGCCCTGTTGCTGCAATCGGGCAGCGGCACGATCGCACAGCAAGCGCTCGAGGAGCGCTGCCATTTGATGGCGCAGCGCATATCGGTGCTGTACGGCTTGAACTCGCCCGAGTTCTTCGACAAGAGCCTGTTTCGCCAGTTCATCGACCTGCTGCGCCGGAGGAACGTGATCCAGACTTCCGCCGACGGCATGCTCACCTTCGGCGAACCTCTGCTCAACGTCGCCGCGGACGCGCAGCTGGTGCTGTCGGGCGAGATCCGGCACAGCATTTTGCAGGTGACGCTCGGGCAGTAACCGTAGGAGTGTGTGGAATGAGGCACCCCCTCCCCCCGGGGGCTTCGAGTGCTAATCGAACGCGTGCGGTGTTACCGCATCCGCGTGTCGTAGGTCCATCGACGAAGTTTTTTGGCCACGAGTGTCGAGGCACCCGGGTGCTTGGGGTTGATGATGATATTGGGTTCTTCGGGAACAACGACCGAAGGAACCTGTGCGAGGAGACTTACTCCCGAGATTGCCCAATGGGTTCCCCAATCGATGGACACGAGGCCTTCGGGAAGCGCATCCCAACCGACGTTCGTTGACGGATCGAACATCACTCTCGCATCCCAAGCGCCCTCAGGGACTTCTATCTTGACGAGGTATCTATTCAAGGGAAGCGGCGAGACGCCTCCGAGATGAACGATCGTTTCGAGGCATGCCAGAGCAATGGATCCGGAACTATAGAGAACCGGCGTTCCCTTCTTGTTCCATCTGCCGCCCGTGGATTCCGCCCCTCTCCCCGATAGATCATCTGACCCATAAGTCGGTGTATCGGTGGCGATGCGCCAGAGATCGGGCATCAAACGCTATCCGTATGCACCAGACTGCTGTTGGGAGAGCAGATCCGACACGAGTGCGCGCCCGTCGACGGTATCCATAAGTTCGCCTGGAGACTTGCCCTCCAATGCCGGCAGTGGTTGTTGTAGCCAGTCCCCGACCCACCGGCCCGCATCGAAGTCAGCAGCAGCGCCGGACTGCTCGACCATATTTTGCGCCTGACCCACCAAGCGAGCGATGCCCAACACCCGCTCGGTCTCATCTTGACTGAGACGTTTCGAGGCGCGAATCTTTCGATCAACCGTCGGCCGTGCAAGACCGGTGGTCCTGTAAAATTTGTCGATTGGCATGTGCATGGACACAGTCAGGACCTTCACATACTTTGCCGGCAATCCCGCCTTGACGATTGCGACTCGCTCGTAGGCGCTCGTCCGGTAGAGCTGCAGCGCGTGATCATGTCGTTCCCAGACTCGATGAATCGCCTGATGGTGGCGGGCTCGAATTAGCGACGGTAACTTGCCCTTCACGCCTGCTTTGATGATAGGGGCCTTGCGCAGTGGCGACCGGGATTTGGTGACTTCAGTCATTAGATATGAGCCGTGATCATTTGAGGCAATAGTATTGCTCAAATGAGCAGCGTCTGCAATTGACGTAGGAAGCGTTATCGCGGCGGCGCTTGTCACACAAATCGCTGTGCGTGCCGCTCGGCGCGCGCCGACGGATCGTTCACTCTGAGGCCAGTATTCCAACATCCGAATCGCCAAGCGGTCGAAAGTTCAGGGACGGTGGGGAAAGGCAGCCATACGGCAACTGCTTCCCCCGTTGCCGTATGGCTGCCTTTCCCCACGGGCCCGCGTAACGCGCGCTAGTCCCAGCGAGGGTCTCCGCGACCTTGCTTGGTGGCGCCGCGGCGCTTCTTGGATTCGATGCGGCGCTCCTTGGAGCCTTTGGTGGGGCGGGTTTTCTTGCGGATCTTGGGCTCGACCATCGCGGCGCGAATCAGTTTTTCCAGACGCTCGAGGGCGGCGCGGCGATTTTGATCCTGGCTGCGTTCGCTCATGGCTTTGATGAGGATGCTGCCGTCGTCGATGAGCTTCTGGCCCGCGAGCCGGCGAAGGCGATTTCGGACCGACACCGGAAGAGTGGCGTTGCGCGCCAGTAGGAAACGCAGCTGCACGGCGCTCGCGACTTTGTTGACGTTTTGGCCGCCGGGGCCGGAGGAGCGAATGAATTTCCATTCCAGCTCTTCGTCGGGGATAACGATATCGGGTGCGAGGTTCACGCGCTGGTCACTATCACGCGCTGTTCACTAAATGAGCACGAGCCTGAAAACTCATTGCGCCCGTGTCATGCGTAACGGGGGCGGCCGCGAAAGGTGGCATCGTGGGGAGCCTCGCATCAATCGAGGTCGGGCGGCGCGTTGCGGACGTGGATTTCGCGCTGTGCGATCGGCATGGTGATTTTGTGTTCCTTGAAAAGTCGCCAGATGGCGCGGTTGACGTCGGAGCGCACATTGTTGACGCCTTCCTGCGGGTCGGAAATCCAGAAGCGCAGTTCGAGCTCGATCCCGCTGTCGCTGAAGTGCATGAGGCGCGACACGGGCGGGGGATCGCGCAGCACCCGCGCCTTGCCTTCGCAGGCGGTGATCAGCAGTTGCATCGCGAGTTCGGGGTCGTCGTGATAGCTGACGCGAATCGGCAGTTTCAGGCGGATGCGCGGGTCGGTATAGCTCCAGTTGATCACGGCATTGGAAATGAGCTGCTGATTCGGCACGAGCATTTCGACGCCGTCGCGGTCGCGTACCACGACGTAGCGGCCGCGCAGTTCCTGGACCCAGCCGAAGTTCTCGGTGCTGGTGCCGCTTTGTCCTGAGAGGCTGATGACATCGCCGGGCTTGATGGAGCGATCCATGAGCAGCACGAAGCCGCTGACGAAATTCGCGGCAATCGACTGCAGGCCGAAGCCCAGCCCTAGACCGATGGCGCCGGTGAGGACCGTGAGCGCCGTCAGGTCGACGCCCGCCGCGTTCAGGCCCATCAGAATGGAGAGGCCGATCAAGAATGCGTTGGCGAATTTCGCGATGCCGATGCGCGTCGAGGGTGCGAGGTTGCTGAGTTTCTTCAGTCGTCGCTCGACCCAGCGGCTTATCCAGGCGGCTACGAGCACGAAGACGGTGAGCGTGAAGAGGAGTTTCAGCACCGACCAAAGAGTGATGCGGCTCTTGCCGGCCGCCATGCCGACGCTGTCCAGGAAAGCGATGATGGGATCGAGCCAGCCCAAGTATTCGGCGGCGAACGCCAGCCAGATGAACAACGTGGCGCGGTTCTCCCAATGCTGCATCCACGACTTGTTGCCGAGGCTCGCGGCGAACAGCAAGACGAGGATGCGCAGCACGATGTAGGCGCCGATCAAGCGGCCTGCCGCATCGAGTACCGTGACGTCGTAAGACGCCGCTTGCAGGGCGCTGCGCGCCAGCAGCACTAAGCCCAAGGCCATGACGACCGGCATCACGACGACGCTGCCCTGGGAGGCAAAGTAAGTCCAGGTGAGGGCGGTCGGCGCCTTCGTCATGCGCCGCTCGTAGCGAATGCGCAGCGCCGTGCCGACGAACCAACCCGCGAGCAGGCACAGCGACACCGCGCCGATCTCGATCAGCACATTGCGGGTCGACAGGATCTCGAAGAACGCCTCGATCCGCAGCCAGATCTCGCTCACCGGCAGAGATTCCTGGTGGCGGACGCTTCAGTCGTTGGGCAATTGGGGCCGGATCGTGGGGCCATTGCAGCGGGCGCACGGCGCGGGGTCAGTCGAACATCATGCATTGAGGTCGGGGATCAACTGGCTCTCGAGCCGCGCGATCTGGTCCTTGAGCAGGAGCTTGCGACGCTTCAGGCGCTTCATCTGCAGCTCGTCGACTTTGAAATCCATGCTGAGGCGGGAAATGATGTCGTCGAGATCGCGGTGCTCGATGCGCAGAGTGCGCAAGCGTTCGATGTTCTTGAAGAGGTCGGTATTGACTTTGTTGTCTTCGTCGCTCACGGCGTCACTTATTTGTAATAGCTGCGCCACACCGGGGTTACGCAATCCGGTAGCTTAAGGGAGCGGCCCAGGGGATTCCAAGTTTGCGGTGCGTGAAAATCCGAGCCCACCGAGCCTGAGAAACCATGCTTGAGCGCGAAGGCCGCCAGGGCTTCGACGTGGTCCGCATGGTTGGGGCCGGTCACCACTTCGAGCGCGGTGCCGCCCGCGGCGGCGAAGTCGGCGAGCAGCCGCCGGCGGGCACCGGCCGACAATTTATAGCGCGATGGGTGGGCGAGCACGGCGACGCCGCCGGCGGCGCTGATCCAGGCGATGACCGTCTCGAGGGGTGGCCACTCGGCGGCGATGTTGGCGGCCGTGCCTCTCCCTAAGTACTTGCGAAAGGCCGCTTCGGTGTCCTTGACGTGGCCGCCGGCGACCATGGCGTTGGCGAGGTGCGCGCGCGTCGGCACGCCGGGATTCGCTTCCACGGCGGCAAGCAGCTCTCCACCAGGCAGACCCATTTTTCCGAGGCGAGCGCAAATCTTGAGCATGCGGACGCGCCGCCGATCTGCCTGCGCGCTCAAGGCGGCGAGCAGCTCTGCGCACGTGGGATCGATCCACAATCCGAGGATATGAATGGGCTGTGCCCGCCAGGCGGCGGAGATTTCGACGCCGGGTACGAGATCGATGTTATGGATACCTGCGCCCGCGCTGGCCTCTTCTAGGCCGGCGACCGTGTCGTGATCGGTGAGGGCCAAGACCTCGACGCCGGCGGCGGCGGCGTGCGCGACGAGTTCGAGCGGCGTGAATGTTCCGTCGGAGCGGTTCGAGTGGGTGTGCAAATCGATGTTGAGCGTGGGGGCCGAGTTCATGGTGGCGGGGTGGTGTACATCGTGGCGGGAGCAATGTTCATGGTGCGGGGGCGGAGGTCACGGTGGCTGCCGGCTTCACGTGGGCGGCATCAGCGAGCTGCCGCGGGCGAGGCCCACGGCTTCGAGCTCGAGGCCGGCGAGGATGATGAAGCCTTGCAAGCGCTCGAAGCCGTCGCCGGTGTAGTCGAAAGTATAGGTGCGCAGTAGCCGGCGCTTGCCGCGGGAGTCGCGCGCGAGGCGGAAGCCGGCAAAGGCGACGGTGCCGTCCAGGAGCTGCACCACGGCGCGCGAACAGGTGGTTTTGGCGATCCGATTGGCGGCTTCCCGGGCGTCGAGGGAGAGCTGCCACGCCTTGTAGCCGCCGGCGAGCAGCGCGGCGACAATCAACAAGACCAGCATGTCATCACTCATGCGGCGCAGCTTACCGTAAGGCTTTGCGGCGCGCGTTGTGATGCGGCGCGGCGGGCCGGCGGGGCACTGGATTTCCGGGGATCGCTCCCCATACAGGGAGTATGAAAAACGATCACTCAGCACCGAGCCGGACAGTTGCGAACGCGTCAGCGCCGAACTTGGCACAAGCGAGTTTGGCGGTGCGCGTGGACCCGAATGCCATGCTGCAATATGTGCAGCAGATGATGATGCCGCCGCGCAATGCCGACACTTCCATGACGCTGGCGGAACACGATTGGGGCAGCGATACGCCGTTGGCGCGCGCCGCGCAGTTGCGCTGGGGGGCCTTGAACCGCGCATTCGGCGACGCCCGGGTGAGTTCGTGGACCACGAAGCAAAAGCGTGACCGAATTCACATTCCGGCGGCGTTGATCGCGGCCGCCGGCGTCGCTCGGCTGACGATGGCGGAGGAGGGCGTGGTGTTCGATATTCCGACGTTGCTCGATGCGACGTTGGAATTGTGCGAGCCGGCCGGAAGCGCCTGACGGGAACTGCATTGCACTGGGCCGGCGGCGGCCTGACGGGAACTGCGCCGGCCTGGCGCGGGGTGGTGGTAACCAGACGGGAACTGGGCCGGCGTGATTGGCGGGGCGAGGCATCGTGCCTTCGGGTCTTACGCGGCTGGCAGTACGCTCGGGTGGTTGAATGCGATGAAGTCGCCGTTCAACACGCTTTCTCGGCAGTTATAGCGCAGCCGGTGTCCGTCGAGGCGCGTGACGTGACCGCCGGCCGCTTCGAGCAATGCCTGGCCGGCGGCGGTGTCCCACTCCGAGGTGGGTCCAAAGCGTGGATACAGGTCCGCGTTGCCGTCGGCGACCAAGCAGAATTTCAGCGAACTGCCGATGCTGGTGGTGATGTGCGGCCGCAGGCGCTCGAGGTACGCCGCGGTGTCGGGGCTCGCGTGGGAGCGGCTGCCGATGACGCGCAGGGGGTCTTGCGGCGCCGATACACGAATGGGAACCTCGGCCGCGCCGCGGTGGTGGCTGAAGGCGCCGACCCCGGCCGCGCCCCAGTACAGCAGCCCGCGCGCGGGTGCGGAGACGACGCCGAGCACGGGTTCGTGCTCCACCACCAGCGCGATGTTGACGGTGAACTCGCCGTTGCGCTTGACGAACTCGCGGGTTCCATCGAGGGGATCGACCACCCATAACTCGCGCCACTGCCGGCGCTCGTCCCAGGGGGCCTGGGCGGATTCCTCGGAGAGAATGGGAATATCGGGGGTCAGCGAACTCAGGCCGTCGAGGATGACGCGCTGTGATTCCAAGTCCGCGAGCGTGAGGGGCGAGTCGTCCTCCTTGTGCTGCACGGAAAATCCTCCGCCGTACACCTTCATGATGGCCTCACCGGCGCGGGCGACGATGGGCATCAAGGCTTGGCTCAGGGCGGGTAGATCACGCATCGCTTGATATCATACGCACATGGGTGCATCGCCTGCAGTCGACTGGTCGGCCATCGATACGGTCCTTTTGGACATGGACGGGACCTTGCTCGATTTGCGCTTCGACAATTGGTTCTGGGAGGAGTTGATTCCGCACCGCTACGCCGCCGCGCATGGGCTCGAGTTGACGCAGGCGCACGCCGTGTTGCCGCCCAAGTTCGCGGCGGTGAAGGGGACTCTGCAGTGGTACTGCATCGAGTATTGGTCCGAGGAACTGAAACTCGACATCGGCCGCATCAAGCGTGAAACCTACGACAGGGTCGGCTTTCTCCCGGGGGCGCAGGAGTTTCTGTCGCTGCTCAAAGAGCGCGGCAAGCGCTGCGTGCTCGTGACCAATGCGCATCCGCTGACGCTCGGCCTCAAAGACGAGCGGGTCGCGCTGCGGCAGTATTTCGATGCCCTGTACTCCTCCCACCCGTTTGCCTACCCGAAGGAGGATGCGGCGTTCTGGCCGCGGCTGGCGGCCGAGGAGCCGTTCGTGCCGCAGCGCACTTTATTCGTCGACGATAGCTTGAGCGTGTTGAATGCGGCGCGCGACTTTGGAATTGGGTGGTTGCGCGCGGTGCGGAGGCCTGATTCGGGGCGGCCGGCGCAGCATACCGGGGACTACTTGGCGGTGGATCGGGTGGGGGAGTTGATCGGGTGACCGGGGCCGATTGATGGGTCATCAAGTCGCTGCGAAGACCAGTTGGCCAGAGTTATGCGATGTGGGCTGCGATTGAATTTAGGGGCCGGCGGCGCCGGGGTTGGGGGTGCCGCCGGCGGGGCCGCCGCCGCCGCGACCGCGGCGGCGCCTGCGGCGGGGGGTGCCTTGCGATTGGCCGGGGGAGTCGCCGGAAGCTGCGGGGGCGGAGTCGGGGTTGCTGCGGGGTGGCTCGTTGCCCGGGCGAGGGTCGGGTGAGGAGGCTGAATGCTGGGGCCGCGAGTTGGGGGCGGGGCCGCGTCTGAGACCGCCGCCGGAGCGACCGCCGCTAGGTCCGCCGGAGCGGCTGCCGCCGCTGCCGCTACCGCCGCCGCTGCGTCCGGGGCCACCGGAGCGAGAGTTGCTGCCGCCGCCGTAGCGAGAATTGCCACCGCCGCCGGGGCGACCGCCGCCCCCGCCGCCGAAGCGGCTGCCGCCGCCGGAGCGGGATTGGCCGGGGCGCGGGGCGCGCTCGCGCCATTCGGCGGGCGGCGGTGCGGTCACGGCCGCGAGGTCCGATGGGTCGATCGAGGCGCGTGGGATCTGGTGTCCGATGTAGCGTTCGATGTCGGGGAGCGAGATGGCGTATTCCTCGCAGCCGAAGCTGATGGCATCGCCTTCGGCGCCGGCGCGGGCGGTGCGGCCGATGCGATGCACGTAGTCCTCGGCGTCGTTCGGCAGATCGAAATTGAACACATGACTCACATCGGGAATGTGCAGGCCGCGCGATGCGACGTCGGTGGCGATCAAGACGGCGATCTCGCCGTCGTGAAAATCGCGCATCATTTTCAAGCGTTTGGTTTGCGGGACATCGCCGGAGAGCGCCTGGGCGACGAAGCCATTGGCGGTCAGCGTGCGCTCGAGCAGTTCGGCGATGCGCTTGGTGTTGACGAACACCATGGTGCGGCGGGCGTCGATCCGGCGCAGCAAGCCCATCAGCAGCGGGATCTTCTCTTCCGTGGACGGAAAGTAGAGCACCTGGGTGACGCGATCGACGGTCATCTTGTCGGGCTCGATGCGGATCAGCTCCGGGTTGTTCATGTGCTCGTAGGCGAGTTCCATCACGCGGTGCGACAGCGTGGCGGAGAACATCATCGTGAGGCGCAGCGCCGGGTGCGGTAAACGCCGTAATAAGAAGCGGATATCCTTGATGAAGCCGAGATCGAACATGCGATCGGCTTCGTCCATGACGGCCACTTGAATATGGCGTAGATCGAACACACCTTGCTTGAAGTAATCGATGATGCGGCCGGGCGTGCCGATCAGCACATCGATGCCGTCTTCGAGAATGCGGCGCTGTTTTTCGTAATCGACGCCGCCGAAGACGATGGCGAGCTTGAGGCCGGTGTACTTGCCGATGCCCTCGGCGTCGGAGTGAATCTGCACCGCGAGTTCGCGCGTCGGTGCGATCACGATGGCGCGCGGCGCGCCGGAGCGCGGTGCGCTCGGCGACGGCGCGCCGTCACCGGATCGCGGTGCGTCTGGCGACGCGGTGTCGGCGCCGGAGTGCGGTGCGGCCGGAGACGCGGTGCCGTCACTGGAGCGCGGTGCGGCCGGAGACGCAGTGCTGCCGCCGGCATCGGGATCGGTCAACAGCCTATTGAACATGGCGATGAGGAAGGCCGCGGTTTTTCCGGTGCCTGTCTGTGCCTGCCCAGCGACATCGCGGCCGGAGAGGGCTACGGGGAGGGTTTGTGCCTGAATGGGAGTGCAGCGTGTATAGCCGAGTTCCGCGATACCCCGCTTCACGGATTCAGGGATTTGCAGGGATTCGAACGTGAGCTGACTGAGATGGGCGTCTGACATTTTCTCTTCGAGGATTGCAGAAACTTGCAAAATGCTGAGGACCGGATGACAATACAGTCAACCAGGAGCCGGTCTATCCGCTCCCCTCAACCGTATCATCGGTACCCTTTTAAGGTAATTCAAGACCGCTAAAGCCGCTGTATTGTGCCCGAACGGCCGCGCATCGTCACTTCGCGCTTGAAGTCGGGTCGTACAACAACCTTCCGTCCAGATCCTCTCAATATCCAAACGAATCTCCTAAAGGAGGTATTTCCGCAGTGAGTAACCCAAGTATCGTTCACACCAGTGATGCCACGTTCGACAAGGACGTGCTGAAGTCCGAAAAGCCCGTATTGCTCGATTTTTGGGCTGAATGGTGCGGACCGTGCAAGATGATCGCGCCCATCCTCGATGAGATCGCCGATCAATACAAAGACAAGATCCGGATCGCCAAACTCAACATCGACGACAATCCGGCGACACCCCCGAAATTCAATATTCGCGGCATCCCGACGCTGATCCTGTTCAAGAACGGGACGGTGGAGGCCCAGAAAGTCGGAGCGGTGACCAAATCTCAGCTCGCGGCCTTTTTGGACAGCAACCTGTGAGAGGCTACTTAGGCAATCAGTCGCGCGGCGGCGGCCAGGGAGGACAGCAGGGCGGCCAGGGCCAGGGCGGGGGACGCTCGAATCGATCCAATCGGGGTCCCCGAAACGACAACCGCAATGGCAATACCAATGGGGGCAGGCCCCCACAAGAAGATTACGGCGATCTGCCGGAGGGCGGCGATGACCTAGAGATCATTGCGCCGACCGATCTTGCGCGCAGCCGCAGCTCGATGAACCTGACGGAGCTGAAGAAGCGCCCGATCAGCGACTTGGTCAAGCTGGCCGAGACCATGGGCCTCGAGAACATGGGCCGCTCGCGCAAGCAGGACATCATTTTCGGCGTCCTCAAGGCGCATGCGCGCAAGGGCGAGGACATTTACGGCGACGGCGTGCTGGAAATTTTGCAGGACGGCTTCGGCTTCTTGAGGTCCTCGGACTCGAGCTACCTCGCGGGTCCCGACGACATCTACGTCTCGCCGAGCCAAATACGACGCTTCAATTTGCGGACCGGCGATTCGATCTCCGGCCTCATCCGTCCGCCGAAGGACGGCGAGCGCTATTTCGCGCTGCTCAAGGTCGGCGAGATCAATTTCGACTCGCCAGAGAGTTCGCGCGGCAAGGTGCTGTTCGAGAACTTGACGCCGCTGCATCCCACCGAGCGGCTGAAGCTCGAGCGCGGCAACGGTTCGACCGAGGACTTGACGGCACGCGCCATCGATCTGGTCGCGCCGATCGGCAAGGGCCAGCGCGGGCTGATCGTCTCGCCGCCGAAGGCCGGCAAGACGATGCTGCTGCAGAACATCGCGACCGCAATCACCGCGAATCATCCGGAAGTGTATTTGATCGTACTGCTCATCGATGAGCGGCCCGAGGAAGTGACCGAGATGGCGCGCACCGTGAAGGGCGAGGTGGTGTCGTCGACTTTCGATGAGCCCGCCAGCCGCCACGTGCAAGTGGCCGAGATGGTGATCGAAAAGGCCAAACGCCTGGTCGAGCACAAGAAGGACGTGGTCATTCTGCTCGATTCCATCACGCGCCTGGCGCGCGCCTACAATACCGTCGTGCCGAGTTCGGGCAAGGTGCTCACCGGCGGCGTGGACGCGAACGCGCTGCAGCGCCCGAAGCGCTTCTTCGGCGCGGCGCGCAATATAGAAGAGGGCGGCAGCCTCACCATTCTCGCGACCGCGTTGGTGGACACCGGCTCCAAGATGGACGATGTCATCTTCGAGGAGTTCAAGGGCACCGGTAATTCGGAAATCCATTTGGACCGCCGGATCGCCGAGAAGCGCACCTTCCCCTCGATCAATATCAACCGATCGGGTACGCGCAAGGAAGAGCTCATCACCGATCCGGCCGAGCTTTCCAAGATGTGGATACTGCGCAAGCTCCTGCATCCGATGGATGAGCTGGCGGCGATCGAGTTCCTGCTCGACAAGATGAAGGACACCAAGACCAATTCGGACTTCTTCGACGCGATGAAGCGGTAGCGCGCGAAGAGACGCGGCGCAGCGAGCGAGTATTTCGTGGGACAGGCCACTAGGTTCGGAGCCTTTTGAATGCAGTGGTGGGCGTGGATCGCGGTCGGCGCCATTCTCTTCGGTTCGGAGTTGGCGTTCGTCGATGCGCAGTTTTATCTGGTGTTCGTCGGCGCCTCTGCCGCGATCGTCGGACTATTGGACTTGAGCGGGTTCGCCCTCGCGCAGTGGCTGCAGTGGGTGGTGTTCGGGGTCCTTTCGATGGTGTCGATGGTGACCTTCCGACGGCGGATCTACGAGCGGCTGCGGCGCAATTTGCCGGTGATGAAGCTGGGGGTCGCCGGTGAAACCGTGGTAGTGCCGGCGGCGTTGGCCCCCGGCGACACGTGCCGGCTCGAGTTCCGCGGCACGTCGTGGAGTGCGATCAACGCCGGTGCATCGGTCATCGGGGAAGGCGCGAGGGCCCGTATCGAGCGCGTCGACGGGCTCACGCTGATCGTTCATGGCGACGGCTGAGCCGGGGAATCGGCAAACTTAGGAGAGACTCTTGGATAGTCCTGTAGCCTATGTCGCCATCGTGCTCGCGGTTCTCGCCGTCGTACTGGTGGCGAAAACCGCGACCGTCGTGCCGCAGCAGAGCGCGTTCGTGGTCGAGTACCTGGGAAAGTACAGCCGCACTCTGCAGGCCGGCTTTCATATACTGATTCCGTTCTTCGAGAAGATCGCCTACCGGCATAGCCTGAAGGAACTCGCGCTCGATATCGCCGAGCAGATCTGCATCACGCGCGACAACGTTCAGGTGGGCGTCGATGCCGTGCTCTACATGCAGGTGCTCGATCCGCATCTCGCCTCGTACGGCATCACGAATTACGGCTTCGCCATCGCGCAACTCGCGCAAACCACCTTGCGCAGCGAAATCGGCAAGATCGAATTGGATCGCACCTTCGAGGCCCGCGGCCAGATCAATACCAATGTGGTGAGCGAGTTGGACAAGGCCTCCGCCGCCTGGGGCGTCAAGGTGCTGCGCTACGAGATCAAGAACATCACGCCGCCGAAGGACGTCTTGTCCGCGATGGAGAAGCAGATGCGCGCGGAGCGCGAGAAGCGCGCCGTGGTGCTGACGTCGGAGGGCGAGCGGGATGCCAAGATCAACTCGGCCGAGGGCGACAAGCAGCGCGTGATCAAGCAATCGGAGGCCAACAAGCAGCAGCAGATCAACGAAGCCGAGGGCCAGGCGCAGGCGATCCTTGCGGTCGCGACGGCGACGGCGGAAGGGTTGCGCCAGGTGGGCATCGCGCTCTCGGACCGCGGCGGCATCGAGGCCATGCAGCTGCGCATCGGCGAGGAATACGTGAAGCAATTCGGCAAGCTGGCGCAGACCGGCACGACCCTGGTGGTGCCGGCGAACCTCACCGATCTCGCGTCCATCGTCACCATGGCCACCAGCATCGCGCGCAAGCCTCCCGCGACTCCGACGGCGTGATTCATGGCGGAGACCCGCGTGGCCGTCAAGATCGGCTTCACCGAATTCGTCGCGCTCGCGGCGGCGATGATGTCCACCCAGGCGATCGCGATCGACGCCATGCTGCCGGCGTTCCCGATCATCGTGGGCGCGCTGCACGTCGCGAATCCGAACCACAGCCAGTGGATCATCACGGCGTATATGAGCGGCTTGGGGATGGGGCAGCTCTTCTGGGGCCTATTGTCCGATCGGTTCGGCCGGCGCCCGATGTTGTTGAGCGGTCTCGCGCTGTACGTGGTGGCGGCGCTGCTCTGCGGTCTCACCGACAGTTTCGAGGCGCTGCTCGCTTGGCGTTTCGTGCACGGCCTCGCGGCCGCGAGCGTCACGGTGACGCGTTCCGTCATCCGCGACCTGTATTCCGGCCGGCATATGGCGCGGGTGATGTCGCTGACCTTCGTCGTCTTCCTACTCGTGCCCGTCATTGCGCCGAGCATCGGGCAGTTGGTGCTGCTGGCCGCGCCGTGGCGCTATATCTTCATCTTGGCGGGCGCCTTCGCGGCGCTGGTGTGGCTGTGGGCATTGCTCCGACTGCCGGAGACTCAGCATCCGGAATACCGCATGACACTCACCGCGTCGCACATAGTCAATGCGGTCCGAATGGTGCTCGGCAACCGGATATCGGTGTGCTACACGCTGTCCTTGACGGTGATGTTCGGTTCGTTGATGGCCTACGTCGCGATGGTGCCGCAGATCTTCGCCGAGGTGTTTCATAGCCCGAAGCTCATGCCGACGATGTTCGCCCTGTGCGCGGTGTTCATGGGCGCGGCGTCGTTCTTGAATTCGCGCATCGTGGAGCGGCTCGGCATGCGCCGAATTTCGCAGACCGCGCTCTTGGCGTTCATCGCCATCTCGGTGATTCACTTGGCCGTCGCGGCGT
>Ga0209611_10007800_pt1 | contig 17035 bp, 9 predicted proteins | sample S1TSphgellanicum_3_FD_187693 | JGI IMG/M metagenome (GOLD analysis project Ga0209611, IMG submission 187693) | Host-associated microbial communities from peat moss isolated from Minnesota, USA - S1T2_Fc - Sphagnum magellanicum MG (SPAdes) (version 2) | ecosystem: Host-associated > Plants > Peat...
GGTTGGGTTAACACTCATCTCATGAAAACATGTTTTTAATTACTTAACATTGTTGATGAAAATGATTTTTTAAAGAAATTTTTAAAAATTATTTCAATCCCAATCATCATATTTTCCCCTATAGTCATATTATCCATCATTATTAAATGACATTCAAGTTTGAAATTTTCCTTTTACCTTCCATCCAAGCTATAACAATTACAAATTGTTATTGCATCTTTGATTTAAATCTAGTTTTGTCCCAAACTAGAAACACTTACAACTATGAGTACACTTAAGATTGACATAGTTGTAATAGTAAAATTATTTGATTTGGATAGTAGTTGCACCAATAATCACAAACATAGGGTTGAAATTGACAAGATTCCTTCTAATGTAAATCCTACTACTTGGTGGGCTCATAATTTCCGCATATGGACTTTGATTCAAGATCTTTCAAGCAAAAATATATAGCCCTTAAAAAGAAATCAACATCATATTACACTCCCCAACGTGAAGTGATGACCCCTAGATGTCATATGTTTTAGTGGTTGGGTTTTGAATTACAAGTTTGATTTTTGACCATTCATTTGGCCATTTAACTCATGTTTAAGGTCTCCAAATTGGGAATGTGATTCAACTTTAAATATCTATTCTTCAAGAAATTTTCAAAGGCCTAAAAATGGCCCAATCTGGACAAGGTTTTGATCCCCCAAACCTTGTTCCAAAGTTGCAAAACACCCCAAAACTCCAAATTCCCAAAAGTAGGAATGCACTTGGGGATCTTGGGGACTTCCTCTTGCATTTCCCACACATTTCCTCTTCACAAGGGGAACGTGGTTGGGTGCTTCCCTTGCCTTAATTTATTCACGAGTGTTTCCCCATTATCTTGTCATGGTCTTGTTTGTGACCCAAGGTTAGGGTTGCAACAATTGTTATGTTGTTATGCCAAAATTGAAAGGTGCCACTCTACTAAGATGAAAAAACAAAATAATGATAGAAATTGAGACATGTGTTCTTGGTTTTAGGTTTTTCTTAAATGAAATACATATCCAATAGACCTTAAACCTTAACAATAATCTATGTATTATATATGCAATTCCCCATTCAACAATTATAGTCATGATTGTATGTAGGATGGTTTATGTATTAATTGCTTATTGTGATGGATATTCAAAAATATGCAAAATCCTAATAAGGTTTAATCCACATTCAATTATTATGCATGTTGATATCTAGACAATTTCATATATTTGCATAACACTAGTTTAAACCACTATTGGGAAGGTACCCTTCTTCACCTACATACCTAGATCATAAAACCTACAAGGATATAATTAAACATGATAACCTTGGGTAGTCAAACATAACTTTATCCCACCTTAATATAAGGTATAGGCAACAAGAGAGGTTATACTTTAATTGGGTCTTACCCAATAATTTAAGCTTTTGTGGGTTACCGATTATCCGAATGGCATATTTAAATGAATATGTTTTTATATGCCGCAACGTCTTCTACTCAAATTCATGTTTATTATTTAATATTTCAGAATGAATGATTTTTTATTAATTTTTAAATTAGTAATTAATATGTAATATACTTAATTATCGTGAATTAATTAAGTAATCTAAATAATAAACTATTCATATGAATTCATTAATCAAATTTTATTTAATTAATATAATAATTAATTATCTAATAAATAATTACTTAAAATCAGTAATTAATTAGTTCAAATAATTCTAGATAACAAACTTTGTTAATGTAGGTGAGTAATTATTGAATGTTATTTAAATTCAAACATCAATTATCAACATAATTAATTATATAATAGTTATTTAAATAATTAAAATTAAAATTTATATTATGATAATTAATTATCTGATACTTATTTTGATAATTAATAGTTTGAATCTATCAACTAACTAATTATCTGAATTATATTAATTAATTCATATAATCAGTGTAGATAATTAATTATCATATATTTAATTCAAATAATTATGTCAGATGATTCATTATAATTTTCAAATTAATTACAAAATTAAAATCAAATAGAAAGCACGTGGAAATTATTATTTTTGTAGTTACAATTCAATTGCAACTAGGGTGCCATTAAAAGATTTAACCTATATGTTTTGTCTTCAATATTTCATATCACAAACTATATAAAGGAGGTGTCTCCTCTTGCATTCTCACATTAAAATACATGTGCCATGTTGGGATGAGCTCATAAAAGTTTAACCCTAAAGGCAAAACACATAACAAATTTAAAAACTTATGTGGCTAGTCTTTAATTCACCTCCTCTTTTAGTATTCTACCTTCCTACCTACCTATTTGCCTACCTAAATAAGTAGGTCCTACTTTTTTTACCTACCTAGGTAGTAAATAAGTAGTTAGGTAAGTAGGTAGGTTGGAGTATCAACGTACCTACCTATGGTTATGTACCTATGGTTATGTATAAATATAATTTATATATATACATATATCCAAAATTCAATTAATATGCCATGTGGCAACTTTTGATTATGCCACGTGTCATAATCCAAGACCATCTAAAACAAATAATCATAATGGACAATGGATATCAATATTTCAAAAAAATCACAAAAAATCCTCATAATGCCACATGTTAAATTTTGATGGATGGATGAAAAATGACTTCAACATGACATTATGATTATAGTCATAGGGGAGTTGCATAGTAGTTGAAAAGGAATTGTTGCGACAAAGTTGTAATTGAATTGTAATGAGTTGCACCATATATATGGTGAATTGCAACTCTTGCAACTTTTGTAACTTGTTTGATAACAGTCATAGCATATAAATATGGTGAGTTGCAAGTGTCCGATGCAATTCAAAAATTGAGTTGCAAGGCTAGTTGCAAAACACCTTTTTTTCTCATAATGTTTATGGAAATCAAACATAATGTTTTTCAAAGAAAACCCATGTGTTTGTCCTTTCATTTGTAACTTTGCCACAAAATTTCTTTGGGGTACCACACAATATGCCATTGCCTCCATGATAAATTTATGAAATCAAAGTGTGAGAAAAAAGATAAGGCATGTTGCCCTTCCATTCTAGTGTCTTCATTGAATCATTTGTACTATAAATTTGACACTTCAAAATATTCATATTCTTTGCAATTATCCTAGGGTATCCATAAGGTTAAATCATGGTACATTTACCTTTATGTTAATGATATATTGAAAATCAAAATATTGTAATTTAGTGGTATGTATAAATCAAAATAACCTTACTTTATTAACATATGTAAAAGTTAATACCTTTATTTTGAAGGTAAAATTTTGACAATAATCATGTATACTTGTTACCCTAAAGGTGAAAACATAATTAAGGGAACAATTTGGATTATCACATTTGCAATTTTTTAAAATTGGAAATGAACCTAAAATGTAAAATCATATTTTACATTAACATTGTTAAATTTTTAGTTATCCATGTTGCAATAAAATTTATAATGAATCATATTTGAAATTATGGATGATTTTCTAAGAAAAACATGAACTCATAATGGACTTTTGAATTAATCACAATCTTGATCACAAAATAAAAATTTGATGTGTGAATTCAAAAAGTATGCCATAGTAGGGTCAATGTTTTTGGAAAAATAAGAAAACATCAAATGAAGTGTTTAAGAATAAGGAGCATTAAAACTTTCCTTATAGATTGTTTTGTTTTTCTAATTTAATATCTCCATATTAGGTTTTATTAATCCATTTCTCATTCAAAACTACATTTTTTACATATTTTTTTTTCACCAAGTTTATGTTTTTACACTTAGAATTAGCCATATTGTTTAATGAAAACAAAAATAAATGTATATTGGATGCATAAGTTGTTAATTATGCAAATATAATAATTTTAACAAGTGTTAAAAATGGATTATGATAAGGCCAAAAATGAACCACGAAACCATGCTTTCACCCCTAAGGATCCTTCTAACAAAATTCATTATACACTTTGCCTTGATGATAAGTAATTGATTTATGCTTCAATTATTTGAAGCATTGCTAATGGGATTAAAATATGTTTTGTCAACTTTAAATTGGGTAGCTAAGCACTCATGGGTTTCAATCTTGGAATCTTTTGATGTGGACATTACAATGTGCATTGCAATTTAATATTCAATTTAGTCTAATATTTGAAGCCAAACAAATCATAAAAGAATATTTCTTCAATTGATGTAAATAAGTTTAAATATAAAGATCTACCATAATTCCTACATATTTGTTAATTTTTTTATACATGAAAACATTAATGTGTGACAAAATTGGAGAGTATAAACAAATGTGTAGCATAACACATGTGAAATCTCAACACCCTCCCACTTGATAGAGATCAAAGTGACATGACAAATGGAAGTCAAATATTTTCCCAAAAATCACCATAAGTATTGTTGATTTGTTCTAGGTGATTTTTATCAATTCAATCCACTTACAATGATGTGTAATTTGCTGAAATATAACTTTCCAACCTACAAATCAAATACATATTTTTCAATCTCATTTGCATTGTTGTTTTGCATTTGGAGATTGGGTGATTTGTGAATGAATGTTGTGGGTCAATTTATCTGTTCTTTTTAGTTCATACAAAAACAAGTCATTCATTTTTGGCCAAGGTGGTAAGCAAGTTGAATGCCCTTAATATGATATAGATGATCTCAAACAACTAAGTTGGCCAATTCACAAGCAATCATCTACCTTGGATGGATAATACATTTGTGGAACATTGTATGTAAATTGGACATCTATTATCTAATAAATCATTTCTTGGAAAGGGACCTAAAACACACATGTATGATAACATATAATATTACAAATTTCCAATATTATCAATTGAAATTGGAATCTCATCAAAATACCTTGCTTGGAAAAAAGGTCATGATGTCCCATAAATTCATTCATAGAAATTGACATAATTAAAACCTTCCATGTCCAAGTACCCTTATTCTTTGAGGGGGAATATTGTGCATACCATCTAGTTGAACAACAAGATTATGAACATTGTAGTCGGCACCCATAAATATAAAATCCATGTTGTTTAGCTTTAAAAGAAAACTTTTGTGTAATTGTTCAAAAGTCCTTTTTGTGTCCAATACAATGGATTTGTTTTTCATTTTCCATCCTACACTACCCCTATTGTTGTGTAGAAGTTGTTTAAAAGGACATGTGTGCAAAGTGTCCATTGACTTCCACATCCTTGCAACATCACCTTGGGATGATGTGATAACAAGTCTTGTCCAAGTATCTCCCAATAAATCCAACAATTAAAAAATGTACAAAAAATATCTTTATAATTCTTGAAACATTCTAGCAACGTAAGCAATAATTCTATTTACATCTTGATTCGAAGTTGTTTTGAAGATATCATAAATAGTCAAACCTACATCTATATGTCTATGGATGCCACAAAATTCTTATGCAATTTAGGTGTAATGCATCTTGAAGATTAACCTCTTCTTTTGAAACAAAGGGGTTGAATAGTTCCAAATAGACATGGATACATAACCAAGTTACACAAGCTTCTTTGATCAACTTTTCATTTGCAAGCCAAACCTTGTTTGCTCAGGCTTCATAAGTCGGTCCCCCAATTGTAAATGTTTGTTTCACACCACACAATGAATAAATACAAGACATTTCAAAGATATCATTGTAGGACATCTCAAATTGGTTAGCAAACTATCAATAGGAGTGCCAACAAAGCTCAAGGAAAAATTATATTTGAGTTTTGTCATCATTGTTTACAATGTTTCCCCATGAACTTTCATGTCATTACTACTAGTAGTTTGGTAATTGCTTCAAGATGTACTAGGATGCCAACTTTGAAATGTTTTGTGTTTGTTTTGTTGTGTGGTGTGAAAAGCACATGTCTACAATCGTGAGATTATTGTCACTATTGTTGGTAGTTATAGTGTATATATATTAAGTGACATTACATATTTGTATGTAACCCAATGTGACATATAATGAAGTTTGAAAGTGGGGAAATGAAGTAATTTAAAGACTTACCTTTTTGAGGATGCAAAAAGATCAATGCTTATAATTGTCACTTCTTGATTTGGCTTTTGAATATGGATTGTCTCACATGTAAAGAAATGTGAAGTGAATATGTGAACTTATTAATATTGTTCACATGTCTTTGTTTATGGTGCAGTTTGGTAAAGATGCTAGAGCATTGTGTTCATTTTTTTGTTGTGGTTGGAAGCGTTGAAGGAGATGTCATCAATTTGCAAGAACTTGCACAACCTTTTAAGGAGAACAATGATGTTGATAATCAAGAGGTGGAAGATAACTAAGGAAATAAAGCGGAATTTTTGTGAAAGTTTGTGAACAAGTGACTTTTATGTTATGTGCCTTCTTTTTTTTTGTAGGTAGTGACAATAACCTCTAGAGCCTTGCCTTTCATTATGCGAGGATAGGATAACTTAGCAACATAATGCATTGTTGCAAATATGCACATGATATGTATTATCAAGTAAATATTGGATTTAAGTTGCAATATGAACATGATGAAAGGGATAGAAAACATTGAGGTTGTTAAGTGAATGAATATTGATGAGCATTGATATTTAAGCATGTCAAGGAATTGTTAATATTTTGTTTATGATTGTTGTTGTTGTTGGAGTTGAATTTGTAAGAATGCAAGTAGTAAGCATAACATCAAATTTTAGATCCATGTATAATGGTTTTTATCATTTAAAATGTTGAAATTCTTCAAAGGGTATCATTTCATGTTGATTATGTTTCAATATTGAGTACACAAGTATCACAAATGCCACATGTTGTTATCAAGGAATGTGTTGGAATAAATGCATTTTGATGGGAAATGTACTTTGTAATAATAACTATGGGTTGAAAGAATTTTGGTGGATGTACAAAGTTAATGTATGTGCTTTGTTTAGGAATGAAAGAGACAAGTAAATTGTGGAAGTGATGAAATAACGAACAGTGAAAAAATTAAGAATCATATTTCATATGTTTTGAATAGAAGGTGATGCATATCCTTAACATTATGGTAACCATATGTTCATATGCAATGGAAACTTTTTCATATGTAACTATACATTTTCATAGTTAATCTATTTGCGTAGACCTGGAATTTGCATATGTGACAACATTGTCAAACACCATCAAGGTGATATTGTTTTGTGCATTTGCTAGAAAAAAATGTGAATATGTGAAATGACATTTAATTAATGTACTTGAGGTCCATGTTGTAGGATAAAACAAACTTTTATTTTTCAGCAACACGAACTCCATGTTCATTTTTTATTGATCATAATGTGCCATTCATTTCCTGAAACATCATGTTCATGAAATGAACATGATGTTTTATTAGTCTTGGTGTTGATTATTACATCATACCATAATTATTATAACCATGACAAAAGTATATATTTTAGAAACCTTTTGGACATTATATTGTGCAACAAATTTAATAAATCATGTTCAAGAAATGAACATGATGTTTTATTAGTCTTGGTGTTGATTATTACATCACACCATTATTTTTATAACCATGACAAAAGTTTATCTTTAGAAACCTTATCTACATTATATTGTGCAACAAATTTAAAAAATCCTTTTTTTAATTGCAATGTACAAAACTCATTGGCCCATTCTAAATCTAAAATATAATACAAAAGAATAACATAGTTCATAGTTGAATTTTGTGAATTGGAGCCCAACTTCCAATATGTGAAGAAAGTTGATGCTTAGGTTGGTAATGTTTTCAAACATCGTCAACTACCAAGGATGATCAATCATTCTTATGATTGTAAAACCATAGAATTATCAAGTATTGACTTTTGATTGTCAAGACTCAATTATAGTATGTTTGTTTTGAATGTTTGCAAAAACAAAAATCAACATTTTTGAAAGAGGTGATTTGTTACAACGTGAAAGAGGTAAAACATGTAAAAGATAATAAACATCTTGAAAAATGGAAGTAATTATGAACATTGAATTTCAAGAATTCTTACAAAAACATAAAAAATATGGCATTTTTTTATAAAGGAAAGTTAAATGATTTTAAAAGACCTCAAGAGCTTTGACATTGACAATGATAAGGTGGACCACCTTAATAATATATGGTTGTTAACAAATTGATTGATACACTCATACACCTAAATTGAAAATATGTCCCCAAATGCTTCATGGGTATCACAACAATATCCCTTGGTGGACATTTGAAAGTCGAATACAAGATGACTTTTTTCACACTAAGAATGTGAACTTAATTTGATTATTGACAATCTTGCATCCTCTTCACAAGAGCAAGCTAAATCAAGAAATTAAAATGATTTATAAGATCATTTGAAACATTTGTCAACCATTTTGTTTGCATGTTGACTTTAATTAGTTAATCATTTGAACTCAACTTTGAGTGGAAAAGACACATAAAAGTGGGAGGAAATTGTTCACAAGTTTTATTTATCAATGAATAACAACACATGAGAACTAAACTCAAAAGAAAACATGTTGAGAGGGGTGCATGTGGGTCATCAACGATTGGATGAAAAGTACCACAATTTGGTCAATTAAATAAATATTGCATTGGTTTGGCACAAATGAATATAAACCATTTATTAATCATGATGTGAACAATATATTTTGTAGGTTGCATGAATCTTCAACACATGTGGAATGTAAAAGAGTGCAATGAATTTCTTTTCAAAAGGACTTTAGGCAACCAAATGTATGTAATGATGCCAATAGTCTAAAGTTATGCATAGTTGTGGCTTGTAAATCACATCTTGTGTGGGCCTATAAAAGATCATTGGCCACATATAAAATAATCTTTTAATATTTTCAAAGTATAAAAAATTACTAGTTGCAAAATACAACTAATGGTAAGATGATATTTTCAAAATTTTATGGCTTGAATTAGGTCTAGTGACCTTGATCAAACAAAGGCAACAATCAAATGTGGGTTCTTTTTTAACCATGAAACAATGGGTTACTTTTCATGGAGACAACTATATATTTTAGTGATATTCAACTTTGTAAATGATTATAAACAAGCCAACCAAAACTTTGTCTTAAGATCTACACATTTTTCATGTACAAAGATGTTGATGTCGAAAACCCTTTTATATTTTACAACTACTGGGAACGCTACCATTGACAAGTGGTCCAATTGCTCAACATTGATTAAAAACAAACATACCTAATTTGTAGCACTAGTTTGTGCTATTGATTTGTAACAATTTGCTCGCTAGAAGGATGTGGGTTTTAAGTATAAAAAGGTAATCTCTTATTTAATTAACACGTGATTTGAATCAATTTGTAAATTTGTACATCATATCAATGTAATGTGGAGTGACAACATAATTCACTTTGGGTCATAAATACCAATGTTGGACTAATGTCAACTTTTGAACATACCAATGTAATCCCAATATTCGTGATTTTGAAAAGATAACCATCCTAGTATGGTCTTGGTACCAAACACTTTTTAAAACTTTCATATCAACTTGCTATTAATATTGAATGCAAGCCTAATTCTTGCTTAAGATGACAAGGTATAAATTTTGTATTGGTGAGTATAAGACATGATATTAAGACTGAAAGGAAGTTAGGGGGTTATTTGTAGGATACATAGTAGACCAATTGATTAAAATAATAACTATTGACTTTGAACCATAGTTTTGGAACATTTTTGGTTCATATTTCTTGAGCATTTTCTTGATTGGAACTTTGTGTTTCTTCTTAATGTAGTTTTGAAAATTATGTAGTAATTTAATGGTTTTGGGAATAAGAAATGAGTAGGGTTTTGATGATGGACTTGTACTTTTGTTGTAGAAATTGAATTAGAAAATATGTGTTTAGTAGGTAAAATATTTATTAGCATTGTATATTGGGTGAAAGCACATTATAGTGATCCCATTTTACGCCTTTTTGGGTCTAGGATTATAGTATGTACAATATAAGTGTTTCCAACATGTGGTGCCTTTAATTTTGGAGGTTTGGACCTTAAAATTATGACTTTCACAAAGTTAATGTTATCCAATATTATTGAAAAAAAACATTTAAATTAAAAAAATCCATGGATATATTTATATATATAATATATATATAATCTTGTTTCTCATATCAAATTACTTTAATATTTGGTTTCATTAATGATCCAAATAAGTGTTTGAAATGGATTTTATACATTGGCCCAACTCATAATACTTGATACTTTCCATTTCAACATGACTAATGTAGCTTGTCTTGTTGGCCCAAGTGTGAATTACAATTTAAGCTCAATAAGCACACATTTTTTAAAGGGATAAAACAATATAAGTGGATAAAAAGCTTGGGGACGAACTTTTTCCTTAGTAAATCACGCTTTTAGAGCGGATAAAGCCTATTCACTTATCACACAAGTGGATATTGAAAATTTGACCTTTTGTCCGCTTATCACATGATGATTGTTTTTTTGTGGGAACAATAACATTCAATGCAAAGAGTGTCGATCCAAATGGGATAGGTGGGGGAAGGAAGGAACACAACATTAATAACCAAGCAATTCTCAGGTCATTATTAACCTAGATCAAGTGGATCAAGGTGATATTGTAATAGCCATGGAGGATGGGGAAGTGTAGAATGGTGTAGAAGGGTGATCATGTTGCATTGACTAGGGGGGTGCTAGGGGGGTAGGGGATGAGTCATATAAGCTAGATGTAGATTGAAAACTCACTATACATTCATTAACATGACAATTATCCGTTTATAACCTAAGAGGACAATTGTCCACTCAACAATAAAAGGATAAATCCAATAAGTGGATGATTTTTTTGGGGACCAAGGTTTGTTTGCTTATCAAGTTTAGATTACAATTATCTTACTATTTGTTCTTTCCAAAATCATGTTTTGTAATCAATTTTCCAATCACAAAAATTACTCAAAATTCAGCATCTCTTTAGGTCTAAATATTTCCAATCACCTTCATTGAATCCTACTCATTAAAAGATTTTTAAGAATACCAAAAGTGCATCCTTATTCCCTTATATATATTTAATTTAAATAATTGTTCAATATTGATAAAAAATTTCCATTGCAAATTGAAACATTATGAAACTAATTTGGTACACCCTTTATCATTAAAGGCATCCCAATGGTACTGAAAGCATGGCAAGAGGCATTATAGTTTGGGAGATTTCAATGTGACAAACAAAACAAACAAGCAATCTTCCTCCACAGATAGATTGTTTGTCAATGTAGTGTGCTTTCACCTTGTTTCTATTTATTCAATTTTTTTTGTAGAATTGTGATTCTAGAAAGGTTTCATTATGTATATATTTTTTATTCTCTTGCTTAGGTTATGTTTTATCCTAACATGCAAAAACATTGTGAAATTTTTTATTTTTGAAATGGTTTAGGCTCGAAGATACACCACCTAAAAATAATATAATATGACTACATCAAAGGTGTCATTGTAATGTGCTTTCACCTTGTTTGTGTTTATTCAATTTGTTCATAGAATTGTGATTCTAAAAAAGTTTCATTACATATAATTAAAGATATCAATGAACAGTTTAAAAATGCATCTTACCATTATTACCTCAAGTCCCCACTAGGTTAGTATCGATATATGACTAGTATTCCTCATGTCATATCCAACTAATATGAGTTCCATGTGGTTAGTGTGAAAGGTTGGGACTTTCAAAATCTGTTACCACTTCATTGAATGCAATTTATCAATGCATCCAATGCACCAATGAAAACTACTAAAACTATCATCCATGTAGTAGTGAGGCTATGCTTTACTAGCTTTGTTGATCAATGTGGAACTCCTTTGAAAATCCAACGACAATGTACATCTTATGTTGGTAAGTTGTTGTAGTGATAGCCTAGCTATTGTCACTATACAATTTGCTTGATGAGCAAACATTTTGACTCAAGATTTGGTGGACAACCGTGATTTCAGGATGGCATGTTTACCATCACATTTATTGCTTGTAATATATCTAACCACAAAATTTATTGGGATAGGTGACCAACTAAAGAATGTAGGGTAAGGACCTAGGGTGGGGACATTTTTGAAAGAAGGGGTGTAGGATGAGATGATAGCTAGTGGATGTTAAATCAGCAATGGATTCTTGTTGCAAAGAATACAAAAAAGGTATTGTTTGCCTCATTTTTCCCAGATTGCACAATTGGGTAACCAAGATGTGTCGAGTGATGACCAAACACATCTTGGCGCTGCCCATACACAAATTTTATGTCTTATTATACACACTTTGAGCATGTAATGGATGCCCAAAGTGTGGATTACAGGACCCAAACTTTACGTAAGGGCTGATCATGTTCTATTTGAGCTAAAAGGGTGAATTTGAATTGCAATGCTTTAGTGCTATTCTTTGTAAATTCCAACATGAGCTTCATTTGTTTCAACCTTCTAGATACTCAAAGTGCACTAGAGTTTTACATAAATAAATAAAGAAAACAATGGCTAGTTGATGGAAAACAATGGCTGACAATATCTAGATACACATATACATATAGATAGTAATGATATCACGTCTTCCTTGCTTGCTTGCTTACTGCACCTTGTAGTCGAATGTTTGTCGTTGTCTGATCAAAGAAATTCCTGCCCCATCTCATCACACTTTTTCTTCCTCAGTGTCATGTGCTTCTGACATTTGTCTTCTTGAACTTGGGCTTTTCTTTTAAGTAAGTCGGCTTCCATCAGATAGATAGATACATGACTTCTGACATTGTCTTCTTGAACTTGGGCTTTTCTTTTAAGTAAGTTGGCAGCTTCTTCCATCAGATAGATATTGTTGTTGGGAAAAAGTTTTCTCTGCGACGGTTGGTTAAATCGTGTACACACCACCAGAGACAAGGAATATATAGTTGGACAACTTTGGTTAATCCATAGTCATCACCACCACCACCACCATCACCACCACCACCACCATCATCATCACCACGACCAAGTACATACTAACAGTCTGAGCATGATGGATTTGTCGTAGTTAGTAGGCCAACTGCCTCAAATACGGACTTTCTTTCTTTCTTTCTTTCTCCCATCCTGTTGTGAAGTCATCTTGCCTGCTTCTGCTGCAGCTTCTGCTATGTTGGGTTGGTACCCACCACAGCCCTTTTTTCCAAGATGAAAATGAAAAACCCATCTCTCAGAATCTACTTAACCTGACAAATTTGCTGGTGGGTTGTGTGTCTCCAGTCCCATCTTTCAGGCAAAGTTTAGAGAGAGAGAGAGAGAGAGAGAGCTTAAGATCAAAAGAGTCATTGACATGTCTGACATGTTTGTTTCACAACTATCAATAATTACATACCCTCCTAGTACATGTTTGTCTGTTGAATAATTAATTAATTAATTAAAAAAAAGAATTCCTCTACATTCCAACAACAACAGAAAAAAAATCTCTATTTTTCCTGCACAATTTATTTTTCTTTGGAAAAAAACCCATTTAAAAAAAAAATAACAACAACAAATTGTTGAAAATTTTCAAACATATTGACAAATAATATAATATATTAGTGTTGAAGCTGCCAAGGTGCTAGGAGTGCTTTACTAGTTTTTGTTTTTTTAGCTCAAGGTACTAGATGAGTGTGTACTTCATAATGTATTGGACAAAGAGAATATTCCTGAAAATTCTTTTTTTTTACTTTGCCAAAAAAAAAATTCTTGTTTGAAAATCCTCTCTTTTTTTTCTTTTTTCTTTTGGGGGAAATTTCAACAATTTTTTTTTGAAAATAATATAATTAGGGTTTCAAAGGTGCTAAGGCACTATGGTATTTTAAAGGCTTTTTTACTTCATCCAAAATACTCTGAGTCAGGGTCCATGTTGAACCCAAATCAAGCATTTCATTTCTATAGGTGCAAAATGTGAAATCGGCCCCCAAGGGTTTTACACTAGGAGTCAAGGCTGAAATAGAAAAAAAATATTTTCAATCTGCCCCAAGTTACTACTAAATGCTGAACTTTATGGCCTTGTATTGGGCCCAAGTTTTGTTGGCCCTGACTCCTAGTGTAAAGAGGTCCTAAATTCTTTTTAGTTGGGACAAGAGTCAAGATGGTGAAAGAGGTTCATAAAACACAAAACCCATGTGAACATAAGCTAGTAGAGTTTGACAAATCTTTGTCTAAATATGTTGCAAAAATACCAAAAAAATAAATAATAATAATAATAATATGTTTAAATACCAATAATTTAAAAAATTAAAAATAATAATAATATGTAGCAGATTTAGAGCCATATTCCCACATAATAATAATAATAAGCTTCATTGTAGGAATTTGTGGGTTGACTTCACACTACTAACAAAATTGTCAGTTTCCTTTGAGATCCATCCTTTTGTGAGCTGACCTATTATTATATACACTTAATGAACAATCATCATGTGTGTTGGAAGGAATAAATACCTAGTCCTCCCAACTTCCAAACCCTAAATTTATAGCTGAAAACTTGTTTTCTTTTTAGGCTATAAAAATTTTAAATTAAAATTAAGATTTAATTAATTAATAATTTAATAAATAACTTTGAAATGAAAGTGGAACACATTTGACTAATACCCAATCATAAGAGGCCTACCCAAAGCCCCTTACCCAAGCCTCCCAATGAATAATCAATCACTTTGTTTTCTTGTCCCCCATAGATTTTTCAGAGTCTAGACAGGATTTAAGGAAAGCCCAGGGTGGTCCAGACTTTTGCTTCCCTAAGGATGATGATCATGATGATCATGATTATCATCCCCCCTTTTCCTTCCTTGGAAGTAGATTTCATTCTAGCCCCAGATGGATGTGTACATTATCAGAGTTATCCTTAAAGTCACCCTGACTTTGGGCTTGCCTTTTGCCCTCTTATGCTGAGTTTTATGTAACTTTTATGAGCTATCCCCAGAGTTATCCTTAAAGTCACCCTGACTTTGGGCTTGCCTTTGGGTCCTCCAACAAGTACTCAAAATACTCATTTATATATACAAAAAATGATGCCAATTTTTGTACAAGTGCAACTCATGCAAAATGTTCACATCATGGAAAGAACCAAGATACTTGTTATCCAAGTAAATGAACAATCCATATTGAACCATGAATTGTGGACATCATTGTTATAAGGTTTGTGGATCTTGATGAAAATCATGTCAATAATCTAATACAACCTTGGAACTTTGAAATATGTGTACCAAGGGTAGCTCGTTCTTTAAGAGTAGACCATCAAATCTCGTCACCCATGGCTTCATTAATGCAAGATGTAATAAAAATTACATTATCACACATTGCACTATTGTTCTAGTTCCATAAGAATGTGTTGTAAATAATCAGATTGTCATGTTTTATGTATAAAGTGAATTAAATCGGTTGCTATTTTGGATTCAACTTAGTCAGTTGCCCTATCACAATGTGAGTTTTTACCCATGTATTTCACATGGGCCTAAATGGTGGAGACCGTTTAATTTTATTAGTTCATCAAATTTTGACAAAATAAAGTTTGTTAAATTTTTGAACAAACATGGAGTTGTTTGCAATGTAGATTACATCCCAAACACCCAAATCTTGGTTGACTAATTGTCCAACACTTGGATCTAGCTCATTTACGTTGAATAATTCCAATCAATTAGCACCCACAATTGTAGATGTAAACACAATCGAATACTACATGTGTATCCTTCAAAACATTTCCTTGTCATTACTTGATGAGGAGATATTGAAATCCCTCATGTTAAAACATATCATTGCCAAAAGAAACCATGGAACACAAGAAAAAATCCTTTAGAAATAAATAAATAATAATTTTTTTAAATAAAAAATAAAATGAAAAACACTATAACAAAAAGAAATGAGAAGAAATGATAAACCCATATGAAAAAAAACCAAGAAAAAACTAGGAGGGAAAAAAAAGAAGTTAAAGGGACATGTGAAAACCAAAGGACTTCCCACAAGTGATAATGAGAAAAAAAAAGTGAGAAGTGGAGGAGGCAACTTATATAGTTCCATGTAGAAAAACCCCCTAAAAGTTGTTCAATATTTTCTTTAGAATAAACCCTAAAATAGCTTTGTAGTGTAATGGGAAAAAAACCCAAAAATGTAAATCATAAAAAGAAGTCCTTCAAGTGAAAATTTATGAAAGATAAAAATAAAAATGATGCCAAAAAAAAAGTTTCAAATTATATTTCATCTTTTATTTTCATCATTGGTCCCCAAATTCATGATTTCATCCTAGATATGGGGACTTTTCGAATAATAAAAAACATGGGATTAAACTAGGCCATGGGATGGGCCAAAGTATGGGAATGAAAGCAAGGAACACAATAAAAACCAATGACTAGAACCATCATAGGGAAGACAAAAAGGAAGGCCAAAGAAAGGCCAAAAGATGTGCAACCTGCAAGAACCAAAGAAAGGAGAAAACTAGTCCCTATCGTGTTAGGAAGTTTTTTCACCCATAGCCCCTTTGATGTTGCCTACATGTAAATCATGAGATCTAATGATAATAGGAGGCTTAGAACAAGCATCTCCCGCCAACACAAGCTTCCTCTCTATAGTAAGAGCTAAAACATGCTAAAGAACAATATCAACATGCTACCTAAAAAAGTGAATGCAAAAAAGACAAGGATAAATGACCTCCTGATCGCCTATCATGGAACAAATGAACACACTTCTTGATAAAACAATCCATACCACGCATGGGTGTGTTATGCACCTCCATGGCCATCAGAATAAAGTGGCGCCCTTCATGAAGCCTTTTATACTTGCAGATTTTAGCGATGGCACTAAGTTTTACATTTACGCTTGTTGGTTGACTAATGACATTCATAGCCATTGTTTATTATGTCGAATGTTGTGTCAATAACTACCACATCAACAACAAAGACTTGATCTTTACAAGTCATATAGAGGTTGGCTCATAATGAAATTCTTGATGTAAGGACGTACCATCGTTCTCTCCATACACTGTGCCCATTATCTTGAGTGAGGGCATACATGACATCTTTGATGATGTCATGTGTGGTTATTCACTAACCTCCAAACATAAAACATGTTAGACGTGTGTTAGATGCATTTAACCTATGTCC
>Ga0209611_10007806_pt1 | contig 17029 bp, 18 predicted proteins | sample S1TSphgellanicum_3_FD_187693 | JGI IMG/M metagenome (GOLD analysis project Ga0209611, IMG submission 187693) | Host-associated microbial communities from peat moss isolated from Minnesota, USA - S1T2_Fc - Sphagnum magellanicum MG (SPAdes) (version 2) | ecosystem: Host-associated > Plants > Peat...
AGGTTGTATCCGTTCGAGGTGTTGGCGCTGATCATCTGGATGGATCTCTCACGTTGGCAATTGTCGCAATTTCGAGCGGCGGCGACTCATTCATGCCGCCGACCAAACTCCGCAGGCGCTGAGCCAGGCGGCAGCGGTCTTCCTCGGTCAGGAAGCTGCCGACCTCGTAGGCCCGACCGCGAGTTTCGATGGTGAGCCGGCTCAAGCCGTGACGGCGCGGCGGACTACGAAGTCTAACCTTCGCCCAATGCCGCGCAAACTCCTGTTTTGCCTCGCCGCGCCGGGTGCGGGTCACCAGACTGATTTGCGACTCGGTGATGGTGACCGTCTGGGTGTATTTACCTTGCCGCATGCTCGATTTCAGTGCGAAGCCCAAGACCAGCATTTCCAACGCCCAGAACGGCAGCACCGGCCAAAAACCTTGGAACACAAAAAACAGCGCGAGCCCCAGTGAAAACAAACACGTAGCCGCGAAGAAAAGGATGGCTCCCGCGGGCTTGAGCGAACAATTGGGCGCGAGTTCAATGCGCTGTTCCATGGCCTGCAGCATATCTCAAGGCGACCCCGACGGGCGACGCCGCGAACGCAATTGACGCCTGATTTCTTCGAGCGACACGGTGGCATCATCGCCGCCGCCGCGCGGCGCCGCGTCAGCGGCCGCCCACGCATGGGCAAAAACGACTTCATAGGTGGCCGGCAAGCGGCCGTCCTGCCGAAAGAACTCATACGCCGCTTGCAATCCGGCATATTTTCGCCGGCCCGTGAGGCCGCGGGGGCGGCCTGCGGTGACATTGCGGGCGCCCGTGGCCTTCAAGTCCGCGCCGGCACGGCGAACGTCGGCGTAGGTCAAGCTGTAGCGCTCGACGTCGAGCACCGGCGCGGCGAAACCGCCGCGCACCAGCGCATCGCCGATGTCGTGCATGTCAATGAATTGATTGACATGGGTGCCGGAGTCGACCGCCGCCCAGGCGCTGCGAAACTCGCGCAAAGTGTCAGGACCCAAGGTCGTGAAGGTCAACAGCCCGCGGGGCTTGAGCACGCGGCGAAATTCCGCGAACACAGAGTCCGGGTCGCACCATTGCAACATGAGGTTGCTCAAAATCAAATCGACGCTGCCGTCGGCCAGCGGCAATTGCTCGGCGTCCGCACAGACCCTGACAACCGGGCGCAGCCAGGATTGCCGGCGTGCGGCCTCCTCGAGCATCCGTGGGGATGAGTCGAGCGCGATCACGAGCGCCTTGGGGTAGCGGCCTTTGAGTTCGCGGCCGGCGTGGCCGGTGCCGGCGCCCGCGTCCAGCACCACGCGCGGGTTCACGTTCACGAAATCCAGCCGCGCCAATAGATTGCGGCGCACTTCGGCGTGCAGCACGGCGGCCGCATCGTAAGTCCGGGCCGCGCGATCGAACGAACGGCGCACCCAACGAGGGTCGAGCGCGTACGCCGCATTCACGTCCCCTGCGTTCACGTCCTAAGGAGCGGCGCGCGCTTCGGCGACGATTTTCAGCCGCGCGAACAGCGCCTGATCGTGCAGGGTGTCCGGATTGCCCGTGGTCAAGAGTTTCTCGCCATAAAAAATGGAGTTCGCGCCGGCGAGGAAACAGAGCGCCTGCAACTCATCGCTCATCTCGCCGCGGCCCGCCGACAGCCGTACGTGGCAGCGCGGCATGAGAATGCGGGCCACCGCGATGGTGCGCACGAAATCGAAGGGATCGAGCGCCGGTGACTGCTCCAGCGGCGTACCCTTGACCCGCACCAGTTGATTGATGGGCACGCTCTCCGGGTGCACGGGCAGGGTGGCCAGGATGTGCAGCAGCGCCGCCCGGTCCTCGGGCTCCTCGCCCATGCCGACGATCCCGCCGCAACACACGTTCATCCCCGCCGCGCGCACCGACGCCAGTGTGTCGAGCCGATCCTGGTAGGTGCGGGTGGTGATGATCTTTGCGTAATAGGATGGTGAGGTGTCGAGATTGTGGTTGTAATAGTCGAGGCCGGCCGCCTTGAGTTCCTGCGCCTGATCCTGAGTCACCATGCCCAACGTCGCGCAGGTTTCCATCCCCAAGGACTTCACGGTGCGGATCATGGCGAGCACCTTGCGCAGATCCTTAGGCTTGGGCGAACGGTAGGCCGCGCCCATGCAGAAACGGGTTGCGCCCGAGTCCTTCGCCGCCCGCGCACGCGCCGCGACTTCCTCCACATCCAGCAGCTCCTGCGGATCGAGGCCCGTGTCGAAGCGCGCGCTTTGCGGACAATAAGCGCAGTCCTCGGGACAGGCCCCCGTCTTGATGCTGAGCAGCGTGCTGATCTGCACGGTGTTGGGTGGGTGAAAGCGCCGGTGCACCTGTTGCGCCGAAAAAACCAGGTCCATGAACGGCAACGCGAAGAGCTCGCGCACTTCGGCCGGCGTCCAATCATTGCGTACTTCCACTATGGCCTCTCGATGCGCAAGCTGTCCCCAAGTATACCCGCGCAGGTCAACGGGAGAATTGGTACTGCAGCAATATGCCGATGAACACCGCCATCCCGAAATAGTTGTTGTTGAGGAAGGCGCGAAAGCAGCCCTCGGGCTCGCGCGCCCGGATCAGCCAGAGCTGATAGACGAAGAACATCGCCCCGGCCGCAAGACCCGAGTAGTACCAATAGCCCATGTGAATCATGCCGCCCACCAGATACAGCGAGAGCAGCGTCATCATCTGCAGCACCGCGATGATGTGGCGATCGGAATCGCCGAACAGGATCGCGGTGGAACGCACCCCTATCTTGACGTCGTCGGCGCGATCCACCATCGCATACATGGTGTCATAGACGGTCACCCACAGCACATTGGCCAGCAACAACAGCCATGCCACCCGCGGTACGCGCTCGAGCTGCGCCGCGAACGCCATCGGTATTCCCCACCCGAAGGTGACCCCGAGGTACAACTGCGGCACGGACAGAAAGCGCTTGATGAATGGGTAGCTGACCGCGAGAAATGCGCCGCCCACCGCGAGCAGCAGCGTGAACCGGTTCAATTGCAGCGCGAGGAGCAACGCCGACAGCGACAACAGGGCGAACAGCGCCAACGCCTCGAGCGTCGAAATGCGCCCCGCGGCGAGCGGCCGATCGCGGGTGCGCGCCACATGCGGATCGAAGCTGCGGTCGGCGTAGTCATTGATGGTGCAGCCGGCCGAGCGCATCAGCACGGTTCCCGCCACGAAGACGATGAACACGAGCGCGCTCGGTTTGCCGCGGCTGCCGATCCACAGCGCCCACAGCGTGGGCCAGAGCAGCAGCCAGATACCGATCGGCCGGTCGAGGCGCATGAGGCGTGCGTAATCCACCAAGCCGCCGATGATGCGCGGCAGTTCCTGGGTGGTCCACGGGTGAGAACGCACGCTGTAAGCGGTCCAGCGCCAGCGCGCGGCGATCCGCTCGAGCAGCTCGACGCCGGAGTTCGGCAACGCCATGCCGATACCGCCCTAAGCAGAGCCCATGGCGGGCAGAAAAATTTCTTGGGTCAGCAACGGCGCGCCGCGCAACGAGATTCGCGCGCGCCGTGCCCACAGCCGCATGGGATCGACGTCGGCGCGGCGCAGCGCGCGCACCGTGGCGTCGTCGTCCGCCGGCAGCCAGGCGTACTCGTAGGCGCTGCGCTGCACTCCCGATAGTTCGCTCAATGTTTCGCCCAACGCCGAATCGCCGAGTTCCGCGAGCCACGGGTGCACGCACAGCGTCGAGTCCGGGATGACCGATTGCCCGAACACCCACACGGTCTCACCGTGCGACATCTCGACTTCTCTGAACAAGCCGGCATTGTCCGCCGTCGCCATGGCGGACTTGAGTGCGGCGCCGAGCAGCCCGGTACGTTGATCCACCAACCGCAGGGCAAAATGTTCCCCGCAGGCGCTTCGCATGCGCTGCGTCAGCAGTCCCTTGCCGATCAGCCACGGGCGCAGCCGCGCTTCCACGGTGAATTCTCCGAGTCGTTCGGCGGGCACCCATTCGACGGTCATGCGCGCCATTCTACCCGACACGCCCGTATTGCTCCGCATGCCCGACCCAGCGGCGGATGAGCGGCGCCACGTGCGCCGGATACTCGCGTAGCAGAGTTTCGGCTGCGATCTGCACGCGCGGCAGGAGGTCCGCATCGCGCAGCAAATCGGCGACGCGCATCTGGGCGAGGCCGGTCTGACGGGTGCCGAGGAGTTCGCCCGGCCCGCGCAATTCGAGGTCGCGTCGCGCGACTTCGAAGCCGTCGTTGGTGTTGCGCATCACGGCCAGGCGCTCGCGCGCCAGTTGCGACAAGGGGGCTCGATACAGCAACAGGCAGGAGCTTTCATGTTGACCGCGGCCGACGCGTCCGCGCAGCTGGTGCAGTTGTGCAAGCCCCATGCGTTCGGCGTTCTCGATGACCATGAGCGTCGCATTCGGCACATCGACCCCGACCTCGATCACGGTGGTCGCTACGAGGAGCTGAATGACTCCCGCCTTGAAGCGCCGCATGGTGTCCTCCTTGGCCGCCCCGGGCATGCGGCCGTGAATGAGGCCAACCTTGAGCTCCGGCAGCGCGGCGGCGAGGGCCGCGGCGGTTTCTTCCGCTGCCTGGTAGGGCTTCTCCGCCGATTCGTCGATCAGCGGGCATACCCAGTACGCCTGGCGCCCGTGCAGACAGGCGGTGCGAATTCGCTGCACCACCTCTTCGCGCCGCGAGTCCGCCAGGACCACGGTCTTGACCGGTGTTCGGCCCGGCGGCAGTTCATCGATCACCGAGACATCGAGGTCGGCATACGCGGTCATCGCCAGCGTGCGTGGAATAGGAGTCGCGGTCATGATCAATTGATGCGGCTGATGACCGCCGGCGGCGCCTTTTTCCCGCAGGCTCAAGCGTTGATGCACACCGAAGCGATGCTGTTCGTCGACGATCACCAGCGCGAGTCGGGCGAACTCGACGCTCTCCTGGAACAGCGCGTGTGTCCCCACGACGACCGCGGCATGCCCCTCGCGAATACCGGCAAGCACGCCGAGGCGAGCCTTGCCGGTCTGCCGCCCGGTCAGGAGCGCGACGCTCACGCCCAAGGGCTCGAACCAGCGCCGGAAATTCTGCGCGTGCTGATCGGCGAGCAGTTCGGTCGGCGCCATCAGCGCCACCTGCCGGCCGGTTTGCACCGCCTGAGCGGCCGCGAGCGCCGCAACCAAGGTCTTGCCGCAGCCGACGTCGCCTTGCACCAAACGCAGCATGGGTTTGGCCAGGCGCAGATCGCCCTCGATCTCCCCGAGCGCCCGTTGTTGTGCCTTGGTCAACGTGAACGGCAATCCGGCCAACAATCGGGTCTTGAGGCTCCCGTCGGAGGCCAAAGGCCAGCCGGGATCGCTCTGAACTCGGTGCCGCAGCACTTTGAGCGACAATTGGTGTGCGAGCAGCTCCTCGAACGCCAAGCGGCGCTGGGCCGGATGCCGCCACGCGAGCAATGCATCCACGGGCGCGTCCACCGGTGGCCGGTGCACGAATGCCAACGCGTCGCGCAGCGACGGCAGGCGGGCATCGGCGAGCACGGACGGCGGCAGCCAGTCCTCGACGTTGTCCGTGTCGCTCTGGTCGAGCGCCGTACCGACGACCAGGCGCAGGCGCGCCTGGGTCAATCCTTCGGTGCCGGGATAAATCGGCGTGAGATGTTCCTCCGGCGTCGGCTGGTCGCGCAGGTCGATGCGACGATATTCCGGATGCACGATTTCCATGCCGTTCGGTCCCCGGCGAGCCTCGCCGAAACAGCGAATGCGTGCGCCGCGAGAGAGACCGGTTTGTTGCTGCGCGCTGAAATGGAAAAACCGCAGAGTCAAGAAGCCGGAGCCATCCGCGATTCTGCAGAGCATCTGCCGCCGCCCGCGAAAGGCGACTTCGGTGAGCAGCACCTCACCCTCGACGGCGGCGCGCTGTCCGGCGCGCAGTTCACCCAAGGGAACGACGCGGGTGCGATCCTCGTAACGCAAGGGCAGTAGAAACAGCAAGTCCTGGGTGGTCTCCACACCCAGGGCGCGCAGGCGTTCGGCGAGCGCGTCGCCGACACCCCGCAGCACCGTGACCGGGCGTGAAGCCATCACAGCGCGACGATGCACTCCACTTCGACCTGCGCGCCGCGCGGCAGCGCGGCCACGCCGACCGCGGCACGCGCCGGATAGGGCGCGCGAAAATACTCGGCCATGATCTTGTTGACGAGCGCGAAGTGGGCGAGATCGATCAGGAAGACCGTCGCCTTGACCACGTCATCGAGGCTCGCGCCGGCGGCCGTGACGATCGCCTGCAGGTTGTCGAAGACCCGCCGCACCTGGGCCTCGATATCGCCCGCGACCAATTCCTGGGTCACGGGGTCGAGCGGAATCTGACCGGACACCCAGATGGTGTTTCCCACCCTGACCGCTTGTGAATAAGTGCCGATGGCCGCCGGCGCCGCGGCGGTCGAAATGATTTGTTTGCTCATGATTTGCTCAGCACGGACTCACTCAGGTTTGGGATTGCCTTCAAGCCAGGGTACGGAACACACGCAGCACGTCCGGCATGCGCCGGATGGTGCGAATGACCCTGGCCAGATGCCGGCGGTCGCGTACCTGCACTTCGAACTTCAAGTAAGAAGTGCTCACGTCGCGCTCTTCCAACGACACCTGATCGATATTGGTTTCGGTTTCCGCAATGCTCGAGGCGACCGCCGCCAGGACGCCCACCCGATTGTTGATTTCGAGCTGGATCTCGGAGCTGAACATCCGGCTCTCGGTTTCTTGCCAGGCGACCGACAGCCATTTGTCCGGCTGCTTGCGATAGCCTGCGAGATTACCGCAATTTTGCCGGTGAATCATCACGCCGCGGCCGGCGCTCAGGTACGCCATGATGGGATCGTTGGGGATGGGGAAGCAGCAGCGCGCATAGGTGACCAAGAGTCCTTCGGTGCCCGCGATCATCAAGGGTCCGCTGTTGGCGCTGCCGTGCTCCTCGCCCTCGAGCTGGGGCTGCAAGCGCCGCGCCACCAACGGCGCGAGGCGCTCGCCCAGGCCGATTTTCTCGTACAGCTCATCGGCGTCTTTCAAGTTGAGCTCTTTGACCACCGCCTCGATGTCCGCCGCGGGAATTTTCTTCAGGGTGAGCGAGAACTCCTCGAGCGCCTGACCCAGCAGGCGCCGGCCGAGTTCGAGCGCCTCGCCGCGCTTGAGATTCTTGAGGTACGCGCGGATCGCGGCGCGTGCTTTCGCCGTCACCAGGAAACTCGACCAGGACGGATTGGGCGTCGCACCCTTGGCCGTGATGATTTCGACGGTCTGGCCGTTGCGCAGCGGGGTGCGCAAGGGGACCAGTCGCCGGTCGACTTTGGCGGCCACGCAGCGATTGCCGACATCGGTATGGATGGCATAGGCGAAATCCACCGCGGTCGCCCCGCTCGGCAGACGCAGGATTTTGCCCTTCGGGGTAAACACGTACACCTTGTCCGGGAATAGATCGACCTTGACGCTTTCGAGGAACTCCTCGGAGCTGCCGCCTTCCTGGATCTGCACGAGGCTCGCGAGCCACTCGCGCGCGCGGTCGTGTTCCACCCCGCCGAACGTATCGCCGCCGGACTTGTATTTCCAGTGCGCCGCAATGCCGGACTCCGCCACACGATGCATCTGCTCCGAGCGAATCTGCACCTCGATGGGCACGCCGTTCGGCCCGAACAGAGTCGTGTGCAGCGATTGATAGCCGTTGACGCGCGGTATGGCGATATAGTCCTTGAACCGCCCGGGCATGGGTTTGTAGACGCTGTGCACCAGACCCAAGGTCCGGTAGCAGGTGTCCGCACTGTCGACGATGATGCGAAAGCCGTACACGTCGACCATCTCGTTGATGGAGATTTTCTTGTTCTGCATCTTTCGATAGATGCTGTAGAGATGCTTTTCGCGGCCTTCGACCCCGGCCGCGACCGCCGCCTTCTTGAGTGTGGCCTTGAAGGTCTCGGCGATTTTGCCGATGAATTCCTTTTGATTGCCGCGCGCGCGCTTCAATTCCCGCTCGAGCACCTTGTAGCGGTACGGATACAGCGCCCGAAAGCCCAGATCCTCCAGTTCCAGCTTGACCGCGTACAGCCCCAGGCGCTCGGCGATGGGGGCGTAGATCTCGAGCGTCTCGCGGGCGCTGCGGCGGCGTTTGACCGGCGGCATCACGCCGAGCGTGCGCATGTTGTGCATGCGGTCGGCGAGCTTGACCATGATCACCCGAATGTCGCGCACCATCGCGAGCAGCATTTTGCGGAAGCTCTCCGCCTGGGCTTCCTGGCGATTCTTGAATTGAATCTGGTCGAGTTTGCTCACGCCGTCGACCAGATCGGCGACGACCTGGCCGAAGATCGAGGCTATTTCGGCCTTCGCGGTCGGCGTGTCTTCGATGACGTCATGCAGAATCGCCGCCACCAGGGTGTCGGCATCGAGCCTCAGGTCGGCGAGAATGTCGGCGACCGCCACCGGATGCGTGATGTAGGGTTCGCCGGAAACGCGCTTCTGGCCATGGTGCCGTTCGGCGCCGAAGTCATAAGCTTCTCGTACCCGCTCCACTTGGGCGGGCGATAGATAGGCTTCGAGCTTGTCCAAGAGCTGGCTGATCCCGGTGGATCGTCTTCCACCGGGCAGGAAACCGAGTATGGAAGACGCATAGTCCATCGGCGCTCTTGAAGGATGCCGGTCTTGGTCAGTCCCCAAGTCCGAGTTGCGGTGCACGGAAATCCGAGGGCATGTCGAGCTCGCTCACCGGCGCATGCACCGGCTCTTCGGGCTCTTCCAGCATCTCGAATGTAATATTTCCGGCGGCAATCTCGCGCAGCGCCACCACGGTCGGCTTGTCATTTTCCCATTCCACGGTCGCTTCCGCGCCGTTGGCGAGGCGCCTCGCCCGCTTCGCGGCCAACAGCACCAGGTTGAATAGATTGGGTTCGTTCTGCAGGCAGTCTTCGACTGTGATACGCGCCATACTCAAGGTTCCATTGAAGGGAGTTGAAGTTTATCAGAAACGCCCGGCCTCGGGCGAGGAAAGGCGAGTCCGGCCGTGGCCTTGGGCTACGGAATTATTGCCCGGATTGCAGCAATTCCGCCGCGAGACGCCTAACCTCCGGCCGGCGCGCGAGCAGGTGCCCGCCGCGGTCCTCGACGATGGCCTGCAAGTCCTCGAGCGCCTGCTCGAACCGGTCGTTGATGACGACGTAGTCGAATTCGTTCCAATGCGCGATATCTTCGGCGGCATCCCGAAGCCGGCGCTCGATCACCTCTTCGGAATCGGTGCTGCGCGCCTTCAGGCGTTGTTCCAGCGAGCTGCGCGACGGCGGCAGGACGAATATGCTGGGCGCCTCCGGCAGACGGGCTCTGACCTGCCGGGCGCCCTGCCAGTCGATTTCGAGCAGTAGCTGCTCACCCATCGACAGCGCCTCTTCGACGGTGCGCGCGCCCGTGCCGTAGTAGTTGTCGTAAACCTGCGCGTGCTCCAGAAACTCACCCTGGGCGATCATTTCCTCGAAGCGCCGCATGTTCACGAAGTGATAATCGCGCCCAGGAACCTCGTTCGGCCGCGGCGTGCGAGTCGTATAGGACACCGAAAAGCGAACCCGCGGTTCTTTCTCCAACAGCGCCTTGACCAGGCTCGTCTTGCCGGCGCCGGAAGGTGCCGCGACCACATAAAGCCGCCCGCGCGCACCCGAATATTCCGTGACTGGTAAACTCATGCGGGTAAGGCTACTCGATATGCTCGGCCCTGTGCGGGGTAGGCGGTAAATGTCTCGACTGGTCGAAGAACTTTCCTTCCGGCCGTTGGCGCGCGCCGACCTGCCGACGCTGCATCGATGGATGGAGCGTCCGCACGTGGCTGAATGGTGGTCCTCGCCCGGCACACTGGGCGATCTCGAGGATGATTACCTACCATCGATTGAGGGAACTGATTCCACGCAGGCTTTCATCGCCAGCCTGAACCATGAGGCCCTCGGGTTCATCCAGGTGTACGTCGTCGCCGGTTCAGGCGACGGCTGGTGGGAATCCGAGGACGACCCGGGTGCCCGAGGCATCGACCAATTTATTGCCGATCCCAATCGGCTGGGCCAAGGCATGGGTACTGCAATGATCGCAAGGTTTGTCGCGCGACTTTTTAGCGATCCCGCCGTGAGCAAAGTGCAAGCGGACCCACATCCTGCGAACAGCCGGGCCATTCGCTGCTACCTGAAGGCGGGTTTCGTACCGGTCGGTGAGGTGGTGACGCCGGACGGCCCCGCACTCTTGATGCGATGCGAGAGGCCAACTCTGCGATGATCAAGCTCTACCACGCCAAGCGCACACGCTCGATTCGCATTGTTTGGCTGCTCGAGGAACTCGGTGTTCCCTACGCACTCGAGATCGTCGCCTTCAATCCGCCCCGCCATTCGTTCGAGCAGAACACCCCGGCGGGAAAGTTACCCGTCATTGAGGATGGATCCCTGGTGATGTTCGAGTCCGGAGCGATCCTCGAATACCTGATCGAAAAGTACGGCGGCGGACGGCTTGCACCTGCTATCGGCAGCCCCGACCGCGGGCCTTACCTGCAGTGGGTCCACTTCGCCGAGGCCACCGCGCTCCCGCCGATCGCCGACCTCACCCGCCACACCTTGCTCCTTCCCGAAGCCGCCCGTATCCCCGCGGTCGCCGCGGACGCACGGGTGCGCGCGGTCAACGTGCTCAACGTCTTCGAGCGTGCGCTCGCCGGCAAACGGTATCTCGTCGGCGGCGAGTTCTCCGGCGCCGACATCATGACGGGATACTTCTTGATGGCGGCGCGAATGCTCGGCGTGGTCGGTACGGCGCACCCGAACGTGGACGCGTATTGGGAACGCCTGGCGACACGCCCGGCGTTCCAGAAGGCGTTGAGCCTTTAAGCCTGATCAGCTTAGTCATCAACGCGTCGCCTGGTAACCTTGCCCGCGCAACACCCGGCCGGGCAGCGCGTTGGTCGAAACGCCGTCGTCGATCACCGGCACGCCGTTGACGAGCACCCATTGCATGCCGACCGACAGCTGCTTCGGCGCACTGAAGGTGGCCTTGTCGGTGATTTGCTCTGGATCGAACACGACGATATCGGCCCACAACCCGGCCTTGATGACGCCGCGATCACTGAGACGCAGACGGGAGGCGGGCAGACTCGTGAATTTGCGGATGGCCTCTTCCAGGCGCATGCGCCGTTCCTCGCGCACGTATTTGCGCAGCACACGGGGAAAGGTTCCGTAAGCGCGCGGATGCGGAAACTCCTTGCCGAGCAGCCCCTCCGGCGACGTGCCTTCGCTGTCGTTGCAGAACGAAACCCACGGCTGAACCGCGGCGAGCGCAATGTCGGGTTCGCTCATCGCGAACACCGCCACGCTGGTCTTTGCACCGTCCTCGATGAGAATGTCGAACAGCGTGTCCTTGGGATCAGTGCCGCGCGCCTTGGCGATGTCGGCGATGCTGCGGCCTTGCAGATCGGCCATCTTTGGATTCAGCACGGTCGCGATGACGATCGCTTCCGGACCCGGCACCGACTGCCATTCATTGTCCCAGTCGCTGGCATCGGTCGCGAGTTCCGCTTTGAGGCGCACACGCACCGCGGGGTCCTTGAGCCGCTCGATCAGTTTCGAGTCGCCGCCGTCGTGCGCCCACGGCGGAATGAACGCCGACAAGTCGTTGTACCAAGCGGGGTAGGCATAGGTGTCGGCCGCGATATCCACGCCCGCGGCGCGTGCGCGCTCGATGCGCGCGACGATCTCCGGCATGAGGCCGAAGTTACCGACGCCGCCGGCCTTGAGATGCCAGATCTCGACGGAGATGTGCGCCTCACGACCGATGCGGATGGTCTCTTCGATCGCGGCCATGATCGAGGCTTGTTCGGAACGCATGTGGGTCGCGTAGATTCCGCCGAACTGCGCCGCCGTTCTCGCGAGCGCGATGAGTTCCTCGGTGCCGGCGTAGGGCGCCGGCGCGTATTCCAAGGCGCTTGACACGCCGAGCGCTCCTTGTCGCATCGCCGTTGCGACGATTGCCTGCATGCGGGTCAATTCGTCCGGACTCGCGGCGCGATCGGCATAGCCGACGATCATCTCGCGTACCGTGGTCGCGCCGACGTAAGTCCCCATGTTGATGCCGATGCCTTGCTTCTCGAGCCGCGCGAAATATGCGCTGAAGTCGTTCCAGTTTTGCGCGATTCCGTAATGCGCGAACTTGGGCGCCGCTTCCTTGGCGATCGCTGCGTTGACGGGCGCGACGGATTCGCCTTCCCCGGTGATCTCGGTGGTGATTCCCTGATAGATCTTGGATGGCACATGCGGATCCACCAGCAGGGTGAGTTCGGACTGACCGAGCATGTCGATGAACCCCGGCGCAACGATGCGTCCCGCGGCATCGATGCGCCGGCTCGCCGTGGCCTTGTCGAGACGGCCGATGGCGGCGATGCGTCCCGCACGAATGCCGACATCCGCGGCGAACCAGGGCGCGCCGGTACCGTCGATCACTCGCCCATGCTCGATGATCAGGTCGTAGGTCGGCGGCGCCGCGCCCGCGGCGAGTGATGGCGGGGCGAAGCAGGCGAGACTTGAGCAGATGACCGCGGCAGCGGCGCGCAGCGCGGCGACACGCCACTCGGCGGCGGACCGTGAATCTTCGCTCACTTCACGTTCTCGATCTTCACGACACTGCCTCTCGCCTGCGGATCATTCGGATCCTTCACGACGGTCACATAGAGGTCGCGCTCGCCCGCGCCGAACGCAACGTTGGTGGTGCCATCGCCCGCGGCGATCTTGAACACGTGAAGGAGTTTGCCGTCCGGCGAAATTTTCAATATCTTGCCGCCAAAGAATTGGGCGACATAGATGTTGCCCTGGTGGTCGATCTTCATGCTGTCAGGCCCGAGCCACCAGGACTCGACCTTGTTGGGCGTCAGCAGATTCAGCAGCGCGAAATTCGATCGTTGCTTGAGCGACCCGTCGTCGTTGACGGTGAACTTCAAGATGCAATTGCCGACGGTTTCGCTGACATACAGTGTCTTCTGATCCGGCGAGACGCCGATACCGTTGGCGTAGTTGAGATCGGCCGCCACCTCGACCCATTGCCGGCCGCCGGGCGCGAGATAGAGGATCTTGCCTTCGACGGCGGTCGGCGCGCCCTCATAAGGTCCAAACACCGTGGCGTAGGCGCCGCCATTGGCGGTGACCATTACGTCGTTGATTCCGCCGGTAAACGGGGTGCCTTTGGCATCGGCGTCCCAGCGGCGCAGTTGTTTGCCGCTCATGTCCAGCTCGAGAATCGCGCCATGCTCGTCCGTGCAGGCGAGCAGAAAGGTTTTCTGCCGGGTGAGCGCGAGTCCATTGTGACCGCAACCCTCGAGCGTGTGCAGCACGGTGGTCGTCTTGCCGTCCCATCTCGACAGCGTGTTGGAAATCCAACCGACGAAGTACAAGTTACCGTCGACGTACAGGGGACCTTCGGGTCCCAGGACCCCGCTGACGAGGGTCACCTCACGCGCAGCGGCAGCCGAAGCGCACCACCAGGCGCAGGCGACGATACAGGCGATCTTGATAGTCTTCACCTAAGGCTCCTTTGCATTCCGAGTGCTCATCTCGACGAGTTTTGCGACAGTGTTGAGGTTTCTCGCGGTGCCTGATCGCGCCGCCGGGATCCGCAGCTTCGATTTGCCCATGCCCGACGGATAATAAACGTAGATTTCCCGCCGCCCCAGTTGAATCTCCTCTCCGGCACGGCCACGGACGTCGTCTGACGCGTCGGCCGCCGGCGTCTCGTAGAGAAAGAATGAGTACGTGAGATTTGTTGGTTTATCCTGGAACGGATTTTTCTTCAGGATCATCCTCATCTCGTCAGCCCGCCAACGTTTACCGCTCGAAGCAGTGCTATGTACGTAGTCATGCTGAACGCCACAATACTGCATGAAATTACGGGCACACGCGGCGGCAACTTGGCATCGCAGCGGAGTTCATGGCCGCCCCGAGCTCTCGGTGTTATCAAAGCCGGCCGAACCCTAATTGCGTTAAGATTCCACGCTAGGAAGCCAGGGATCTTGAGCTGACCGGAGGCGTTTTCCAATGAAGCGCACATGGACCATCATCGGCGTCAAAGACGTGCCGGCGAGCTTCGAATGGTACCAGTCGCTCTTTGGACAGCCGAAAACGGCTCCGGGCCATGACTACTGGGGTCAGATCCTTGATTCGGATGGAACCGTATTGCTGTGTCTCCACGAGTGGGGCGCGCACGATCACCCGTCCTTGATGAGCCCGGACGAGGCGCCGCCTGGAAACGGGCTACTCTTGTTTTTCCGTGTCGACGATTTCGACATGGCGCTCAAGAGGGCCCGCACTCTCGTCACCCGATTGGACGAGGAGCCTCACCTGAACCCGGCCACTGAAACGCAGGAGTTCTCTCTGCGAGACCTGGACGGATACTACGTCACCATCAGTGCGCTCTCTACACATGGCTTATAGTAAGCCCAGGTGGGTGCCCCGATACCGCCCACCCGCATGCCCCTGAGGCGCCACCCCACTTATTTTCTCTTCGGTGTATCCGACCTGGGCAATCCTGCGAATAGCTAAAGTGGCTCGCCTCGGGCGCACGTATTTGCGCCGGAAAGCCTCGAGCCAATTTGCGCAGGAATCATCGATGAACCAATCAAACAAACCAATGCGGTTGATAACGGTATTGGGCGTACTCGCCGCTACTTTGTACGTCAGCGGCTGCGAACGTCCGCCGATCGACAGCAAACAGACGGGCTACCGTGGCACGGGGATGGCGGTGTTCGTCAATCCGCGCACCGATGCACTCATGGCCGAGACGAATCAGGTGCCCGTGGCCCTGCCGGCGGCCTCGGCCGACGGCCCAAAAGCCAAAGACGTCTATCAGAATGTGCAGGTGCTGACGGATTTGTCAGTCGGCCAGTTCACCCGCTTGATGGTGTCCATGACGCAATGGGTGGCTCCGCCCGACCAGTCGTGTAACTACTGCCATGGGGCCGAGATGGCCAGTGACGCGAAGTACACGAAGGTCGTGGCGCGGCGAATGCTGCAGATGACACGCCACATCAACAACGACTGGAAGTCCCACGTAGCCGCCACCGGCGTTACCTGCTACACCTGCCATCGCGGGCACGTGGTGCCGCAGTACGTCTGGTTCAAGAGCCCCGCAACGCCCCCGAGCGGCCTCGTCAGCACCTCGATGGTTCTTCCCGTCAAACCTGATCGCTACACGCCGCAGACCACTCTCGGCAACCGGTCCCTCTTTATCGATCCTTACGAGGCGTATTTGCTGGAAAACCAGTCCCTGCGCATCAACGCGACCACCGCGCTGCCCGGAGGACCGACAAGCTCGATACAAGAGACGACGAGCGCCTACGCGCTCATGACCCATATCTCGACCGCGCTCGGTGTCGACTGCGAGTACTGCCACAACATGGATGCTCCCGCCGACTGGTCGAGAAGTACGCCAAAGCGTGTCACCGCATGGTATGGCCTTGCCATGGTGCGAGGGTTGAACAACGACTACTTGGCGCCATTGGCCACGGTATTTCCCAGCCAACGACTGGGAGTGCTCGGCGATACGGCAAAGGTGAACTGTGCCACCTGCCATCAGGGTCTTTTCAAGCCCCTGTATGGGGTATCGATGGCGAAAGACTATCCGGAACTCTACTAGCCTGGTACCGCTGAGCTACCGGTACATAGCTTCCCGACCACTGGCACAGTGCGGGGGCACCGATGCGCCCCTCGGCGACCGCATGTCCCAGGGCGTTGAAAAGCTGTGCGCCACTTTTGACGGCATCCGGCGAAGCAGGCTTTTGCTTTTCAATTAATTCCCGCCGGAACAGTGGTCGACTAGCTTCTTATTTCGCGCCTCCTCGCCCCGCGCGTCAACAATTGAATATCGCGTATTTCGCGAGAAATGACGAAGGCCGATGCCGCCTACCCATGCTGTGTTAAATAGATCGTAGCTGTCAGGCTGACCTCAGCCATTCTGTACACGTAATTGCCCGGAAGCAGGACGGCGTTCAAATCGATCACCCGGATACAGGCGCCAGTAGGCTGATATCGCCGGCCGAGTTCGGCCAACTGCGGTCGCTTGGTGTCTAAAGTTGACGCTACGAGCAGCGTGTTGGCGTCGGACCCGGGCGATCAGCCAGAAGGTTCTAGCTGGCCGTTCACTTATCGTGATCCAGGGTCGCTGTGAAGCCGATGCCGCGCCGCTTCGGTGCTGGTGGATTCATGAGTTCTCGGATGGCCGAGAGAATGGCGGCGATGGCGTCATCATGGTCGGAGAGCTTCTTGTCGATCCGCGCTTCGAGCTGTGCGAAGCGGCGCGCCAGTTCCTTGTTCGATCCGAGTAATCCGCGCAATTGCACGAAGGCGCGCATGATCTGAATGTTGACCGCAATCGCGCTGTCGCTGTTGATCACGGAAGACAGCATGGCAACACCCTGTTCGGTGAAGGCATAGGGAAGATACTTGCGGTGCTGGCCGCGGCCTGGCTTTAAGGTCACAAAATGTGACCTTAAAGCGTTCCACTCCGCGGCGGTCAATTGCATCATAAAATCGGCCGGGAAGCGCTTGCGGTTACGTTTTACCGACTGCAGCAACACCTTGGGCGCGACGCCGACGCGCTCGTGCGACGGAGCCGCAGGGGTGCCACCTTTCGCTCGCCACGCTCGATCTCCAGCAAGAGCGCTGTCCAAGTTTCAAGCGCGGCGCGGCGCTCCGCAAAATAGTCGTGCCTGTTGTACACGCCCTGAATACCGGGAAGCTTGTGGTTGAGGCAGCGCTCCGCGACCTCGCTGCGAATCCCGAGCGAGGACAGATGCGTACGCATGGTTCGCCGCAAGTCGTGAATCGTAAAGGCGTCCAGCCCGTGATCGACGCCGGCAAGTGCGGCGTTCAACGTGTCGATACCGACGTGCAGTGCACGTTGCCGGCGGTCGCGGCGCCGCTTTGGAAATACGAATTCACTGCCTCTGGATATTTCGGCGAGGGATTTAAGCCAACCAACCACCGCCGGCACCAAGGGG
>Ga0209611_10007807_pt1 | contig 17028 bp, 15 predicted proteins | sample S1TSphgellanicum_3_FD_187693 | JGI IMG/M metagenome (GOLD analysis project Ga0209611, IMG submission 187693) | Host-associated microbial communities from peat moss isolated from Minnesota, USA - S1T2_Fc - Sphagnum magellanicum MG (SPAdes) (version 2) | ecosystem: Host-associated > Plants > Peat...
CCTCCCACCCCGTCCCCCCAACTCCCCCCCCTCATCAATGATCAGACCATCCTTTCACCACCCGCTGCACGTCCTCCACTACCTGCACCACCACCACCACTACCATCACCACACCACCGTCCTCTCCGCTTTACCCCCGACCCCGACCGGCCGGCCACCTGCAGTACAATATCTCAAGAGTCAAGTCCTCTTACAAGTGCCCTTCCACCTTCTCCAAGGTACCACTACTTATTTACTACTACTACTACTACTACTACTCTTTTCTTTGGCGCTGTCAAGTTTCTTCTACCAGGTGATGTAAGTACTGAGTACTAGTCTATCACGTCCTTCTTCTTCACATACATACAAAGTAATGACGCTTCTGCCGCACACCTACCGCAGCTCCCTTCCTCCCTTTGCTTATTTCTCCTCCAGTCTTTCTTCTTTCTTTCTTTCTTTCTTTCTTTGTCTTAGATAGTAGTCTTTGCAGCAAGCACGCACCTCCCTGCATCATCATCATCCTTAGCTATGGGTACTCTTCGTCCTTACCCTCATACCGAGTAATGATACGAATGCGGCGCTGACGTCAATATGGCGCAACCAATTACGCTGTGGCGCTCATCTTCTCGTCCCCAGTCAAAGCCTGACAAAAGCCTCGTCTGATCCTTCTTTTCTAAGCTTCCCTCCCAGACTCTCTCTCCCTCTTCCCCCGCCACAACCCCACCCGCCGATGATCCCCCTTCCTCCCTCCCTCTACCGAACAGCAAAAACAACCGTCAAGAGTCAGGACGAAGCTCAAGCGTCAGGATTCTCATCACAGTCAGGAAGGACGGACGGGCTCTCCGCTCGGCCGCCGCCCGCACACACCCCCTCCCCCCAACCGGTCCCCGCAGCCCTGGCCCCGCACACCTACCTAGTAACCTACCTACCTACCTGCCTCTCGCTCTCTACAGCACAATAACCACCTATTTCTGGTGGCGCATTCATTACCGCGTTTGTGGCATCTTTTTCATTTTCAATTTTATTTTATTTTTTCAGATTTTGCATGGCTTTAGGATCCACCCGGTCATCACGCTCACGAGAAAGGAGATTCCATCTTGCCCCCAAAAATAGATAAATGAGTAAGTGAGTGAATGAATGAATGAATGAATGAATGGCTGAATGAATAAATGAAGGAATGAAATAGCCGTCCCACTCATTTCAATCACACTCCCTTCAGCTTGTGGGCACTGGGGATTGGTGGAGGGGGCAAGTACTAAGTGGGTACTAACTTACTTATTGTTGATCACTTGTCAATAAATACTTTCCGTTTTCTTTTAATGTTGGAAATAGGTACTTAGTACTTACCCCTTTTGTGTTTGCATAATAAAAACATACAAGAGAGGAGCCCTGGGAAATTCATTAAAGTTATATATTATAAGGTTATGGCCAATTGGGGTGGCCAAGGAGTCTGGTCCAGTGGTGGGTGGTGGCCCCTGACCCAGGTCTGACCACTTGTCATTATCTGACGTAATCGGCACTCAGGGAGAGATTCTGCCACCTCATTAGGAACTTTGTAAACCATTTGCTGGGATCTCATGATACATTGGTTTGTTGGTCAGAAGACCGATTGACCCTAAGAAGCTTAGGGTGAGTAATGGAATCTTTCCTGAGTGACGATTATGAAATCACATGGAATATTATTTTCTTTAGAATTAGCAAAGTGTAAAAGAAATGAAAGACATGCCAAGCTTCTTTGTCAAGCCCTCTTTAAATCTTGATTATCATGAAGTTTCTTATTCTTATGAAAATTAATTGTTGCCGTTCTTCTTATGCTTTTGTGTACCTAGGGTAAAGCCAGATTTCAGCAAGACGCTAAATAGCCCCCACCGAGCACTCTCTGGCGCCCTTTCTGGGCCTGACAGTGCAGCCCTGCGGAGAACCGTGTGGTTCTACTGCAGGGTTTGACTTTTTGACTATACAAATTATTTAAATAGAAAATAAATTCAAAATCTTGTCGTCGTCTGAATCTATGCTAGTGGTTGGTGACATGTGCCATGCGAGAGAGGTCTGAAGTTTGAATCCTTTTATGTCAGCAATCCAAAGTAATTGTTTTTGCAGTTCTCTGTCGAACACTTGTCGACAAAGTTTTCTTTTTCTGAATAAAAGAACATGTAGAACCATGCTGCGTGGTTTTATGCAGAACCATGCAGGGTCGAACAGAGCTCGATGGGGCGGGGCGGGGCGGGGCGGGGGGGGGGGGGGGTGGGGGGGGGGGGGGGGGGGGGGGTGGTTATTTAGCGTCTCCCTTTCAAAGGTGGTATACCTAGGGCCACCACAACCATAGGTGTGGCTCCATCCTCAATGTCCCACTTTATAAAATTATCTGTGGCTATGGTCGTCTGTTTTGCTAGCAGCATCTTTCATGATCTCTTTTGGCGGTTGGCCTACGTATTGAGAGAGAACGTTGAGAGTATTGTACATGCATTTGAGCCCCACACTCCAAGGCAAAAAAGTGGTGATTATCTTTTGCAGTTTAGTATTAATCTAGAGAACAAGTGTCATGTAAGCCAAATGACTCCAGGTAGTTTATTGTGTAGGGGGGTAAAGCCCCTGGGTGGGATATTCCACAAATAACAGACCTACACAGAGGCAATACCCAAATCCAGCCTCACTTTCTGGAAATGTCCCCCACCTATGGCTTTTACATCATAAAGCATGAGATAAACTTAACATGAACATATGTAAAACACTCCAAGAAAATTCATATTGTATTTGGAGGGTACCTTATATTCATGAATATTGTCCCTCTTGGAAAAGAGAAATGTTAGAGATATCCTTAAAGTCACAACTAGTTCTATGCCCTTTCTCATCTTGACTTGGGCATTTCACTGCAACTTTGCATGTATTCTTGAAGTCACACAAATTGAGAGCCAAACTCAAAAGAAGGGATGAACAACACAAGGCCATTTTTTTTTAATCACACACCTAGATAGAGTAGACAACTTGCTTTAGCAGAGCTTTGCGTTCAACTTTCACCTGTTAGCTTTGGTCCTAGGAAGACAAGTATAGACAGACTTTTCAATGTTTCTTGTATAAATTTGAAGGAGAAGGCCAAATAGCCTCTTTTCATGTAAATTTGCATTTGAAGAGGAAGTTAAATTGCTTGATTACACAAAGAAGTAGTTCATGGAAGTTTGGAAGGAGAATATGCACTTGCATTGCAATGCCTTCAAACCTCCTTTGGAATTCAATGATTGTTGAATCTATAAAATGGTTTGAAGATGGGGCTATGGTCTTTTGAAGAGTTGCAAGACGTTCAATATAATTTGGTACAAAATAGAAAGAGAGTGAGTGCATGTGAAAGCAAAAGTTAATGAATGAGATGGCAACAAATAAGATGATCATGATCATGACAAGTATCATGATTATAGAAAGAGCTACCCAGATGTGTGATATATGCAGTATACAAGGAGCTTAGTGGTACTACACTATGGACAAAACTTGCAACTATTGGAGAGGAGGTCTTTGTTACAACAAAATCCAAAAGAACATGAAAGTTGAAGGGATGGTGCAAGTGAAGATTGGATTCATGAGCAATTTCATGGTGTGAGACTTGGATCTGATGATAAATGATCATGAAACCTAGGCATAAAAAAAATTCAATGGAGGAAGGACGAGGTCACAAAGTATTTCTTTCTGTCCAAAAGCAACAAAAAAATTCTCTCCAACTTCAACAATGAGAAAACACACAAAATTGGGGTGAAATTCCAAACACATCAAAATCAAGGCATTTAAAAATTTCAGCTCGTCTTTTTTTGCTTTGCATCAAGTTCATCTTGTATTTCACATTCCATCATGTGTTTTGCTTAACATGGGATCATCATCCCCTCTCTTTGGCACTTACAGATTTTTCTATCACATTGTGTAAGGTAGCGTTAGGTAAGGCTAAGGCATTCTTGAAATAATGGGCCACCAAGGCTGGAGGCCAAGGGCCCATTATTTCAAGGACTACCCAAGGGTTGTTTCCTAATGTAGAAAATTAGTGATTTTTACTTTCTAAAAAAAATTATAGTGATACTTGATAGGTGCTGGCTAAATAACCATTGAGTATCTCACAATTAAAATGTAAATAAAACTAATGCAAGCATTTTGCTTTCTAAAAAAATGCCTTCAACCACACTAATGAAAATTACAAAGGTTTTTACATCTACTTATAGTTGTAAGATCCCTCTTCCTCTTAAAGAGGAAATGTAAAGACACTTCACCTTCTACACCTCATGATTTACATAGGTTTAGGTTCATGAAAATTTTGACTCATGCTAAATACAGGTGGGGAACGTTCCCAAAATGCAAGGCTCGCTTCACTATTGATTTGTCCTAGCTCCTTTTTTTTCCTAGAATCCCCCCAGCTTGCTTGGCGCTTTACCTTACACATAGAGAACAAGGCATAAAAAGGGGACAATTCTTACACCTACATGTTAAAAGTGCTACGGGTCTTACACATGTGAGTTGGCATAATTTTCCTCCCACACTCAAGGAATGGTCATAAGATCCCTCCTCTTTTTCATGGATTTAATGGCCTCCAATAATACATATTCACTCGGGAATTTGTAGGAGTAAATTTTATGAATCTAATTACCTGCACATCGACTTGGGATCTCCAACTACTTTTCATTTTATGGCATTAAAATTCTAGGGTCTGGAATCTGACTCCTAAAATATATAATCAGACGTGGAGCTGCGTTCTACCAATGCTGAATCTCCTGATGTAGTTGGAGGGCAACTATATTTGTAAATACTACCTCCTTAAAATGGGAAGGCACTGAAAATTCTGAACCTTACAAGAGGCCTTTGATGCATAGGTATGTAAGTGTAGACTCATGATAATGTTCAACTCATGCTTCACAAGAGGTAAGGCCAATGTGTGGGGGATAGTCTCCAAATGCTGAGCCAGACTCAGCCTAGGCCCCGTACTTTGGGAATGTCCCCCTTTTGTGAGCCTTGGCCTACCACAGTCCCCCCCCCAAAAAAAAAAAACAAGAACACAGATATGCATAATATATAGATATGGACATAGAGAGAAGTTATTATGACCCCTATAAATGTGAACTATCCACAATCTAACTCTTAAAGCATTCAAAGTTTGTGTACACATTGCACAAAACTGAATTTTTTCCCAAATGTTTCAAGTTTGCAAATATTCAACATATACTATGGAGAAGAAAAGGTATCTGCTACCTACCATAATACAGGGGGTGGAATCAGTTGGGTTTTCCTCAAAGGTCTTTAATGTTGTAAATATTCCTGCAAGTGGATATAGTATATATAGAATGGATGGCGATTTTCTGACACATGGTGTTTTCATATTGCTTTGATTGCTGTCTACTGCGCCATGCGATACGTCATCTACTCGTATGCTTCCAACTTGCCATCTCTTTTTGGCTTGCAACTAGTTGCCAAAGGGTTGGCCACTTCTTTACTCCACATAGGACAAAATTTCATGGACTGTATGTACCTACATCAGCTCCCATCGGCCCCACATAACATTTCACTTGTACACTTTGAGACACCTCCATAAATGCCAAAGTCGGAAAGCATTTTGGCACTAGGATGGGCTCTTGCCCAACAGCTCAATTTGCCAACAAGAGGGCAAATTATGCAACCTAGGCCACCCGGGTGTTCACCACATGCTCATCTACAGGAAACTGTCATCATCATTCATCCAAGGCTGGCACCAATGTAGGTGTTGCTTCACCCAAAGGATTTCCTTCCATGCCTACAATAAAGATGTAAAGAGCTTATGGAATACCTTACCTTCTTGTGATTTGATGGAAATCAAATAAATAATCAGACAAAGCAAATTCTCATACATTGCATGGGAATTATCATGAATTGTATAAAAATTTGCAATCCATTTAGATGAATATTCTAAAAGTTTCAAATTGAAGCAGTGAAAATTGGTCCTTGTTTCTTAATTATATTTTACAAAAAAGTTCAAGTCATCCAACAAGTGCACATGCAAGTTGCCTCCGCTCTTGCATCCTCACCCATGCATAGAGCATCACTCCTCAACTATGGCTCATGTTTCATAGGAAGAGAAAGGAATCTTTATAACTAAAAAGTAGTGGAAACAAAAAAAAAAATTTAATCTAAATATAGGGTTATAGCTTGAATCTTAAATAATCTCAAGATATCTTATGAAATAGCTATAATTATAGAAAAGTAATGAACAATAGACATAAGCATATAATGAGAGTCTAAATATGTGAGGACTCCATGTGTTGAACCCTAACAGCTCAATCTTCAAATGTCCAAGTGACCACCTAGCCTGATGTACGTACATAAAGTCCATGAAGTTGGCTATTAATTGGTTTCAACGCTTGCCAACCAAAACTGACCATCTCATAGGTGGTTGATGTCGTTTCGATTTCGTGTTGGGTAAATTGTGTGAAGCGGTAAAGCCCTTGGAGGCATTCCCAAAATAAGGGACCTAGGATGAGGGGATAGTCCAAAGCCTGACCCACACTTTTGGGATTAAATGGCATCTTAATTGGGCATAAGTTTCCTCCGGTGCTTAAGGAGTAGGATAAGATCCTTCCTCTTTCCTATAAAGGGTATTCATGGATACAAGAAGCCCTCTAAATACATTAGGTATTTTTTCTAAATGCTTTAAGAATTTGGCATAGTTTATCAATTTGAATGTGAATCAATGTGAATAGAACCGGTAAGAGAACCAATGTTAGGTGGGTAATATAGTTTTGTATCTTAAATATTTGAGTATTGTCCAGTGTCCTCAATAGTTGATAAAAATAAACCTCATTTAGCATTATTGACAAGGTACTGAAGATGATATGAATTGGGTATAATATATCATATACCAATGTTGGCAGGTTTCAAGTTCTGGGTTGGTTTCTGGACAAGTGTTCTTTGCCTAATGTTGGATAAGTAGGCTGCAAGTCCATTCTTCTGCTATAACCGAAACATAACGGATATTTGGACCATGCAACCAAACTCCTTTTGGAAATTGAAGCTGGACTGGAAAAGTGTTTGCAGTCCTTTGCATAGATTTTGAGTTTTCTAGGGAAGTAATCAGTACCTTTTCTCTCTCTCTCCCTCTTTTTTTTTGAAGTGGTAGCCAACAGGTAAGTTGGCCACTTTTAATTTAGGTACAACAATTTAGGTACTACACAATTTCAAATCTTTGGCCATTTGGAATTGTAACCTGTAAGTGGCAAGGACTTTGTTTCTGAATGGAATCAAGTTTTTAATTCTTTTCAAAGACATCAAGACCAGAAGTTCAGTACCTATTTTGAAGAAGACCCTTGCTGGGAGCCACACCAAAGACTTCATCAAATGCTTTAAAAAGTTGGAATGGTAAATTTTATCTAACTCACATAGTAATTAGAAACCGAAATCCAAAGTTCTTTTCTTCATCAAGAACCCAACATTGAGTTAATGACAGGGAGACTGTCATGTTAGACATGTCCCACAACTATATACTTCCAAATGGTAGTAAAATGTCAATATGCAGGTTTGACAAATTATATTCTTCAGTTAATTAGTCCATATTCCTGTGAACCTTAAAGGTGACTACAGATGTTTTTTTTTGTCTATAATGTAGAGTCTAGACAGGCCTTTGAGCAACTTGCCATGTGCACCAAATTATTAACTTCTAAACATATGATCTAATCCATTATTATCTGGCTTCTTTTATAAATTTAAATTGGTTTGGGTGATGGATATTTGAACATGTTTAATTTTCTCTTCTTAGTTGTGGGGGTTTCACATAATCTGAACTGCCATAAACTAGTTGGACAATTCCTACCCCACTAGGTAATAAACCCTAATTGGATTTTCAATCATGTATTGATTCAATTTTTCAACTTGCCACAATTAACGCCAACCCCCTAATCTAATGAATGTCAATGGGTATATCTAAATAGTCACAAAAATTGTAACAAGTTTTTAGTTTACATGTTTTAAATTACTTTTAATTTAAAAATCTCTTGAATGTTTAATACATTTATTTGGGCTTCATCATGCTTTGCACTACCAGTGGCAATCAATTGACATGAGGTCAAAATATTAATATATTTTTAAATTAATTAGTTGCTATACATTGATAATTCAAAATCATATAGATTGTTCATTAAATTATTTTCACTTCCATTAATTTTAGAATATAAGATTTAATTCTCACATATTAAAACATTTATAGCACCCATGATGTATTTTTTATACCTTTCATTGCCTTAAAAAAAGGGAGGGGGTCCTTCCAAGGTCTTCCTTCCTATCATGTTTCCTGACAACCCTTCATTCAGAAAAATATTAAAATATAAAATATTTTTGACCCTAGTGCTTTTAATGGCCCTTATGCATTTCTTGGTGCCCTTGATGTCCTTCAAGAGTGCATCTACGGCCCTCAACATTGAACCTCTTGGTGCCTCCCATTGCCCCCATTGCCACCAAAAATAAAACATGTCTAACCTAGTGCTTTTGGTGTTTTCAGCATGCCTTTTTGACACCCCTACTAAATTGTTCATTGCCATTTAGTTTTTGCTTGTCAAAATTTTAGTATTTTTCTTATTCTCATGTTTTGTCATTCTCAGTTTGTTCATATGTGTTTTTGTTGTTGATGAAGCTTAGGGTGCAAATACACTCATAGGAATCAATGAAATTACTTTATAAAAGGACTATGAGTCTTTTTTTAGTCCTTTTTACTTTTTCATATGAAAGAATTTTTTGATGAATTCTTTTGCATAAAAAATACATATAATATTTTGTGTTAGTCATTGTTGAATAATTATGAAAATTTCAAAATGTGTAGATTTTTTCAAATTTTTCATTTTGTTTTGAAAAATTATCATAATTTTGAATTATATCAAATATGCTAACTATTTTAAGTTTTAGTTTCTTGTGTCATAAATTGCAACTTAGTTTCATATGGCATCTACATTACAACCCATTTACACATTGTGATAAAAGAATCTTGAAATTTTGAGATTTTGAAACATATTTTGAATTTTTAAAAATTTTAAGTTTCATAAACTTTTAAATTGTGAATGATTTTTTAGTGTGGGTAGTAGGTTATTATCATCTATTTTTTTTTATCATCAAAATTTCTTTATTAAAAGAGTCCTTTATTAAAACCAAAACTCAAAATTAAATTTCATGAATTTTTTTTAAAAAATTCCTCAACACTAATTTTAATCAATTAACACTTCTTGGAATGATTAACACAACTTTTAAATGTCAAAATAAAAACATATAAAAAAAGTTTATAATTGTGACCACTATTGACATGGTTTTTGGATCCTTTTAGCATATTTGCACCTGTTAGGTTATCCTTGAACCAAAACATCCCATCAATTTGAATGTTTACTAAGAATGTCTAGATTTGAAAACATTTGTTAAGTTGACAACCCATCTTGGGATGCCCTTTTAAAACCTTGTTCTAGCAGTAAAAATAATGATTTAAAAACTTAAGAAATCTCAGAAATATTAGAATCGAGTCTTGAATAATTCTAAAACAAACCAAAGTTAGTATTGGTTAATGGTTTTTTTTAGAATTAATGTCATGATTATAAATTGTTGTAATTTTCTTTTCATATGTTGAAACAAAATGTTGAAATGTCAAAAATATTAGGACAAGTTGTAAAATCATAATGTGTAGGTTAAGAATTTCAATTATAATTTAATATTCATGCTTCAAAACATAAATAATGTATGATTTAATATCCCATTAAACCTCCAAAGTGTAGTTATTCAAGGAAAAGATGAAACACAAATTCACTCAAGAATGTGAATCATGCACTCTTAATTAACAACATGCACAAAGGAATCTCAAAGTTTTCAAGATCTTGGTGTGATACATAGTGATATAGGCTGAGAGACATGATTTATGGTTAACATGCAATTGATTTAACCACAATATGAAATTTTTGATTAGTGTAGAATTTGAAATCAAAAATCAAACTTTGAACATGTTTCAACTACATAAAAAATGAAAAAATAAATAGTTATATAATTTTTTTAATTTGGGATTAATTTGCATGGTATTTGAAGTCTTGCCATCTCAATTTGCAAGCATTGATGCATTGTTCACAAAATATATTACTTCTTTTTCTTCTTCCCTTGTGTTGTTACCTTCTTTTCTTTTGTTTTTTCTTCTTGTAAAGTTTTTATGACAACAAGTCATTCATCTTTCCATGCATTTAATTCAAATAATAACACACAAGCAATGACATTTGTAATGAAAAAAATGATGGTCATTTGTGCATATATTTAACAATGTTCCAAATTAAATTTTTAATTAATGAATCTCCAAAAAGAATCATGAAAATATCACAAATTTAATGCATCATGAATATGTAGAAGGATCATTTTTATTTAATAAAAGATTCATGCAAAGGTCTAAGTTATACATCTTTATGATAGAAAATTTGAATTGCCAAACATGCCATTATTCTAATATATTTTTAATAGACATTTGATTTTGTCACAATTTTGCACAAAGTTATTTTACTTTATTTATTCAATGTATGCAAACTTGTAACAATGATCAAATAGAATTTTGCATGTATAATGTTTTATAAAATTTATAAATCATTTTTCAATTTTGTTGAAGATTGATTTTACAAAACAACAAAATGCCAAATATGGATTTCAAAGATAATATTATTTGCAAGTACATTTCTTTCATCATTATTTGATCACTTTTCTTTTGTATTAAATTTTATTTTCTTGAGTTTTTTTATCTTTTGATGCATCTTGCTTTTATATTTTGACAAATATGTAAGCTTTAAGTATTTGTATATTTCTTTTCTCTTTTGAAAGATGAATACCCATGTCACTTTTAAAATGTTTGTAAAGATATAAATGGTTTGTTATCATATGGCTTGTGTTATATAATAATGATATGATGCATAAATCTAAATCAAATTATCAAACAAAAATCAAAATATTTTTCTAACCCAAAAAAAAAAAAACATAGGAAAAACATTGAAAAAAAAATTACATCCTTCTTTATTTGGTTCATTAAATCTTTCAATCATTTCTTTTCACATATTGCACATGTAATGAGTGAACATCATTTGTTATGTAATGCCTTAAATGAGTGCAAATCATAATGAATGAAAAAAAAAAAGTGTTCATGCCCAAAGTTCAAACATAAAAACACTTGTGACAAAAAATGCTCCATCAAAAATCACAATTTATGTGAGAAAAGACAATTGTACACAATTTTAGTATCTTAATTTTGTGACCAACCTTCAGTCTTGTTTTGTGTTCAAAACACATAATTCTCATGAATCATTACTAAACTCATAATGTGCTTTCACATTTGTTCCCTCTTGCCCTTTCTACATATAATTCACACATAGTATTTACATAATTGCAAGAAATCACACAAATTCATATAATTTATGATCTATGAAACTAGAAAAAAAGAAATTGAGTACCATGCATAATATTGAAACCAGTCCGTCATGGTTGTTTTCACAAAGTAAATACAAAGGCATTGCTTCATTCTCACCTTTTACATTGACATCTACTCCTTTGTTAACAACTTTTGAACAATGTCAACATATCCACATGAAGCCTAATCACACAACACATTCATATGTCAATGCCATGTCATGTTAAAATAAATAAATTTTTGCTATTGGATGCAAAAATGAATGGACCAATGGCCTACTAGAAATTATCACTTTTTAAGTCCAAAACAAGGGGTTTTTTTGTGGGTTAGAGTGAATTACAAAGTTTTCCCATTGACCTAGGGCATTTTTTTCCATTTAATCTAAAGTTCATTTAAAGTTCCCTTTTATTAATAGTAAACACATGTGCACAAGAATAAAGTTTTTTTTTTTAAAAATTCTGAATTTCTTACAAAATTATATTTTTTACCTTGTTTAAATGTCCATAGGCAAAAGTGCCATCATGCAAAACTTTTCAAACATAATGGTTTCAGTATGTTATCTAACCAAAATAAGGTCCTAATCAACACATCATAAATGACTGGACCATTTCAATGTCCATATAAATAAATTGTTGTCATCATTACAATCAATAATGTTCAACTTTGATAGTCCATACCCCTTGCACTTTTCTTGATTATGAAAATTTAATAAATGGAATAGATACATATTCAAGTTGGTATCTTTAAATTAAGTCCCTATTAAAAACAATTAAATTTACCTATCAAATATGGTCATTAGAATGACAAGCATTCTACAACTTAAATTTTAAGAAAGTTCGAAGATTGTTCCACTCATTCTTGCACCCACCCTAAAGAGTAATAATGAAATATTATGTATTGTGTAACATGTAATAAATCTTCCTTATTTGCACCAAGAGAAGGAAAAGATGAATTCTCTCAATGTTCTTGAAATGCCAAACAATAATTCATTCCTATATAGAATTGAAACATGACAAGACACAAAGATTATAAAAGAAATTGTTCCATTCCATTCAATAGAAATGTCAAGTGGTCAATATCCATAATTGTTGTAATGACAATCACTAATAGACTCTATACTTGGTTCACATAAACTAATTCCAATTATCAACATCATTGGAATATCACAATGTTTTTACTATATTAATTTATCATATGAATACACCTGAAAATAATCCAATAAGTATAACATACATGATTAGTCCTTAATTTATGATTTCAACATTGTTTTAAGAGTTTTTAAACATTATTTAAACACCTTTGGCCAATCTTGCACTACCACATGAATTTATCAGTACAAATTCAAGACTCCAATTAAAACTCTCCAGGTGCACCTTTAGCTCATTAATCTATGAATGTACTCCAATTGATTCATGGTATTTAAGAATTGAATGAACTTAAAGATATCAAAATTTTCCTTTAATTTTAATTTCAATTTTTTTGACAATACTAACCCCCAATGAAATTTCAATTTCAAAAACTTTGTAAGTAATTTTAGTGATGAAATTTTTTGAGGAACTAATATATGAGAGATTTTGCATAATCCTTCATATGATCATCTTTGGACAAATCTGAAGACAATTCATACCTACTTCATTTCCAAGCCTAATTACTTCTTAGAGTCACAATTATCTCACTCATTTTCTCTACTCGCCACATGGATATGAAAAGGCAATTTAACATGTGCCTATTTCATGTCCATGATATTTATATCAATTCAAATTAAATTTGACACTAACATTAATTATTATGAACTATTGGAAACCATGTGGGAACATAATAAGAGGGGAAAAAAAAATGATCATTGTTGGTAGTGTGCAACAATGCAAAGCCCAAGTTTAGGAATGTAAGGTGGTGTGATCATAATTGTGTGTTATCAGATTTCTGATTATTGTTTAGTGCCAGAAAAATTATTTTGTTGATATATATATAACCATTTAATATAAAAAAAAATTATTTTCTTTATCTAATATCATTGTTGGAAAGTGCAAGGTAGGAAGTCCATGTATAGATCAATTTGTGAAGTCAATGATTTAGACACAAGCAAGATTAAGTCTTCAAAAGCTTGGATTGCCATGTGAAAAAAAACCTTATAACAACCTATATTAACAAGAAAAATAATTAGAATTTCTTTTGAATGCACATCTAATTATTCTTATCATTTACATAGTCTCCCAATCATCATCTTCCCAAAACTCGTGCAATTTTTTCAAAAATAAATTTTGACATAATAATTCAAAATTTCAAGATTTTTCAATTAACTCCTTATGAGAATCATTAATTATTTGTTTTTTAAAACCTGTTTTCTGGTTGATAAAATAGAGTTATCTGTAAAGTGACCCTGTCTTTGGGCCTGCTTTCACCCCCTATCCCCTCTTTCAGTGGTATCCACAAAGTAATGAAATTTTATTCAATCATAGTATGCATTTAATGCACAAGGTTTGAAAGTGACTATAGTAATTCTACAAGTAGGAGCAGTGAAAATATATGTAGCAGCAGTGGAGGTGCTCAGGACAAAGGAAAGATAGGATGAAACTCAGTTTTCCACCAAAATTGGTGGAAAAACTAGTTTGGGTCCCAGTTATTTCATTTTGTAAAATTTTCATTCCCAGTTACGTGTTTGATGCCTTATTATGTCGAAACTGGCTGTTCTAATGTGTCAACTTAATTTCATATTATTTTAAATTTATTCCATCACTAAGCGTAAAGAAAATATGGGTAGCATTGATGCACGCTTGTTAGTTTTAAGCTTTTGAATTATTCCAAACAATTTGCCACAAATGTTATCATTGCCATAATGGTATTTCAAATTGATGTGTCTATAGGACAAATCATAAAACTATACCAAACATCCCAATATTTTGGGTGTAGGATTCACGTTTTAGAACTAATATTTTTATATATAATTAAAAAGAAAACTTTTGAAATAGCTAATTGGAGGTTGGGAATTTCAAAGACATTCATGAATGCTTCATTTCATTCAACAAACCCTTCAAATGAAGTTTTTCTATTCATCAAAACCCTTAATCCAACAACACATTTTCAAATCAAAATTTAGTTTCAATTCCCAAAAAAACTAAAAGGAAAAAGGATTCATTTATGCTTTTCAAAACTAGGTTTTTTCCATTGTCCTCACTGATTTGTTTTTGAGGAATTTTCAAAAAACTTTGACTTCAAAAATCTGATTTCCACTTATGCAAAGGACATGTTGATTTTTTAAAATGGCCAAAGTATCAGATTATGAAAATAAAATACAAGTTACCAGTAAATGCATATTTAGTTCGCACAACATTGCACTTGTAAAAAATGATTAAAAAATAATTGTAATAGAAAGTTTTCACATGAAATTTTTGCACATAAAAAAATATAACAATGGAATGAACAATTTTCTCCATCAAATTTTTTAATTTGTCTTAAATTCATGGAGTTCAAATCATATGATATTAAAATATTCATTAATACATTATGTTATGATAATGTTGATGATCATGAAATTTTAAAATTGTAATATGTTCTTCCATTGAAAATGTATTTGGACTAAATGTTGTTTTAATCATTTTATAGAAATTTTTAAAATTATAATTTATTGTAAAAATTAAGATTTATTATTAAATAAAAAATTTAAAAACCTTTATAAATGATTGGTGTACACTTACACCAAGGCACAATTATGAATCGATTGTATATGATTTTTAGAATAATTCAAATGACTAAAATCTAGGATGTTACTACTTTTGATATTATATATAATTTCAGTTTTCCTTAAAATTCGGTACATTGTACCATGCATTTACTCCACCAACAGAATCCTTGAGATGTACTTTCAAAAGAATCCAAAACAAATTGTCATATTCATCCTCAAATATGCCTTTTATTAATGTTTCAACTTAAGAAATCTTGGGGCCAGTGGTGTTTTTTTTGTTTTTTGTCAATTTCTAATGTTGTAGCATCCTGAGCAAGCATCCCAAGAAAACAATTAGCAATAACTGACAACGTATATATTTCTAGAAACTTATACAAACAATAGAGAAACTGGTGAAAGCTGCCCCAAACTAAAAACTGAGTTGAATGTGATAAAATTATTCTTTTTAGGGGGGGGTCAACACTGACAAGGATGCAAAAAATCCACCCAAAATTTATTTTTAAAAAAAATTCCCATTGAATTGGGGGTGCAAATTTGCTGCCATACTGGCTCGATTTGATGATAGGTACCAGAGTTGGTTTGGTATTGACTTTCTGAACATACCCAGTAGCAGCCTAGACCTGGTATTTTGGGTATACCAATGTTGATACTTTGATACCAGGTGCAGGCCTGTTATGTACCTGACCAAAACTGGAACATACCTACCTACATGATACAGCACTGGTTTTATTATGAGACATCGGTGGGGACCAGAGTTTGATCGGCTGTTATTTTGCTACGTCGTGCGTCAGTCACCTGCTCCTCTTTTCACCCTCTGTTTCGACCAAAGACAGGACAGGAACTCCCTATGGACATACTTTCAGGGATAACTCTACTGGGTCTAAAACTTCTAATCCTGTATTTGACAGATTTTTCCTGAGAAGTGAGTAAACTTCAATTTAAGTAGAGGGAATGTTCTGCTGCTACTCCTGCTTCTGCTGTTGGTTGCAGAATGATTCATTGATTAGCTTCACTGGGGTGTTTAAAACAGTGCATGTGCAATTGTGTGTAGAGTGTGAAATTGAAACCCATTTTCTTCTTCAACTTCTCACTCTTCACAGAATTCATGTGAAGCATTAAATGAAGGATCAGACTGGCACAGAGTGGCGCCCACCATTGAAAGATCCTTCCTTGTGTGGTTTCCAAAATTGAAGGACCTCCTCCTCATCACGCCCTTTGACTCCTGTGAGATACCATTTCTGTAGGCTGTCAGTGCTGCTGCCTGCCTGCTGTGATACCCAATTTTCTATTTGACTTATTTTACCTGAACCCATCGGAGAGGATCCGATTGCTCAGAGAAAAGATCCGCTGGGAGTTGTGCCATCAATTCGATTTTCATCGGTCTCTGTAAACTAGATGTATCAGCGGTGTCAATTACTCTGTTGCAACTGTAATTGCAACTTGCTCCAAGTTTTGATGCGGATTACGACCAGAAGTTCTGCCGATCTGCAAAACTGCACACAAATTTCGGCCTGACCTTTGCACTGGCCGCTGCACAGGTTGATTGGGCGGGCGGCGGGAGGAGAAGGCAGCCAAATGAGACTTCTTTTTTTCCATTGTGAGTATTGGAAGTCTTGACCGGTTCTTAATTATTCAAGAAAACCACTGATCACAGTTCCAACTGAAAGAACCCTCAGTTGCAGTTCAAGGATTTTAAATCTTTTGATACAACCTCAAATCCAGTTCCATTTCGATTTTTCACATTTCAAGACTCTGAGTTCTCAATTTCTTAAATTCGTAGGTGAGTCCAGTTCTACACGATATCCAATTCTACCTACCTATACATAGCTCACAACTTAATTACTGGCACCATACTACCAATAATATGTGACCACCACCTATGTCAACTACATGCATAAACCAAAATAGCTAAATGCATACTTAAGTCATGTTTCAAAAGTAACAAATACATGGCTAACCCCCCCCCCCC
>Ga0209611_10007809_pt1 | contig 17027 bp, 14 predicted proteins | sample S1TSphgellanicum_3_FD_187693 | JGI IMG/M metagenome (GOLD analysis project Ga0209611, IMG submission 187693) | Host-associated microbial communities from peat moss isolated from Minnesota, USA - S1T2_Fc - Sphagnum magellanicum MG (SPAdes) (version 2) | ecosystem: Host-associated > Plants > Peat...
AATTAACTAAACACAATATGAAAAAACAATTTAAATTAACTAACCACACTTGGTGAAAAAACCCTCTTAAATGACTAGTGTTGTAGGTTGATTTAACTAATAGGTGTAATTTCCACCTAAATTTGGGCATCACTTATTGTCATCTTGTTTCACTAGCTTAATTGACCTGTCCTAGCAACTGGTCCCCGTTCACTACGGGGTTAACATGTTTTACCATGATTTCATATAGTGAATCTGTCCTAGTTCACTCAAAATCCTAGTGAAATACAAGGTGAACTTGGCCACATCTCCTAGTAGTGGAAGTGAATATAACTTTGGGGTGATTTGGAGAATTCTTAAATGATGTTTGATCATGTCAAACATGTTCAAGGTTAGACGACTATGGCTTGCCATGTGTCTATGATTTAGTCTATTGTAAAATAATGTCCATTGTTATTTTCGACATGTAATCAAAGGACACATAAGCCCAATGTATACTGTGGAGTCCAAGTTGAACACAACTATTTTGAAAAAAGGTGTAACAAATCCCATTTTCAAAGGGTTCATGGTAGACAATGCCCAAGCAAATTGGAATCTTGTCTATATCATTTATGAGATTGGAAATCCCATTGTGAATATAATTGACAAGTGAACTTGTCTTTTTCATTGGGATCAATCACTAAATAAGCACATTAAATAACTCATTGCTCCCAAGTTTGAAGACTAGAACAAAGTTTTTTGTTATAAACATAAGAATGCAATATCGTTAGAAAAAGATTTATTTTGGAGGGACAGAGATGCGGCGCTCCCAAGTCATTCTTATGGTGAGGGGATGGGAGTTGACCTTCAATATGCTACAATGTGGTCTTGGTGGTACTCCTTCGGAGATGTTGTTGGTGAAGGTGCAATTCATGAGCTCATCAATTGACTAAACTTCTAGCATTTATGTGTGAAGCCATGGGGAGGATTCATGCTAAATGTCAAAAAAAATTGCACCACTTTTTCAATTGATATAAATCCTTACTATGTTGTGCTCTTATTCCATTTCATCAAATCTAATGTAAAAATAATTGTTCGATGGGGAAGCAAACATGCCAACTTCTAACTTATCAAAATTGATCCACAACATTTGGTTCTAGCAATTTGTGAAAAGGGGTGCCTACTTATATATTACCACCTTAGATGATTATGTGCAAACTTTCAAACAATCTACAATGTATTATGTTTTCTTGCATGAAGGTTGCTTCAAGATTAGTCTAGACAAGGATGAATTGTGTTTATGTACATTAAATCATTTTGGTGATTCTTTACAAATGGTTGATGTAATTGCAAGATTTGATCCAAGTTTGTCCTATACATTAAAGATACCGCATTTGGAAGGTTTGGATCCACTAAACAAAGGCAAGATTTGCCCCTAGGATCAAAAGGGATTTGCATAGGCATGATCATGTAAATTTCTTTCATCCGTGAGTGGAGATGGCTTCATGCAACTTTCCACCCAATGCAAATGTGGGGTGAATGCATAGTATAGTGGCTCAATAACGGTAGAAATTACATTCCCTACAAGTCCATACAAGATTATTTACAATGATTAAAATGGACATGGTTATTATTTTAAAAAATATTATTATTCTAATATTTGAATAAAACATGTTCAATCACTTACAAACCCCCAAATCTATGTGAAAACTTGTATTTAATGTAGCTAATGTCATTTTTTAGTCCTAAAAGGAAAGTTCATAGTCCAAAGGAATAATGCCCCATCTAAAACTTCCAAAACATATGTTTTTGGGACAAAAAATTTGAAAAACAAACAAAAATTGCAACTCATATGGACTTATGAAAATATGGCCAAATTTTAACCATTCAAAAGTCCCTAACTATTAAATGATTAAGGTTTTCAAAAAAAAGATTCTTCATATGAATTTATCATATTGTCCAACATTATGTATTGAATCCCAATACCAAATTTGGAATGTGAATCAATATAGTTTTTTCCATTTTGTGATGTTTGAGTTAAATGCCTAATCCATGTTTTTCAACTTCAAAAGTCCATTACTACTTTCCATAAATAACCACACACTTTTCTTCATAGTGAAACTATTAGTTTAGACCCAAGTCCCAATTAATAGATTTAAAGATATACCAATCACCATATGCATTTGAATAAATGGTACCCAAGGAAAAAACACCGTTTCATCACAAAAGTGAGCCATCATAGTTTGCATTTACCCTATGGGTTTGTGGAATCATTCACAAGAGGGCTTCCCAATGTTCATTCACAATGGCGAGGATGTGTTGGAATGTCTTTGTGGTGATGATGTTTGGTGCATTGAAGGATGCCCCCCAAGTTAAATGTTCAGCTTTATTAAAGGACACCAACCGTTATTGCAAGGCCAAAATTATTTCAAAGAGAAAAAATTGTGGCATTCATCCTCGTTATTTTGGCAATTGGAGTGTTGTTAAAGGTGCAACAATTGAATTGCACAAATTTTGGTTTCATAATGACGACCAAAATTGTTATGTCAAAGGCACTTAAAGGAAATATGTAATTAACATGTCAGCTATGCCTACAATATGGGTTGTGCAAAAAGGGATAAATCTCATTCAAGATGAAATGATGACATTGGAAGAAATTGATTTCCTCAATCCTTTCCAAAAAGTTGAGGTGTCCTTTGAATTTTTTTTCATGATGATGTATTTGCTCTTGTCAATCGACCTTTGGATGTAGATGTGTGTCCAACAACTCAAAACTAAAAGAAAATTCACATGGTTATTAGAATTGACGTGACACACCCATTTTGTGTTAAGTGTCACATTGACATTCATCTTGATGTCGAACAAAATGCAAGAAATGTTTTCCTTACACTTGGGTTACCTCCGTTACACATCATCATTGAAAATGGATTCAATTGCCATAAAATTAATGACAAAAAGTTTTTGGTCACCATGAGATTGGGGACACAAAAAAATTTGGTTGCCACAAGATTGGTAGTTGAAAACTTTTAGTCATTAATCCTATGGTAATAGAATCCATTTTTGATCACCATATGTAAGGCAACAAAAACAAGTCAATTGCCAATCTTTTGGTTGCCATGAATTGTTAACAATGTTTGGTGACTAAAACCCCTTCACTCTGGATTTCAGTTCTTTGATTGACAATGGATTAATCTCACTACAAGAAAAGTTGTCTTTTGCGACTTGATTTATGACTAGGTTGTTAATGATGGGAAACATCTATGACTGCATGACTATGTAGTCAAATAGGACATGTCGTTTAAAGAACCTTGTTGCTAGTGTGGTTCAATCACAAGACAATTTGTGACTATGACTTTTGTGACTATAAAGTCATGGAGGTCATCAATGCTTGATGAGATCCATAAATTATGGCCCTTGGATACAATTCATTAAATATGAAATAAATAAGTTTTCCACCCATGCCATGTAGACACATGGTATAAAGGTTAATTACCCAACCTATATGTTGAAAATGTAGGCCCTAGCTTACTTAGGAATGTGTGCCCTAGCATACCTAGGAATGTAGGCTAATTTAACTAGCAAGCTAAGCTAGTTAGGCTAATTCACTAAGTTGCAAGTGTGAGGACTTGAACCTTTTATCTCCACATTGAGGGAAGAAATCTTTACCCCACTTAACCATTGCACCATATCATTTTTACATGACAAAAATTGTCACCATATTGTTATAAACATTTTTTTAACCTACTTTATAAGTTAGGTACCTAAGTACTTACCTAATAACTTAAAACCTACCTAGTAACCTAGTAAATACCTAACTTAATAAGTAATAAGTAAGTAATACCTAGAGATAATAGTAAGTAGGTAGTAGGTAGGTGTGTATGTACTACCTACCTAGTAGGTAAGTAAGTAGGTAGATAGGTGCCTAGTAGTATGTACATATACATAGTACCTATCTATTATGTAGGTAGGTACGTATGTACATTTGTACGTACCTAATAATAAATAATAGGTAGGTACACATATACATACATATGTATTACCGACTAAGTAGGTAGGTAAATAGGTTTTTAGTAGTAGGTAGTAGGCAAGTACCTAGTAATAAATAGTAGGTAGGTAGGTACACACTACCTATTTAGTAGGTAGGTAGTATGTAGGTACTTAGCAATAAATAATAGGTAGGTAGGTAGTAGGTAGGTATGTACTACCTATATCTAGTAGGTAGGTAGGTAGGTAGGTAGGTACATATGTACTACATAGTAGGTAGGTAGCACCTAGTTAAACTACTAACATAGGTAGGTTATTAATGTATCTAAGCTAATCATGTAGTCACAATGTAGTCACAAAATAGTCCTAATTTAGTCATGTTGTGATAATGCAATTGCAATGTGGTCACAAATTTGAGTAAAAGTATATGACCAAGGACATATGATTACATGACTAGATTAGGACATTAGTCATAAATGTCCAAGTTGTGAAAGACTTGTTTTAGCATTGTGTCTCCACTGTTGATTTGGTGAAGGAATTTGCTTGTGCTTAGTAATTAAAACCAAACCTTGCAATTTGAACTCATTTTCCTTTGAGGTGTGTGTGCCTTGTGTTGTTTAACAATCAACCATTATTGTATTCATCATCCTTTAGTATCCAAGATTTTAACTCAGTGATGAAACAAGCAGGAGGTTGGATGTGTTCTTTTTGCATAGATCTTGCCACCCACTAGCATTCTTACTTCCAGCTATATCAAATATATCAAATCATTTTAAATCCAATTGAAAATTATAAACAATATGAAGTAATGATTGGTGATTTCCTTGCATGCAATTACATGGATTTTGTGTCAATGATGATAGGTTCATTGGGTAGCTATGGAAAATAAATGCATTGTAAACATTTGTATTACATCTTGCAAAATATGATGTTTTATGGGCTAATGGAATTTTTCATTCATCATTCAACTTAAAGTTCTTGAATGAAGTTTATAAACTAACAAGTTGTACCATAACTATAGAGATTGAGTAGTGAGAACATTTTGCAAATAATTTAAGAAGTTTTCGTGTTTTGATTACCAAGACATATGACCCACTTTGTCCTTTGTTGAACTAAAGTAATTTGAATTGTAGATTGGTTGGGATAATGTAGATACCATTATATTTATATATACATTGTTTTCAAATATTCACCTATCTCTTTTATTGGCTTGTCTCTTCAATTTGCATGGGATGCATGTGGAATAAAACATAGTTCATCAATGGTTTTAGGTAGTTTGCCCAATGGTGTCCTTCAAGTATTAAATACAAATTTTACATTGGCAACATAAATTGTTTTCACCCACCTGAATTATCCCAACTTATCTAGATAAAAACATCATTAACTTTTTCATCAAACAAAATACCTTATGGATTTTTTCATCCAAAAAATTCATCAATATTACATTCGTTCATTTCCACATGGCAAAATATTATGCCATATTAGTTAAAATTATGTTCACATAAGAAAAGATTTTTTCCTCCTCTGCAAAGAATATTTTGAGCATATTTTGTCCACTTCATCAAAAGATTTCATCCTGCTCACCTATTCATGTTCATAGGTTCACATTCACATTCACACATTCACGATATGACGTTTATTCATTGCATTTGTTCAATATACCACCTTGCATACATGTAATTCAACTAGTTCAATACGAACCCCCACAAAGAGTTTGCAAAACCATTTTTTTTTTACCAAAATGTATTCCCAAAAGTTATAAATGTGAGCATCAAACCATGATAAAAGATGTCCACAAATTTTGTCAAATGTTATAGAAGATAGTTTATTATGTTCTAATAGTATTATGTAAAAAATCTCATTGAAAATTTCCAAATAAAAGTTGTATAATTTTTTAGTCCTTTTGTTTCATCCAAATCTTGTGTTACAAGAAAAACACCAATTGGAAATTGAGTTTTTAAAAAATTCACAAATTTCAACACATTTTGATGAACTAAGATATGAATCACCATTAATTGCACATGTTCATGACTAAATCAATTCCAATTATCTAGTATGCCATGTAAAATTTTGAATGCAATGAAAACTATAATACTAATAGGATTTTGTGCTTTCACCCTTTAGATGAATGCAAAATGCATTTAATGTTGAATAAATTTAAGCTTCAATTTCCTTGGTATAGTTAGGTTGACCTAGTTTATATTAATTGTACAAAAGCCCTAGGTTCTTTCAATAAAATTATGAGAATTGAACTATCAAAAGAAATGTTTATGAAATTTGTTACTCACTAATGAAAACAAATCTTCTTCTTTATGAATGTAGATAATTGAATCACATAGAAAAAAAAACTTAATCTATTTTTAATCATTAATAAGTTCAAAAATTAACATTTCATTTTTGGCTGATTTTTAAAAGGGTCTCATAATCACTAAAACATCAAATTTATTATGAATATAATTACATCTGATAACTTGCTATCCAAATTTTATAACATGGATAAAAAAAGAAATTAACATTATTACACATATGACATTAAAACTTGAATTCGAAGTGTCAATGTAAATATTATAAGTTTGTCCATGTCCATTTGATCTAAATATTATAACTAGATTACATGAAATTGTATAATTCACACAAGAGTTGATATCCACAAACCTCTATTGATCATCTAGGATCAAATGCATCTATTTGAGATCCATATTCATCTTGAATTCCAGATGTATCATTTTGTGAATACTTTGATACATTCAAGCTTTCTTGCAAGATTGCAGCTCGTAATTCTTCAACTACCTTGGTCATTGTCGGTCTATGAATAGATTTGGGTTCCACACATTGGATGGCAATCTCCGCAACTTTCCATAAAACATCAATTTGAGGGTTTGAAGCTTTCACAATAGGGTCCAAAATCTTGTCAATGTTTCCTGTTTGGAGATTGGATCGCACCTATTAAACACATACGTGTATTAGTTGTACTTTTTGATGTCATTTGCAAAACAATTTTTACAAGAATGTTCAACAAACATTCATTTTTGTTTAGTTAAAACTTAATAATCTACTTCAATATGACCATCATGGGTAATGTTTCCTCGGGCCAAGTATTTGAAATACATGATTCATATGCACACCTGATTGCATTTTATAACACATATATAGTAGATCTTCCAAGTGAAAAAACATAACAAGAACATATTATTTCCAATATTGTATACCTATTTTCTCATTACAAGTTTAAAAATGATACTTGTAAAATAAAATAAAATAAAATAAAAATTCTAAAAACTTCAAAGGGCTATAATTTATAACTTACCCACTCACACAAATTCCAAGCATTACGATTTGGTAATGTTGGATCTACAGGCATGCGTCCAGATATTATTTCCAAAAGCACAACACCAAAGCCAAATACATCACTTTTTGGTGATAAATATCATGTTGTAAAATACCTATAAATGAGGAAGTCCATGCACACCAATTGTTAATGAATTTTTTTTAAAGATGTAATGTGACATTTTGAAATTATTAGTGTACATTTTACAAGGTGAAATCATGTGAAATGCATAATATGTAATTAGTAAGCAATTGAATTTGTAATTTGTCAAACATTACAGTAATTGGACCATCATGTATGTGGTTAAGTACGTACTCTGGATCAAGATACCCTGCAGTTCCTTTAACATTTGTTGTAACATGAGTAATATCATCTTCTCCATATATTAATCTTGATAGTCCAAAATCCGCAACTTTTGCAATTTCCATATTATTAGAGAGTAAAATATTGCTACTCTTAACATCACGATGAATAATGCTTTGATTGCTCCCTGAATGTAGATATTCCAAGCCTGCAATTTTCAAAGTTAAATGTTTGAAAATTATAAAAATATAAATTTAAGCTAACAAGGCATAACTACTAAAAAAACTTCACCTTATGATAAAATGTGTCATGTTGGTTTTGAGATGCCCAAAATTGAAATATTCCATGCAAAAAAACAACTTAGTAAAATAAAATTACTTTGATTTGCAAAGATGTGTTATTCAACAAAAATCATATAATAGTTGAATCATTTACCTTGTGCTGCATTGAGAGCAATGTTCATGCGTGTTTTCCAATCAAGTTTTTCAACTGTCAACATTGCTAGATCACCTGTGTTTAATCACAAAAAATAAAATCATATTAAAACATGAAATTGTGTATTTAATTTTTGAATTTGAATAGAAATCAATATTTAATTTTTCAATTTTATGATGTAGCCAAAGTGGGCATCATTAAAAAATTCAATGTAACAAAATATGGTTATAAACCATGTATGAAAAAAAGAAAAATTGAATCTAAGGATCATTATATATTCTTGGCCACCTATTGGAACTCATCATACAAATTTGGCGATTTGGAGAAAAATCATTTTTGAAATTTGGCAAATTTTAGCAATTTTCATGGGTTTGGTTTTTGTAAAGGTCAAAATTCATTAAAAATCTATCCAAAAAAGACACTAACCACTATACCAATTATAAATGTCCACAAGATGATTAAAACAAGTTGAACAATGAATAGGGAGGTACTTTTTATATGTATTAAAGCTTGTGGGTTAATCAAATGTTCAAAATCAAAGGTTGAATAAGAATTGATGGTACCGTATAAATGGTCACGTAAAGAGCCTTTATGCATGAATTCATAAATCAACATTTGTTGGTTATCTTCATGGCAATATCCAATTAAAGATACCAAATTTCGATGGCTCACCCTTGATAAAACATCAACCTATGTGAAAACCAACAAATGAATAGATCAAGTTTTTTCAAAATGAGTGCAAAGTGATATCCCTTTGATAATTTTGAACATTATTTCAAATAACTTAATGATAAAATTTGTTCAAGTTACTGGGCCACATGATTCAAAGTTCTTTTCAGGTATTATATCCTTTTTGTGCATGTGGGATCCACATGGTTTCACCACTCATCTAATTATGACTTCTTTACTCCATGAATTGTTTTTAATTAACACATTTATGGGGTATTCAATTTGTTAACCTCAAATAATTTCAATTTAAACATTATTGGAACAATATTTAAGGGCATATTTGTAAATTGGAATGGTTGATTCTTGATGGATAATGAATAAATTTATGAATTCAAAATCAAGGTTACGTGGTCAAAATGAGCTATTAGGAGCCAACACGATAATAAAAGGATTGCACCTAGTTTTTTAAAAATCCTTTTAACTTTTTAACATAGAGGAAAATTTGAATGATTTTTTTAAATTGTCATTAAAAATATTTATATTTTCCCCAATACATCACATTTTTTTGGTTAATCTTTGTTGCATAACTATGAATGTTTTAAAAGTGTGCAAACTCTACTAGATTTTATGTTTCATTTTTAAAAATGATCATAATTTTAGACCCTTCCAATATATGTTAATTATTTTAGGCTTTGGTTTTCAATATCATATGTTACAACTTTGTTTTATATGTTATGTACATTACACCTCATTTACATGTGATAAAAGACTCTTGAAATCTTGAAATTTTAAAAACATACTTTGAATTTGAAAACTTTCCAATTTCACAACTTTTTAATTGTGAACGTTTTTTGAGTGTGGGCAATAACTTACTATCATTTATCTCTTTTTATCATCAAAATGTTTTTACTCAAAAAGATTTTAAATCATAATCTTTTATGATATTGACCATTTTTTTATGCAATTGTTCAAGGTCAAAAGCTCTTTACTAAAACCAAAACTTGAGATTGAACTAAATGATTTTGTAATTTGAAATTTTCAACATTCATTTAGACATAAAAACATAATTTGGAATAATTACCATAATTGTAAATTGTCAAAATAAAAACATATTTATTGCATTTTCCAATTTTCAATGACTTAATTTGAGACCTTTTTTGGTTCCTATAAAACTTGTTTTGACCCAAAAAAAATACTAATAAATTTGAGTTCTGTGTTACTACGCACGACTAATGACAATTAACTACTTTTTTTTTTGCTTATGTTTCATATGGTTTTAAATAATTCATCATTATTTATGTCAATGTCAAATTTAATTTAAATTAATATACATTTCATGGACATGAAAGGACACATGTTGATTTATTTTTTCATGACCATGTTGGTGGATAGGAGAAAAGAATGAAGTAATTATAAAACTGGAGGTAGTTATTAAAAAAGGCAGGAAAAAAGAAAGCATTTATTTATTAAACAACTAAAGTAATTAGGCTTGAAAATGAGGTAGTTATTTTTAAAATTGTCTTTGGAATGGTCCATGGATGACCATATGAAGGATTCCAAAAAATCCCCAATATACAAGTTTTGATTACTCATCATTAGAATTTTTTTTGTTAAAATGTTAATAATTAAATATTCTCAAATCACAATTCAAAGTTTACACTTGGAATGATTTGATGACTTTCTAAATTATGGAGGGAAAGAATCAAGTACTCAGTCTTACCGCAAATGTAAACAATCTTTAAGAGTTGGATTTAATAATTAAATTAAATGGGTTGAAATTTTTGTTGTCACAACCAAGTTGAACTAATCTCATTGTGAACATCTCAAAAATGTCTTGGAACTTTTACAAACCTCATTGAAGAATTCAGATGGTCCTTGGGTTGATTTTACATCAAGAACTTTGATTGCCACTTCTTGTCCATCTTCAAGCTTGCCATAATATACATGTCCAAACCCTCCTTTTCCAATCATTGTCTTGAAGTTGTCACTTGCAACAGTAACCTCAGCAAGTGAATAAAACTTTGCACCTACATGATCAGTTTCGTAAAATAAATGAAGTCATAAAACTTGGTTGCATGCAATTGAATGTTGATATACCTATGTCATAGACCTGCCTTGGCCATATATAAAATCAATCCAACCAAAAAAGTGTAGTGATTTAACTTATACTAGAGAATAAAATCTGAAAGAACATGTATACACATGATCCCAATAGGTAACATTGATGTTCTTTAATGACTACAAAAAGTGAAAATATCAATTATCAAATAGTAAAATATCAAATATTCTGTCACTTACCATGACGAGAAGATTTCATCATTTGCAAATGCCCACTTGTTTTGTTGGTTTTGCCACACTTGTTTTGAACTTGAAAATAAACAATGACACCAATGATGATGACTAGTGCTAAGATGCCACCAATTATAGGACCAATTATGATTCCAATCTTTGTAGATTTGGATGTTGGTGATCCCAACATTGGATTTCCTGGAGTATACCTTCAAGTTTTCACATTTACACACATTTGTCAAATTTTACACACACCAAAGACAATGGATACCAATTCATTGGTTTCAAAATAAATTATCATCCTAAGCATAAAACATGTTTATGCAACTTAGACAATGCCAAGTATTTGGATCTTTGGTTTAAAACTTACGTGAAAGTCCAAGGGCCATGGGAAATGAAACTCGGAGGAATGGGGCCACTAAAGTTGTTGTTTTGTATAAGCCTGTTTCACATGGTAGAAAGTCCAATGTCACTACTTGTTTGAAGTTTTTCAAGCTTGTTGGACTTCTTTATCCAAATGTAGAAGAATTCAAATTATATCATGTTACATATATTTTGGTCAGTGCAATTTAGAAATTTGTGGATATGAACATGGAAATAGTATTTGCATTTAAAGCTTAGTGCCAAAGTCCTATCTTGAAGTTTCAGTCATGAATTAGTATTTTTAGGATTTATTTTTGTAATTTGGTAGAAAATATGAAGATATACCCCAAATAAGTGTTTTGAAATGGAGAACTATGATATAAAGTACTCACAATTCCGTTAGAGATGGTAGGGAAGCCAACCAAGATGGAAGCTCTCCAGACAGCAGATTATTTTGCAATTGCCTAATGTATCAAAACACAACAACATTCCAGAATATCCTTTCAAAATCTTCATTGAGTCTTTGTTTAACCACTCTAGCAAGTTCTTGGGACAGTATTATAGAACACAAACATATTTTCAATAAATCTGAAAGTAAATGGTCACACAAAAATCCATGCACATTGTTATTATGAAAAAACACAATATATTAAATAGTTCCTAAAATATTTAGGTTATAGTCATAGATAAACGATTTAATTACTTACTATCTATAAGTACTAATGAGGTTATTGCACAATGAATAATGAAGTTCACCTTTAAATTTTAGGGATGTAATATATATCTAAGAAAAAATTAGTGGCTTTCTGAGGTGGTCACCATGGTCTTTGACATCACTGGCATTTTACTGGATCTAATAATGGTAGTAAATCAGGACTGTTAATTATCGCATTATTTGGTTCATATGTTCACAAAGGGATGAGGGAAGTCAATTTTTTGGGTGAAAATTTGTCAAATGGCGACCAGATAAAAGTGAAATTTAGGTGAATATTTTGTCACCGGTTGATTCTTTTCCAAAACAAAAAATTCAACAAATTTTGCAATAGTAAGGTGAAATCTGTTTTGGGATATACACCATTGTGACTGCATCACAAAACTGAGGGAAAAATGATTGGACAAGGGTGCAAGTTGCCAAGCTCAAGGAATGGAATTGGATGAGCCAAAATTTAGTCTTGAAAAACCAATGTGATCTTGTGAAAAGATTTAGTCTACATTGAAATGTCTAAGGTGGATGTGTATACTCACAAATTTCTTATATTTGTTAAGCTTGCCAACTGTTGAGGGAGCGAACCATTCAATTCATTATATTGCAATGCACTGCAGAGCACAGAAGAGCACACACCATGATTAAAAAATGAACTAAAATGCAATTATTAAAATTACACAATTTACAATGACAATATAAAGATAAATACTAGCGTATTATAAAAACCATTTTCCCTACCATCATTGATTGCTTAATCATGAGTTGTAGTTGTTAGGGTTAGATCAAGGGTCTTCAATTAGTTGCTAAAGATAGCAAATGGTCTTGACTCAAATCACAAGACCAGAATTTTTGGGGTTTAATTAAAGATCACTTATGCTTATAATTGTTACATGATCCATGATTTGACAAATGAGATGACACAATATTAAAAAATTGGATTGATAGATAATTGCACACAGTTAACTCCAATCTCCTATGAATTTTATACAATTACATTGCTAAGGAAAGTTATGGACAAAAGTTACTCACAGACTAATGAGATTTGAAAGATCACCAAAGTTGGGAGAAATGGGCCCAACTAGATTGTAGTAGGAAAGATCCCTGTCAACCATCACAATATGAAGCCCAAATTACAACAGTCAGATGACATGATATATATGAAAGCCTTGCCAGGATGTGAAATGTTCACTGAGTAGCACAAAACAACAACTAAAAAGGTTGAAAAATATAATACAAAACTCTTGAGATTGAAGTACCCCAACATTATATGTGCACATAGTTGTTATTGCAGGCAGTACAAAAGTGCCACCTTCTTTTTTTTTTCTTCTTGTTTGCAGCCCTTTGTTTGATCCATTTTTTATAGACGATCAGACACACTTTGGACCATATTATGCAAGTCTTGGGCTTGTAATGGTCAAGTAGTATCCGTTCCAAGCCCAAAACGTGCATAACATGACTCAAAGTGTGTATGGGCAGCACCAAGATGTGTCTTGGCACCTCTAGGCATATCTTGGATGGGCAAAAGGGCAGTCAAGAAAAAAAGTAGGCAATTTATTGTTTGGAATAATAACAATGTGCACATATATAATGTTGGGGCTTCAAATATTACAATTTTTTTTCTGTGAATGTTTTTTGCATCATGGTTATGATGTGACAAAAAATGGGGAAAGGTCAACTATTGCAAATGTTACAATGAATCACACATTAAACTAATCCAGTTAGTTTAGTGTAGCTAGAGATTAATATGTCCAGCTATACATTAGACTATCAATTCAAGGTTCTGAATGGATGGAACATCAATTTAAAGTTTAGGAAACTTCGAGGATTTTTTTTCGAGAAAAAAGTGACTATAATAATCATGGTTTAATTGGCAACCAATCCCAATCCAAGTTAATAACAATCAGATGGGTACTGGGTCTGATTTTCCAAAACAAGACTGGATTCCCCATTCCATTTGTCTGTGGACTGGAACTGAGATAATTTTAATTTAGTTTTTTAGAACCAGAACATAAATTTATAGTTGAATAGGAAAATTACTCACACTTCTGTAATTATAGGACCGGTGTTGCTTATTATACATGTGACCCACGGATGTGGAGTTGGAACACAAGGATCGCCAGTCCAATTGACAAGGTTCGTATAACTCAATTTTATGTTTTCAATAGCAAGTGCTGCACGCACGCACGCACACCCCAGACTAAGTTAGTTTCAGGTATCTGTCACAATCTTGAGCAATATTGTGAGAAAGTAATTTAGTGGTGACTTCAGCAATATTGCGAGCAGGTAAAGTGGTGATTTAAATTTTAGACATGATCCTGGAATGTAGTTGATGATTGACTAGTACTTTGCTTTTGTAACATGCACCAACATGGTTCGTTTATAGATGAAAAACTATTGCTCTCGACTAAATTTGTTGTTTTGATGCACTTGAGACTTGTTAATTTCAGTCTAACAAGTGTTTTGTTTTGTGTTCTGAGTGGGGAATTCATATATCGAACAACATAGAAGTTAACCTCAGGAAATCCAATATTGAATTTCTTAAGGGATGCAAAGTGATTGGAATATTGCCGTGTAGACTGTAGGTAATTTTGGTTGACAAGCTAACCTAAATGCAGAAACGATACCCTCGGTGTGGAATGTATTGGGGTGTCTTCTGATGAGAATTTAGAAAGCAATTGGAAACTAGTAATTAAAAGGCAGAACAATAACTCACCGTCCTCGCGGTTTGTAAGTATGGCCATCACGCTTTCACTGATTTCCAGAACCTCCAAGGCATTCACCAAAGGACCTAGAGGACTGTAAATAGTTTGGTCTTGGTACAAAATAATATCCCATCCAGCGGAATATTCGAGGGGACCATACGGCACGTAGGAAGCACTGAACAGCTGTGAAATGTTGACGAGTGGATTGAGAAAAGCGGTTTCATATCCTGGTACTTGTGCATAGAATTGCCGTGAGGTAGCATTTGCAGTTGCATTCAATTCAGCAAAGTAGAATATTACAAGCGCTTGATAGGCGTAGTTGTCTGGGAAGAAGATAGTAATATTTGTTATGTTGCCATTTGTGGTTGTTAGGGCAGTATCTATGACAGCCTCAGGGATGAGGTCAGGAGATATACCGTTCTCAACAATGTTGTGGTTTGTCATTAGAATTTGCGGCGGTGGAGTGGTACTCTCTAGAAACGTTGAGTTCGGTCCTTCGGGATACCAATATCGATCATAAGTGTCATCAGGATATCTGCAATTGATAACCAGAAAAGCTATAATGACAGAACGATCTAAGCAATGATCAATCTACGACTCCTTGTGGGCAAATCGGCCAACGTATGTCAAGGTAATAATGCTCAAAGGTATCCAGTGCCAATTTAAGACTACCTAGATGCAGTATCAAGGATAAAATCAAAATCCTTTTCTAGAATTGTGAGTATCTGGTGTGTGGACGAGGTTTCAACAAAGAAGTAAATTTATTTGAATTGACTAGGAAGAATATTTTTCGAACCCATTAAAACTGATTTTTTTGTTATTCTATGCTATCTCCTTGCTGTGATTATTTGTTGATATAGGGTGAGTATGAGAATTTTTCGAGCAATAACTGAATCGGACCACTTCATTCAGTTGTAACAAACTTGACTAGTACAGGAAGGGCAAGGAACTGAATGAACATAATTTGGTTGGCATACCTGACGAATCTGTTTCCACCGAAGTTCAGCCGATATTTTGTCTGGACGTAATGTCCTTCATAGAGTTGCGAAGGAGAAGCACTATAGAAAAAATCATTCGGCAGAGGAGAAAAAGATATCGCAGAAATAAACGGAACTGAATTAGAGGAGTCTTGCAATAGGCACAGAAATGTTAGGTTATTATTCAGCTGAGACACATAACTGAACTCATAATACACAAATGTGGCAGCATCATTAAAGCTGACATTGGCAACTATAGTCCCGTCTATACCCATTTGAAAACTGGGGGTTGTCGTAGCATTATCATAAAAACCATAGAAGAAAGTCCCTCTGATTTGATACGTCTGATTTGTTTTAGCCGGAAAGTTGTAACAATTTTTAGCGGTGGAATCAGGAAAGTATCTCACGGTTGTGAATTCGGAGAAGTTTGGATAATTGGTTTGGGCACTAGGGACGTATCTGTTTTCACCAGCCGTTATATACTGAGCATCAGGGACCCATGAAATATTTGTGACTTTGTCTACATAGCTGGCGTTTGAACCACAGTCGACAAAGATCGATCCTGCATGCCAACATGAGAAAAAATGAAGTCAACTCTTGTTGAATAATATCTCGAGGTCAACCACGTGTTGTGAACTAAAGTGGCCGTACTTAGACATTCGAAAGAACGGAGCTCGACTAGACTTGTTGATTACGTACTTCGTCAAAATACTAGGAGATAAATACGTTGATGCCTTTTCTCCACAAAGAATTCCAAACTCTTCGAAACACTAGTTAAAGCTTTTCTTCAAATTGCATCGCATTTTGCAAGGAAATTCAGTCTTGTATTTTGTATTCAAGAAACATGGGCATAAAAGAAAATTGGGGGCTAGTTTTTAAAAATGGAAGACCAGTGTCACATATATTACGAAAGGGGTGCATAAATTGAAGACTGTTTGTATTACTATGCCACGAACCTGGAGCGCCCGACACGCCTGAAACAATGTAGAGACTGCACACTAGAGCTTTCAGCACTGCAATCAACAACAACTTGACCGTCCAGACTCCCATTTGTTTGTCCATGGATATAGACTACAAATCACAGATGGTCTGACCGCTTCACCTGTCAATATAGTCCCCACTCAAGCAAACTCTGCTTGCCAAAGACGCCCTATTGTTGTGACCTCAGCTTGTATCCTTATCATGTAGAAGTACCGCACCTCTCAGACCTAATCTTTAACAAGCAGGGCTTTCGTTTCTTTGAGCTACGGCCTGCAAGAATCGGTAAATCGGACTGCCTAGTTTCGCCCACAAGGAATCGATAAAGCCATAGT
>Ga0209611_10007810_pt1 | contig 17026 bp, 7 predicted proteins | sample S1TSphgellanicum_3_FD_187693 | JGI IMG/M metagenome (GOLD analysis project Ga0209611, IMG submission 187693) | Host-associated microbial communities from peat moss isolated from Minnesota, USA - S1T2_Fc - Sphagnum magellanicum MG (SPAdes) (version 2) | ecosystem: Host-associated > Plants > Peat...
ATGCAGACAGTGGTTATCCAACTTATCTTGCTGCAAAATTAACTTCCTTCTACGAGCGAACAAGAATGGTGATGTGGTTGGGAAGCCCAAATAGAACTAGGAATGTAACCATTGTTGTCTCCCCCCCAGTGGAAACTTCTCTGACCTTATCATTGTAACAACTCTTGGTATTGTCCAAGTTGGATGATCAAACTTTTGTCCACTTGTGTAGGCTTGCAATGGGTGAATGAGTTATTCTCCTAACTGCATTAGACATCCTTTCATCAGTGTGACTAGTGGCTAGAAGTGGTGAAATTAGTGTTCATTTCTAAGCACTTTGTTGGGTACATACAAATGGGTCATGATTCTTGTGTTTTCCTACCAAAATAGGTTTTATGGGGGTCTTATAAAAAATTGGCTCAGAGGAAGCACTTCCTAGCACTGAAATGGCTCATCTCCTACTCCAAATACACATAGGTATGTTTTCAACAATAGGTAACCATCCACAGTTTCACAGTCAGTCAAAAACTTGACCTAATGCATCAAACACATTCCAAGAGAATATGACATTTTGCACAAGGCAGTATTTTCCTCATTGCAATTGTATCCAAACCTCAAAGGTTGTGTGGACTTTTTTGTAATGGGGGATTCTCTTAATTGGATGATTAGAATGGTCATATTGGATCATAATGAAGTCTTTTTCTTTTTACATGCATTTGAAGGATTTTATGAAAACTTTGATGCCAATTTCATTACAATTTGAACAAAGGCACTTGAGGTTTTACAACATGAGGATGATCTGAATGAAATTGTGCAAGTAAAAAAACATCCTAAATTTTTGTAAGCTATTGCTTATTGACATGAGCTACAATCTTCATTACATATAGCACAAAGAAAAATCACGAGAGGTGTGGATATAGTGCCTCCTATTGTTTCCTTTACATGTTTTTGTTTGTTTACATTTTGAAAGAATAATAAGGTAAAAGTTGTTTTGAATGCAAAGCTAATACATTGACTGATGTTCCCACTATTGCCTACAACTTGTTAGGAAGGATGATTTGGCAGAGACATACGAAATTACATTTGAAGTAATTAAATTATTGTAGGAAGACTATTTGGCCCATAATGCTTTCAGCAAGTAATGAAATGAGACTTTTTTGATGTGGGTTCATTACTCTTCCTTGGCTATACTTACTCTATGAAGTCCCAGAATCCATCATTAGTTTATTTGAATGAGAATTCTCTAGCTTTGGAACAAATATTTCTCCAATCTCGCATTTTTTCTAAAATCATACCTAATGGAGATTGAAAATGATGGGACAAAATTAATATGATATTGATAGTCCATATGTTCTAACTTTGTTCCTGATGTAACAATAATATATGGTTTTCTTGGTGGTTATAGTCATTATGACAAGTTTTGTTCATCTTAGAAATCAGTTTGGATGATGAAGAATATTATGCATTTTGGTGCTCTTGTAAATCAAGTAAATTCCATTCAATTAATTTGGTCCTATTCTCTTTCTTTTCTGCTAGGTTTTTCATGTTTGGATAGTCCACACATGGAGTAGACTTTTTGCCTAATGGAACAAAACATGCATGTTACTAGCACCCTTTTGGTTAACATGGACAGAAAATACACCCAGACTTTAAATTGGTTGAATATTGGCTTCACTCTTGCATCACAGGTCTAAATTGAAGCAACTAATACACTTCTCACTCTTGTTGAAGTTTACCCTAGGAGTGTAGACTACCTCTCATATGATGGTGACATTTTTACGAGCTTTGTGGCAGACATTGGTTGTTGAAAAAGTACAAGCTTGTTCTAGCTTTACGTTCCTCTTGTGTCAAGTTCTAATTGCATGACCAAAACACTTTTTAAGAAAAGAAAAGCAATGTGTTTTAAATGTGTTCTATTTTGTGGTTGTGATGTTAATGCCCAAGTAGGTGTGCTAAATCAAGGGCCATGTCATTCCTTATCAAATCCATAATGTTATATTTGGTTTGATCAAAAGTGAATCAGTCAATTTCTTCTCAATGTGTAAAAATCTCACTGTTGAAAGCAAAAAGCTATTACGTATGAAAAAAAGTCTCTATAGATAAAAATATAGTTTTTTCTCGGGTTGGTTGCTTCTTGAGGATTGGAAATCCATGTACTATACTTTAACTAACTACTTTCAACCTTATGTATTAGCACATGCTAACATTAGCTCTATGCAGATTCATGGCACTTAGTTGGTACCATTCATCATGAATGTGTTGGTTTGACACCCATAGATCATGATTATTCTTATAACGAATGTTACTTCTACAGTTTGCAAGAATTGGATACCTTCAAATTATTGTTCTGGAATTTCTTGCACAATTTCATATGTGTATTTTTGTGTAGTGCCTAGCTGATGTCAACATTTAACTTCTTATCAATGGTGTGCTTGAAGGATATGGAAAGGGGCAGGAAGCACCAACCACTACATTCTATCATGATAAAGGCTAGAATCAATAGATACCTTTAGCAAGACTATTATGGAGTTTTTTCTTCAATATCATGGATGTATGTTAGTATGAAGTTTGTGGTATGTTTGGAATTAAGTTTGAATATAAACTGTGGTGGTAATGTAATAACTTTGTTTAAAAACTTGAGGAGCAAGGACTGGGAATAATTTGATTGTGGACAATTGAATTTGGGGATAAAAACCATTAAGCATCTAAAGCACACAATTCATTGTGGCACATGAACTTGACATTTTTGCCAATTCAATGTCTTGTGAAGGTAGTAGCAGATGCAATTGTCCTTTACATTGGCCAACACAAGGACAATTCCGATAGAAATATAACCCTTTCCAGAGCTCAAAACAACATCATGGATGTCATGTGCACAAGTTGATATTCAATAGACTTTTCCTCCCCCATGAAAAGCATGCAACTCAACATACTTATAAAAAAATTCGAAATCCTTGATAACATGTGAAACACTTAATGTTAGCCATCAATTTTAATTTCAAAATTAGGAATATGCAACAAGGCATGGGTGGCACATGAATATGTGATGTGCTCAATTCTCAGATACATGTGATGGAGCACTTTATACTAGAATTTCATAATATGCAATGTGCATACCTTTTAACACTGAGCAATTGGGGACACATGTTTTAAGTTTAATTTCAACAGCCACAAAACATTTTATACTTGAAAGCCCAAGCCAACACTTATTGTTTATGCAAACCCTACCATTTCTCGGGCATTTTTCTTATTTTAAGTTCGGCTTCAACAACCACAAAACACATTATTCCTGAAAGCCCAAGCCAACATTATTGTTAGGGCAAACCCTACCATTTCCTTAGTTTTTTTCCAAATTGTACTAAAGACATGGAAAGACTTTGCGTAGATGAGTTTTGCAACCTATCCAAGCTAACAAATGTTTCCATGAAATAACAAAATTGGATGTTATCAAGTGGCCTAAATGTTAGATAATGTGAACATGAACTTGCATTGGCCAAGAACGATGGAGTTGTGCACATTATTGAAACACCACATCTGAACCCTTATGAACAAACATAGGCTCAACATATTGCTGAGCTCCAAGCACGACTAGCTCCTCTAGAACATCAAGTTGTTAAACTGTGAATTTATAGCATCCTTTTTTACCTTTGCAAACACATGTGTGGTTTTGAAATGTAGGTTTGTTACAAACATGTGTGCTAATGTTTACATAGGGTTGATTTATTCCACTGTAAGATTTGATGCAAGGAAGGTCGAAAATCTATAGGGTGGGTGGAAGACATGATGCTTTCAGATCATGTTAGGTTGTGGGTGGGACCTACCAAATAAGTAAATACTTTCGTTAAGGTTTGTGTCACATAGTGACGTGTTTGTGTCTTTAAGGCCAGTGCACTACCCTTTCACTCATGTTCTTGTTGGTTTGGAGTTTGTATATATCACATATTACTTGCACAGTAGTGTCTATATATGTATGATACATCATAAGTCAACAATTGGGAGCTTTGAAACATAAATGTTGGGTGACTTATTGAAGTTTTTTGCATATGTTCATCAATCAGTCTAAAAGTAGTTATGAATAGTGTTAACCATAGTTTAAGTGTTTAAAGATTATGGCATTTGTTGCAGGTGGAAAACTCCACATTAAAAGAAGGTTAAGCAACATCTTGTGGATGTTGAGAATTCAAGCTCAACTAGTTAAGTTCCATTAGTTATTGGAGTAGGAAAGTAATTAGGTTACATTCACAAGGTTGAATTATTTTCTTACTTATATTAGTTTGGTTATTTGTGATTTGGTCTTTTAGTTAAATACCTTGATGTTGATGGTTTGGCTCTTTTTTCTTCATTGCACAAGTTTGTGTATTTCATGTGACAAGAACCTTGAAGAGTTCTTAATGTTATGTTTTGTGTTATGAACATCATGTTTTAGTTTCCTTTCAATAAAAATTTATGTTTGCATTTGAGTAGATCTCCTATTTGTTAACATAGTATCAGACCTTGGGTTATTTGGTGAGAAAGTTGAAAGAGATCTAGAGCTAAAAAGTCTCTAGAACTAAAGCTTGAGAGTCTCTAGTAATATCATAGGAATTTGTCAAGTGCAAAAGAGAAACGAGGAAAGGAAATAATGTGAAGAGAAAGAAAAGAAAAGAAAAGAAAAGAGGTGAGAGGAGATCAACATATCAAGGGTTGTGGAAGTTAAATATTTAAATCTAGATCTAGATCTATTGTGAAAAGATCTTGGAGTGAAATTGGGAGAGATTATAGAAGACTATAAAGACACTTCTATTCTCAAATTTTCAAAAGAAAATGATATGTTTTGTGAGAGTTATGAGCTTTTGAAAACTTTATGCTAGATATGGTTTTTTGGTCATATTTCCTTTGTTTGATTGTTTTTGGATCTGCAACTTTAGAATCTTATAGATAATAAAGGAATATACACGTGAGAGAAATTTCATGTCATTTGGATATGTATTGAGAGAGATCCAAATATCTAAAGTTTTAGCCTCAGTTTTGAAGTCAATTTCTTTTGAAAGTGATAACTATTTGTGGTCATCATCAATAGAGCTAAAACTTTGAGAAAATATAGAAGACATATATTTAATGTGTCTCCAAAAATCTCAAGGAGATTAGAGTTTTTGAGAGTGAGTTGTAAGTCATTTTGTGTTCAAGTTCCAATTTGAGGTGATTTCAAGGAAGTAGCAAGATCTCTCATTTTATGAAGTTAAGTGAGCTCAAATTTTGAAAGATGGTAGTAGACATAGTTGTTCATGTTTCACCAAAATATTAGATCAATTCAAGATCATATGTGAGTGGTGTAGCTTTGCAAAGTTGGTGTGACAGAAATTTACATTAAAACATCAAAACAATTTTTTGAAGTGGAGCAAATACAACTTGGGAGAACTTGAAGGAAGGAGTTTGAGGATTAAGAAGAGCAAATACATTATCAAGACCTTCATACAAAAGTTTGGTATGTAATCATGTATTTAATACCATACAAAATATTATATGAGATACGTACATATAAATAAAACCTATGTATAGTATAGAATTTTGTATAATATTCAAGACATACATACATATGCAAGGTCCATCTTATTCAACCCTAACCTTAATCCTAGAAACCTAAGGAAATAAAACCCTAATCTTAATCCGAGAAACCCAAGGAAGGAATTAAAATCATTTGTGAAACCCCAAGAAGACATTGAGTGTTGCCTTGAGAGATGGCGGATGGTTTTTCTCAAATTGCAATTGAGAAACTAAATAAGAACAATTTCCAAGTGTGGAAAATTTAGGATTGTGAATTTCTTGATGGGGAAAGGCAACTGGGAATTCATTATTGGTGATGAGAAAGAACCTCCTCTCCTAGAAAATCCCACACAACAACAAATTCAAGTCAATAAAACTTGGCATGAAAAAGCAAGGAAAGTTTTGTATTAACTTTCTGTGAGTGTGTCTGATTCCATGATTATGCATATTCACAATGCAAAATCACCCAAACAAGCTTGGGATACATTGGTGAAGATGTATAACAGCAATACACAAGCCCGTAAAATGCAACTTAAGCAAGAGTTGCATAATCTACAAAAAAAAAAATGAACATCAGTGACTATTCTACAAAGGTGAAAAACCTTGCAGATGCTTTTGCATCTATAGGAGCCCCTGTAGATGATGAAGATCTAGTGGCCATGCCTTTGAATGGACTTGGAAAAGACTATAGCTAATTTTGTACTTCAATTGCAGTTCGAAAAACATTTCCCAATTTCCAAGACTTAATAACATTATTTATAAATGAAGAAATGAGAATTGTTGGTACTTCATCCAATGGAGGATCACAAGAAAATGCTTTCTACTCAAATACTAATAGAGGTAGAGGTGGTAAAACCTCATTTCAAGGTCGACATGGAAGTTCGCACGGTGGACATCATTAACATGAAGGTCAACCTCATGGAGGTGGATGAGAAAACTTTAGAGGAAGAGGAAGTTGTGGAGGTCGTGATGGAAGTCATCAAGGTCAACAACCCAATTGCGATTCAAATTGCTACTACTGCAAGAAACTTGGGCACATGGCAAAAAACTATTATCAAAGGGAGCATGATGCATGAAATGGAAAGTTACAACAAGGGAATTATGCATCAACTAACAATCAAGGTGATGATCAATTGTTTGTGATGCAACACATGGCAAATTCAATGATAGGGAGGTGTATTAGATAATAATGTCTGGTATGTGGATTTTGGAGCTTCAAACCACATGACTAGCCATGGAGAATGGTTTAGAAACACAAAAGATTTGAAGACACTAGGGTTTGTGGAAATTAGTGATAACACTACACATCCCATCACACAAATTGACAAGGTGTCATCGTCCATGCAAGATGCGCAAACAAAGTACCTGAACGATGTACTTCATGTTCCAACCATAACAAAACTTTGGTTTCCATATGCTAGATGGTGGAATAAGGTTTACAGGTGACATTCAACCCAAATGGATGTTTTGTGGAAGACATGAAGAACCGAGGCAAATTGATTGCAAAAGGGGAAAGGAATGGATGAATGTTCACCTTGGATGTGAACATGCCTGAGGTGAATTCTATGTTATTCACACATGGAAAAGGAGCTAGAGACATTAGAATTTGGCACAAGCAGGTTGGCCATGTTAATCTCCAACGTCTTAAGCTGATGGAAAAACAAAATCTTGTTGGAGGTCTTCCCAAATTTGGAACAGAAGAGGTGATGTCAAAAGTTTATGAAACATGCTAATTGGGGAAGCAAACTAGGCATCCATTCCCAACTCAAACAACTCATGTAAGTTCCAAACCTTTGGAAATGATCCACTTAGATGTGTGGACCATGAAGACAGAATCCATTGGAGGATGCAAGTACTACGTGAGTTTCATTAATGACCACACAAGGAAGTTGTGGGTCTACTTCATGAAACACAAAGGTGAAGTGTTTCAAAAAAATTTGAATTTCAAAGCAATGGTGGAGAAGGAAAAGGGTGTGAGCATCAAGTGCCTAAGGTTCGATGGAGGGGGAGAGTATTTTTCAAATGAATTCAGTGAGTACTTGAAGGAGCATAAAATTCAAAGGAAATACTCATGTAGTTATTCCCCACAGCAAAATGGAGTTGTTGAAAGGAAAAACAAGCACATTGTAGAAATAGCAAATGCCATGTTGAATGAGAAGAATTTGCCAAATTACTTTCGGGCTGAAGCGGTAGTAACTGCAGTCTATATCATGAATTGAACACCCACAACGGTAGTTCATGGCATGACACCTAAAGAAAAATTCACAGGCAAGAAACCTAATGTCTCACACCTCAGAGTGTTCGGTTGCATTACATATGTGCATGTGTTGACAAGAAAAGATCAAAATTAAACCCAAAAGTTGAGAAGTGTATCTTCATTGGATATTTTTTAGAACAAAAAAGATATGGATGATTCAATCCTTCCACTTGAAAGTTACAAGTGAGTAGAGATGTGCTTGATGAGATGGTTAGTTGGTACTCCCCATTGAAAATAGTAGAAGATGGAGAGGCTAAAAATGGTGATGTTTCATCAAATGTGGAACAAAAATCACAATTAATTAGTGGACCACAAGAGTTTTCAATTAATGGGTCCAGTAGCACTCCATGGAAAGGAAGATTAAGATCTTCAAACATTGTACATGGTAGTTCTCAAACATCATCTAGAAATCCTCATGTAGATGATGAATAAAATGATTTAGAAAAGAGTGTGGGTGAAGAATCAAGCTCCCGGAGCTCGGATGGCCAAGAAAGCTTTGAAAACACTTGACAAGAACAATGGAGTACGAAGATCCATGTGAGTCAAGTACCCTGTACAAATATTCACATATGATGGTTTTGTAGCTCATCATTATGCATACATGGTGAGAGTTATATAAAAGGTTGAACCCACTTGTTTGAATAGGCAGTTGGAAACCTTAAATGGGATGATGCCATGGATGAAGAGATGGCGGCATTGGATGCTAATGCTACTTGGGAATTGGTAGCTTTACCAAAGGACAAGAAACCAATTGGGTGCAAATGGGTGTACAAAGTCAAACATAATGCAGATGGATTTGTGAACAAATATAAAGCAAGATTGGTTGCCAAAGGTTATGCCCAAACTTATGGCATAGACTATGAGGAAACTTATAATCCAATTGCCAAAATGACAATTATAAGATTAATCATTACTATGGTAGTAGCAAAAGGATGGTCTTTATATCAAATGGATGTAAAGAATGTTTTTCTTCATGGAGATTTTCAAGAAAAAATGTACATGGAACATCCACCAGGTTATGTGGACCAAACACATCCTAATTTGGTTTGTAGGTTGAAGAAAGCTTTTTATGGCTTGAAGCAAGCACGTAAAGCTTGGTCAGATAAGATAGGTCAATATCTTGTCACAAGTGGATTTCAAACATCCAATACAAATTTTTCACTATATATGAAAAAGACAAATGATGGGATTGTAGTCATAGTCATCTATGTTGATGACTTGATTATCACAAGAGATAGTGATGCAAAAATCTTTGATTTGAAAAAAAATTTGAAGCAAAAGTTTGAGATGAAGGATATGGGAGAGTTGCATTACTTTTTTGGCATTGAGGTAATTCAGTCCCCTAAAGGGACATGGTTACTACAAAAACAATATGCTTTGAACATTAAGCGTATATTTTGAGTATATTAAAATTTTATGTTAGATATTTACTAAATGTATTGTGACCATGTTATAAGTTTATCCAAGTTATCTTATCATACTTCTTAAAACTATTACAAATGACATTTATTATTATTTTTGATATTATTATATTTATTTTTATGAATTACCTTATAATACACAAATTAAGCTTCAACATTACCTTTGATTGAAATTTTTTAAATAATATAATATTATTACATAATGATGATGATGAATGATGATGATATTAATGTGAACGAAAAAAAAATGTAATTATTCAAATCAAAACCATTATGCCTACTAAAATTATCATCATCATTATTATTAAATATTGATATTTATAGTTTTATAAAAGATATAAAAATTAACATAATTATAAAAATACAAATAACAAAATAGTTAACCAAAGTTAGTTAATACTTACAATATTAATTTTATTGTCTTTTTAATATTTTAATATTTATTTATAATAATTACTAAAAATAATAAATTAAAAATATTATATGATTATTAAAAATATTTTCAAATTATTAATTTCCTTATAAGGAATTATTGTTTTATTATTAAAAAATAGACATTTTACTACAATAAATTGTAATAACTATAACCAGTGACATAATAATATGTATAATAATATTAAAATAGATAACCTAGGCTAGCTACAAATTACATTAATATTAATATTTTTATTTTTATTACTATAAGAAATCAATTATTAATATTGTTACATTATATTATTTACTGAAATAATTAATATATAGTTTCAAGTTTATTAATATTTATTTAAAATTAATTAATTAATGAATATAATAAATTACTAGAAAATTTATTATTTTTATAATTTATAATTTATGAATTTATAATAATCATTAGTAAGAAAATATAACAAGTTATTATATAAATGAAAAAATTATTTTGAAAGGAAAAATATACTTATTTAAATATTTTTTGTTATTGAAAATATTGAAAATATATTATAATAGTTCATAAATAGTTGTAACAAGTGAAATAATAATATGAATAATAGAAATAAAATAACTATTTTTCACAACCAACTAGCTATAATAATAATTCAATTGATGTTATTATTATTATTATTATTATTATTATTATATTTTTATATTTAATACTACCCATAAAAATGAAAAATAATGAGACGAATTATAATGAAATAATTGACCTATGTTGGTTATCAATTATATAATTAGAGTTTTAAAAATTAATACCAAATATTTATAATTGATAGGTAATAATTATTCATTAGTCTATATTTCACATATTACTTTATTTTCTTATGAATTATGAATTAATAGATTATTAATAATTAGTTAGTTATTTCAAATATATTAGCCAATTATTAGTTAATTAAATAAATTCATAGATCATTATAATAATATCTAATTAAAATTAAATATTTTAAAATTTATTTAATCATTAAGATTATTAATATTTAATGATAAATAATAATATAATTAATCAATTATGGTTTTTTATTTTTAATTAATTAATTAACAGGTTTATTCATTAATTAATTAGATTATAATTTTTTTTTATTAATTAGTAATTTTATTATTTAGTTAATTAAGTTATTGGTTAACTAGTTAATTAGTTAGGTAATCATTTACCTACCTAATTATATAATTTACAAAAATTGGGGATGAAAATATGGGACAAACTTTTTAGTTACAAGTAGTTTGTAACTAAAAATGTTTAGTTGCAATTTTTTTGCAATTGAAAAGTTTATCGCATATGATTTGGCTTTCATTCTCATCTTGGAAAGTATATAATCAAGTTGTTTTCTTTCTACATTTTGATATTAAAAACCATGGGCATATGGGATGAGCCAATATAAAAGGCTTAACCTAAATAAAATACAAACATCCATATATTTACACCTAATTTACATACCTCCCTAACCTACATACCTAATTTGACCTACATACCTAATTTGACCTACATACCTAAATATTGATTTAAATTTGTTTTGGAAAAATTCAATTGATATGCCACATGTGGCAAATTTTTATTGCACCACGTGTCACAATATAAAAACATTCAAACACAAAAACTAACATCTAAAATATTTCAAAATTATAACAAAAAAATTGAAATGATTAAAAGTTGGGACACCTGGCAACACATCACTTGCTCCCATTGTTCACCAAAAAGGTCACATTTTAGTCATAAGCCACAATACATATATGGTTAGTCAAAGGATGAAGATGTATTTTGTTGATTTTTTTTCATCCAAAATTCCTTTTCACATGTGACTTGTCCAATGTTATTATTAAGATTTTGGTTGCAAACGTCACTTGCAACTCAAGATTAATCGCATGGACCAATTGCAAAATGGTCATTTTCTACTAGTGACAAGTAACCATTTTAGACTTGCAATGGACCTATATCAAAGCATGCGATTAAAAGTTCCTACATCATCCTCACACACATTGAATTCCATCCACTATCCATCGGATTCTGGAAGATTTGACATGGATTTTGACCTAATTTCAAAATTCCCTCTTCAAAATTTTAATAGTTAATTAACTTTATCCTAGGTTTGCCACATCATCAATATTTCCTTATGATTATTTTCTAAGCAAAGGACAAGTAGTTGGGATTGGGTCCTAATACCATGCTTGGACCCTAAAGTCCATTAAGCAACATGTGGTTATTTGGTTTTAAGTGGCAAAATAAACTCTCATGGGTTGTCATGTGTATGAAATTTTTTTTTTCATTTTTGACCACCTAAATTTTAAAAGGGAATATCTTTCTCATTTTTCACATGTTTTAAATTATTTAAAGGTCAATGGGTGTGTTTATAGTTTTAAACATTCCATCTTTAGACCCCATAAAGAAAGGAGGTGGATTGAATGAGAAGGAGGTGGCTAATACATCAAGTGTTCAATCATCAATGAGTGCATTCACAATTGGGGTACCAAAGGAATCATGCATGACACCCTTTTGTTTTGTGTTCTAAGCCCTAAAGTAAGGACTCAACAAAATGAATGTTCTAAAATGCTAAACAATGAAAGAGGGATATGTATGTTTAAGTTTTCAACCAGTAAGTGTTATAATGAGTGATGTAAATCAATTGAACAAATTTTGAATGTTTTGTTTAAGTATAAACCAAAAAAGAATGCAAGATTACAAGACATTTCCAAAATGATAGTACTATCATTTGGAGTGCCAAAACCTTATTAAAAAATCAAATAATGTCCTTTTCTTTGTACCCATGTCTCCTATACTTCTTTTTCAAACCTTTGAAATGTGATTTTGTAATTAACAAAACTAATTTAATTTTTTTTCTTAACACAACCTTTTTTTATGAAAAAAATCCAAGATTCTAACATCAATTCCACAAAATTTGGTGATTTATCATATGAAAAAAATATGCCATCATAAAAAACATACTTTGTTCTATTTGTGATTAAAATATGGAATAATTTGAACAAATATTATCAATTTCAATAAAATTACAGAATGGGACATGATTCATAAGCCATCTTTTTGGACAATTAAGGACATGTTTTAATCATCTAAATCACAAAGCATCACCACCATTTTAATAAAAATAATGTGAATATTTAATGAAAACAAAAAATCTACCAACTAAATTATTTTGTAAATGTAATGATCATTCAAAGTAGTGTTTTGAGAGTGATTTTGGGGTGAGACATTCCTTTTGTGTACCCCAACCTTGAATGGACCTTGACGTGTTTATCCTTTTTAATAAGGATTGATTGCATAACTTCAAATCATTGGAATGTGGGCATGAATTTGATGATTTTGCATTTTGGTTACTAGGGAATGAACTCAATGGAAGTGGTTTTATGACAAAAGATTTTGTAACATAATTTGCTTTAAATGTGAAACAACTTTAGAAAATAATTAACGACCTTTATGCACAACAAGTGTTCCAAGCCACATGTAGCTACACAACAAGTTTTTGATGTTATAACCGTCCATATTCACAAATCTTGGACTAGATTGAGGTTCATTTTAGCTCCAAATGTGCTACACAAAATGTCAAGTTTGAGCTTTTTATTCAAAAGTGTTTCCATAAGGTTTTATTTTGAAGCTAGTTGAATGACATCTTATTCTTTTTGTTTGTTCAAGGATTAGCATGAATCATGATTAAGATGTTGAATTTTAACTCTTTAATTAATGAGAAAAAATATTCTTAATAATCCAATCTTTGCAACCATATAAGACATATGTGTAGGCAACCATACAATTGGCAACAAGAAGCAACCAAAGTTTCACATAGTAATTTCACAACCTTATAATTGATGTCTTCATTTTTAGGTTTGGTCTACCCACTTTTTTGGTGGCACTATAGGTTAGGTCTATGGTTTCTTCTTTGATTAACAAACATTTGACCTTTTAGTGTATGTGAAGGAAAGAAGGACTATGAAATTGTTTTCATTGGAAGCTACATGGTATGTCATTACGATAAATGTAAGCATTTGGATCGAGGGGTGATGGCATTGTATATGGTATTATGAAGTTGTATTGTCATTAAAATATAACTAATAGAAGCCATGATATTCAACTTCACAACTTCTAAATAAAATCCAATTTAATTACATATTAGAATCTCATATTACAAGTGTAAAACTAATTTTTGACTTTTTAATCCTAAATTGTTTTTGAGACCTTGGGAATTCATCAAACCTTTAATCATTGTGTAGATATTAGAACAATAGTTACAAGATGAATGTGGATGTTTGTTTCAAAGTTTGGGTGTAGTGTTGTTGTATAATCAATTCATGGAACTTATAACATTAACCAATAGCTTCAAATGACTTAAATAGCTTTGAATGCATGTACATGTTGCTAGAAAAATATTACAAAAAATGTGGTTTATCATATTTGGATTATATCACTTTCCTTTGAACCAATTTTTATAGTGATGTTAGCGAAAAAGGAAAAATGTTTGATCATTTTGTGAAGACAAAAGTTTAAGAGTTAACAAGTCAAAAGGGGATAACTTTTCCCCTTTTGAATTTCATTGCCAAAGAGCATAAATAAAATTAAATACATTCCACAACATGATCTTTGATAGTTATACATCATTAATATTCTTATAGGGTGAAGTCATCATCCTTGGAAAAGTTCCTTGGTCAACTTTCTTTGGTTTACGTTAATAGAATCACTTTTCGGTTAAAATAAAATATTTGCATCTACATTTGTATATGGGTTCACCCATGCTAATCAATTGTATAAAATCCACTTAATTGAAAGCTTCTAGTGGACAAAGAAGTTAAGCCTTATTCCCTAGAAACTTTGTCAAGTAAGAAGCTATTTATGCCACATCAAATATTAGTTGTGTAACAAATATTTAGTATATTTACCTATTTTTGAAAGATAATATTCCATTTATGTTGATGACTTTAAGTATTGCAACAATGTGTACTATAGATTTGATGTTCACTAGTCAACCTCCAATAGGATACACATGCTTTGTATTTTCTTCGATTCTCTACCAACCAAATCAACAAGAAGGTTTGAGTGTCATATGATAACCAAGTTGTATTGTTAAATTAAAATGTTTTGTAAGTGAAATTCAATGGTCACTTGCCTCAAGATCTTGTGCAAAGAGACACTTTTCAACACATATTTTAGTGGGCCTCTATTTTCTTATTTTTTCACAACTTCCAAATGCAACTGTGGCTCATGTGCAAAATGTTGTCAAAAGAAATGTTCATCTAAACACAATAGTCTTAAAGATGTATCATTGACATTGTCAACATATTCACAAAACATACATATTGCAAAAAGTACAACCCATGCTAGAGTGATGGAGTTTTCAACATCATGGTTTGTTGTTTATTCCCAATCATTTATGGAAAGGTTATGTGTTCAACACAAGGAAATAATTATTATAACTTCTATTCAAAGTAGAAGGAAGATTCCTAATGTGCACATCAAGCCTTGTACTAAGCTTTGTGGTTCCTGGTAGGAGTCAACTTTAGTTGCAAGGAATCTTTGATTTTTTGGGGGTTAGCTTGAGTCTATTCTTGCCCATGTGGTTTTTTCAACACGTTAGATCACTTGTTTGAAAAGTCATTAGGTGCATAGAGTTAACATTCATGGAAAGTTGTTGAAAGATCATGGAACAAAAGTAAAAAAGCATTTGCTTGCCTCAAGATATTGGAGTGTGAGGGCATCAAATGTCTCTAGATGTTTTTTAACTATAGTTTTTATGAAGTCAAAACCTAACAACAGGCTGACGCTATTATCCACATGTTCACACAAATATTATATATCATAAAACATGTCCCTTATGAAAATTGCATTGGGTAATAATGGAAAGGTGTATATATGAGATTGCTATGATGGCTAGGGTGCAATGAACGTGTTACTTGAGAGATCATAAACCTTTTTTGAAGGAAGACACGTGTAAAATTTGCATCTATTCTGTGTGCATTGCCAAAAGCAAGCTTGTTGGCTTTTTAAAAATATATGATGAATTTCGCCCTAACATTATATTTGCCCATAGTTGTTCATGTAGTCAGTTCTTTGATTTTTTAAATAATTGCCAGTTCTGGTATTTGAAACAAACAAAAGAACTGCTGACTAGAGGTCTTTTAAAAAAAAACAGATTGAAAGAACTGTCAGTTTCTAGGTATTTCAAAATCATCATATTTTTACATTAAGTTCAGTATGTAGCAAAAGATATAGAAGAATTTTAGTTTTCGTGTCTAGTATGTAACCAAATCTGGCTAAATCATCTTTTGGATCATTGCCAGTTCAGCTGCTTCACAAAATTGAAGAAAAAAACCCTGCTGAAATGTGATCCATATGTAGACACCAGAAGATCTTTGGTCAATACCCATCTATCTATTACTTTCACTCAATGTATAATTTTCAACAACTGGAATAGAATTCTGTTAGCAGTACCTCAGGAAGAAATGAATACCCTAGTTTACTTAAAATTGGGAACATGTTGTAGATGTGAGGATGAAAAAGCTATAAGAAAAAGGGCAGGCAATTCCTTTTTACACCAACAAATTTGCTGGTCATATTAAATGTTATGTTAAATAGTGATGAATTGTCTTCACTGATTTTATTTTCCAAAACTGAAATATATTGGAAACATCACTAAAAGGTTTATGCAATTGTTGAGGAGTAATATGTAGTTATCCAGGAAATCAGTTGGGATAATGTCATAAATAACTGCATATTAGTAAACTTTTGCGAAGTGAAACTTCTTTTCAAAAAACAATTCATGTACAATTTTGGGGGGTGGCGGGGAGGTGAGTGAACACACAAAAATCATCATATGTTAAGAGGTGATTCAAGGTCAAGTCATTGTAATTTCAAGTTAAAATACTTGTTCATATTATATGTTAGATCATGTTGAATCAATGAATGTTAGTTATGAATGCTCCAATTTGGTCAAGACCCCAACATGATCTTCCCCAAAAACCCATGATCTTTCCAATGCCACTTTTGAAATGTGTTCCTCCTCCAGGGTTGCCATAGGGTCCATAGGTTTTGATGTTAGACTTGAAAGTGAGGGAAGTGACACATACAACCTTCTCTCCTGATTCCATTTCCCAACCATGCGCAGTACCAATAAAACCCTCAATTTGTTGAAGATACTCATAAGGGACGTTGAATTTAATCTGCCAAAAAAGTCAATGGGCATACAAAATTTAGAACCGACATACAAATCATGATTCATGTCAACAACAATGTAAATTTGTACAAATAAAACTACAATGGAAATTTACTAACTTTCCCAAAATGTTAATTTGCTTCAATTGAGTTTGTAAATACATGCAGAATGCACATGACATAACTTTCATCTACCGTATAACAAAGAAGATCTAAATCTAATTTCAGTAGCAGAAATGTCAT
>Ga0209611_10007813_pt1 | contig 17023 bp, 7 predicted proteins | sample S1TSphgellanicum_3_FD_187693 | JGI IMG/M metagenome (GOLD analysis project Ga0209611, IMG submission 187693) | Host-associated microbial communities from peat moss isolated from Minnesota, USA - S1T2_Fc - Sphagnum magellanicum MG (SPAdes) (version 2) | ecosystem: Host-associated > Plants > Peat...
CCCCCCAAAGAAAAAAGAAAGGACTCTATCAGTGTTTTTTAAGGGATTTTTACTTTTAGCCAAAGTGATGCTCATCCATAGGAAGATGTGGAAAAATTGGCAATCATATCAAGGAAGATTTAGCCAAATCTGGCTATAAACCATATATGAAAGTACAAAACTTTAATCATCTTTCTGTATTATTGGCTAAAAACTGAAAACCAAATATAAAAAATCTGGCTATATGTGCTATTTACCCCCCCTCTCCTCATTTCAATTCTGGTGATTGAAAACCTCCCAAATCACGTCATGTTCTAATTTTTAATTTCGCATTTAGGGCGAAATGTTGCCAATTATTAAAAAAAAGGCTACAGGGTGACCCCACCCAGGTCCCCCGCCCCCCTCCTTTTCACTTAAACAGTATTTTTCTAGCCAAATCTGGCTATGAACAATATATGAAAGTACAAAAACTTTAATCATCTTTCTATATTTTTGGCTACTTACAAACTGAGAACCAAATGTAAAAATGTGGCGATTTCAGTTATTTTTCCCCCTCAATTATGGCGATTGAAAACCTCCAAAATCACCTGATATTCGAATTTTGAATTTTTTTACTTTCGCATTTTGGCGAAATATTGGCAATAAAAAAAACGGCAGCGAGCGGGGTCCCCCGTCCGTTTCGCTTAAATAGTGTATTCCGGATTCGTCTTCTTCCATCCCATTGCCTCTGCTGCCTGCACTCTCTGTGCGCTCTTCTGCTCCTCTTCCTCCTCCTCCTCCCCTCCTGGTTGGTTTCGCGCATCGAAGTTCGTACTTCGTCTTTTTCTGTGCTCCTCCTCCTCCTCATCCTCTGCTTTTGCGCAACGAACTTAGTCGTACTTCGCTTCTGTATATATATATTTTAATTTTGTTTTCTCATTTTCTGTATTGTAGTAGACCGTGTTGTAAACTTTGTATCGTGTTTTGTTTGTTTTCGTACTTTGTCTTTTTTGTAGTACATAGTTTGTTTGTTTGGTTTTGCGGTTTGGTGAAATGGCACCTGTTGATCCTCATTCCTATACTGATTCTTTACAGCCGCTTACCACGCATGTTGCGCTTTCGCTTTCGTTAGATTTCCAGTCGCGTTCCATCTCTGGAACTGCGACACTCACGCTTACTCGTCCCTTCAAGGGACAGCTTTTTCTTGATACTAGGGATCTCCGTGTGCATCAGGTGGTGGATTCTGAAGAACGTTCCTTGAGTTTCTCCTTGGATTTGGAGGATTCTATCCTCGGTTCGCGCCTTGTGATCGATTTGCCCGTTGAAACGGGATGGATCGTTGTTTCGTATTCTACTTCGCCGCATGCTTCCGCACTTCAGTGGTTGGAGCCTTCGCAAACCGCTGGTGGAAATCAGCCTTACGTTTTCACGCAGTGTCAAGCGATTCATGCGCGTTCCGTGTTCCCGTGTCAGGATACTCCGGTGGCGCGGGTTAAGTACACGGCTGATGTGGAGGTTCCTGGCGATACCAGAGTCGTCATGTCTGCAGCGCATCTGGAGCGAGTGCCGTTGGATAATGGACGTGCCGTGGAGCGGTTTGTTATGAATCAAGCCATCCCGCCTTATCTCTTTGCCCTTGCCGCTGGCGATATTGTGCACGAGGAGATAGGTCCACGGACGAGGTTCTTGTTCTTCTCTACCTCATCGTTTCTAGCCGCTGGATGGCGGCATTCATAAGTTAGTTCAAAAGAATTTTATTGGTTTTTTTTCCCCCCTTATGTCAATTTCAGATTCTTTCATGTTGCGCAAGAGGGAGTTTTGTGTTTCTTTTTCTAGGTTTTTATTTTGCTCATGTCAATTTTCAGATTTCTGTCGTGTTGCACTTTGTCTGGTACAAGTTTTCCTTGGCTCAACCAGCAGTTGTGATAGCTTTCTTCTTCAGAAGGCAAGAAGAGCTATTTGCCCATTTTGTAGGGTTTACTCGAATTGTATTTTAGCATGATTAGATGTGAATGGCTTATCTTCCACGTACTGGGGTTTTCACTGTCATCCAAACATTAGGGCAGATGTACCATTGGTCAATGCAGATAGCTCAGGATTTGAATTCAAAACGCTTGAATCAGATCATGGATATAGTACCTTGTCAGGGCTGAAGGGAATTTCACACCTAGTTTGATTCTGGCTGCTGTTGAGAGTGTTTGTTACTTACAATTTGGTTCATGCTTTTGCCAACACTTCCTTGGCTTGGGATGTAGGGTGTATGCTGAGCCGTCAATTGTAAAGGCAGCAGCTTATGAGTTTGCAAACACAGAAGCGACCATTACCCATGCAGAGGCTTTATTTGGACCTTACGAGTGGGAGCGCTTTGACGTCCTTGTAATGCCCCCAAGCTTTCCATATGGTGGAATGGAGAATCCTCGTATGGTGTTTTTGACTCCAACTCTGATTGTCGGTGATAGGAGTGCTGTGGAGGTTGTGGCACATGAATTAGCACACAGCTGGACTGGTAACCTGATCAGCAATGCCACAGCAAATGATTTTTGGTTGAATGAAGGATTCACAACCTATGCAGAGCGGCGCATTGTGGAAGCTGAGCAGGGTAAGGATCGGGTGGAGCTGCAAATTGGCTTGGGATGGAGTGGACTGAAGGAGGAGGTTGCACGCTTCAAAGACAAGCCCCAATTCACGAAGCTGAAGATGGACTTGAAAGGTGTCGATCCAGATGAGATTTATTCCCGGGTACCATATGAAAAAGGTTTCCACTTTCTCAGGCGACTTGAGAGCCAGGTGGGGCGGCCCAAGTTTGACAAGTTCCTCAAGGAGTATATTGCTGAGTTCCAGTTTCAATCAATAGACACTGAGACATTTTTGGCTTTCCTCAAGGAACGAATTCCAGGAATTGGGAATGAAGTTGACTTGGACAATTGGATATACGGGGAAGGCATCCCAGCTGATGCATTGGAGCCAAGGTCTGAGATCCTGGATAAGATTCTGGAGCTTGCAGCTCAATTTGAGTCTGGACGACAGCTTACGGATGCAGATACTCAGAACTGGCAAGCTCAGGAATGGATAGTCTACTTAGACAATCTGCCAAAGAAGCTTAGCTCTAAACAGATTTCAATGCTTGACGACCCATTTCACTTCTCCAGATCAAAGAATTGGGAAATTCGAGTCACATTCCTCACAATAGCAGCCCATTCTGACTACAAACCGTGTTTCCCTGCAATTGAAGATGCACTACACTCAGTTGGAAGAATGAAGTATCTGCGACCTCTCTATGCAGGGCTCTTGGAGAGCTCACCAGAAGCAAAGCAGTTGGCAAAGCGTGTCTTCTCTGATGCCAAGTCTAAGTACCACCCAATTGCACAGAGTGTAGTGCAGGGGTTGTTGACACAAGCTGGTTTGTGAATGCTTATTTTGGATGTGGGTTCTCTCTTGATCTGTCTGTGTCAATTGTCCCAGACATTTTTGTCAACACTTGGATTTTGCACAGATTTTACTTAACCTATTTCAAATTTCATCCCTCATTGCCAAAGATGAGCCAGTTATGGTGCATCTTCCCTTCTCAGCCTGTCCCATTGGTTTCTGTCAAGCAGGATGTATGGAGGTCTGCTGGGGATGAATCTAAAGAGATTTGCATTATTGGACAAAGGAGTAGTTGAGCTACTTCAACCAGCCTTGACTGTCTCTACAACATACAGAGCATGCAGTCTCTCAATATGCTTGTGTCGTTGTCATTGTTGTTGTCATTGTTGTTGTACAAGCCTTATTTTTTGTTATTTTCCATGGCCACTATGGTGTCATTAGGTTTGACTCATATGTTAATGGAGTCAAAGGTGTTGTGCTTCCATACTCTTCATGAGACAGTTGCCAAAATCTTGTGTCTTATCCAGACAAGGTCATCACCTAGGAAAAGCAACAAATTCAATGCAAGGATTTTGCTGTCATAATGAGGCTGCAGTCATAGTGATGTACAGAAGGTATGGCGTCTGTTCGGCATGCTTCAATTAGTGGATTGTGACGGATGCATGCTTTTGAAGTCTGGTCCATTCCTAAGGTCACAGGTTTATCATTTGAACATATTTTTCTGCCAAGCACGGACAGGCAAAATTGTGGACATGTGAGGAGATTTTGAGGAACTTGGAAGGCTTCTACAAAGAGGTAAAATACCTGTACATTTCAAATTGTGAGCATCAGGATAGGAAGCTGCTTTGTTTTTGTTCATGCTTACCTTGGTTTGAATCCTATGTCATTTTACAGGGTTATTATCTGATGTTTGTGAGGTTACTAAAATCTGGTGTTGTCAAGGTTTTCAACATGTACAATGCTGTTAGGTTGTTGATTTACACATGATGCTGACAACAACTTGGTAGGCCATTTACACTCAAGAAAGTTGTGGTGGGCTTGCATAATTTTGAGTGTGTTATGTTCTGGAAATAATGCTAAGGTCAATAGTAGGCTCTGTATTGTAAGAGGTGTTTATTTTCAGCTTCTTTACCAAGGTTTCTATAACCACCCATTGTTGAAATTGTTTTTGGGTTGCAGACAGCTTCAGGAGCGAGTGACGAAGGAATGAAATCAAAGCTCACATTGCAAACAGACTGTATTCCTAGCTGTTATGGGAGAAATGGCAGGTGCAGGTGCAGTTGATGCTTAGTGTTGAGCAAGCTGCCAAACATGTTGGAGCTTGTTTTTGCTCAGTTGTGATTCGAAGGTCATTTGTGCCTGTGAAACTGAAGGACTGATCATGATGCACAATCTATGGACAACGGAAGATAATGTCATCTCTACCAATGAACAATGTGGGTTATGTACCAAATACTCATTAGCACAACTCAAGCACTCACCATTATGAAGCATGGTATGTGCAGAGATGGCCACCACATTCTAATGTGAAGATGGTCATCGTGAAGAGGGTGTAGGAGGAGGTTGGTTCTTATACATGTAAAGCATAATTTCCTTCCCAATCTAAAGGAATAGGTGTAAGATGCTTCCTCTTTTTTTAGGAGGGATATTTATGCATATAAGTGCTCTCCAAATACAGTAGGAAATTCCTCTAAGTGTTTTATGTAATTAGACAAGTGCAATTGAATTCCAATTTCTAGAGGTTTTTCTGCTAATTAACATTCGTGTGAAAAGTGATATGGTACAATTAATGTTTAGTTTTGTTCAGAGCTATTTAAAATTTGATTGTGATATTTGAGCATTTAAATGCTCTCATGTGATTAATAATAATAAAGCATAATAACTAACAAAAATAATTAGCACTTCAAAGAAAGTAAATGGCTAGCAAAATAGTTACAAGGCAAAGCTTAATAAAATATTATAATGAATACAAGAAAATCAATTGCGAGCAAATGTTGTAATAAGTCTATATAGTAGAAAAAAAGTGATCCTCTCCAAAGTGATGTAACAACCTTATATTGTTTTAGGGGTCCAATGAAATTAGGCATTTTCTTTTGAATGTTAATTATATGCAAGTAATGGTTAGCTATGTGTGGCTCCATTTTGTAGTAGTTTACAAAAATTCAACTAACCATATTATACATGCAATTGTAGGATAGGTTTTTGCATGTTTAATGGTTAGGATTAAACCTTGAGAAAACATGTAACTTAATATAGTACATTCATACTTGAAATTTACTTGTCTTAAAGTTCATGATAATAGTTTTTTTTAATGTTGCCATGCATATTTTAGTCCTCTAAACCAACGTTTTTTTCTTTGGCTCCTCATTGTGTGTTTTGCGCCTTAGCATGTTGTCTTTTGTTTTCGACTTTGGTTCTTTCTTTTTTTCTCTTCTGTTCCTTCGTGGGGGTGTTTTTCCTTATTTACTTATTCTTTAGTTTTATGATTTAGCATTAGTAATGAGCATCCCAAGAAAGATCTTGCATTAATTAACAACTTTTTTTTCACAATGTGTCCAGATTATTGAAATGTTGTGAAAAGTTGTTCCAAAACAGAAAACTACATTGCAAAATGGCAAAATCTTTTTAAAATATTCCTAGATATGGTGAAATTTTTCCCCAAACAAAGAAACTCTTGCAACAAATAAATGCGCTTTCTCTTGCATTTGTGTGGAATTTCGCACACACAAAATGGCTGTTTTGTAGCATGACCAACATATCATTAAATTATTTTTTCAAATGTCCCAAATTGATGTTTTAAGTCACAAAAATAAAATCATAAGTCACAAGAGTCCATAGGTTTCACTTTGAGCATTAAAGCAATCACATTTTCATAACAAAAATGAATACTAAGGCTTCTCAAATGTGTGTGTGTGTGTGTGAGAGACCATTTTCAAGTGTCATTTGAACATTAATATGTTTTAGTGATATGGGCTTTTATCACAAACAATTTTGGGTCTTGTTGTAGGGGAGGTTCTCATACAAGTGTGTTCTCCTGAGGTGGGGGCAGCCAAGGCTGTTCCCAAACCTCAGCAGAATGCACAAGTCCTGGAACCTCCCCTTATGTAAACAACTCTCTTTCTATTTTTTAGTTTTGTGAAACAGAAATATTTCCTTGGGAATGTGAGAACATATAAAATTGGGGGAGCTACCCCAGCATAACGCCCTAGGGTTCTTCTGCTGGGGGGAGATCCCTCAAAATATACATAGAAATAAAAAGGGAGTTGTTTACAACATATTATTAGAGTTATCCGTAAAGTCACCCTCTTTTTAACCCCCTATCTCCTCTGCTTTTGCCACTGATCCCCTCTTTCAGTGGTATATGCAAAATAAGGAAATTTTATTAAATCTGGGTATGAAATGGTGAAACTCAGCATTTAATGCATAAGCTTCGAGACTAATTATAGTACTTGTACAAGTAGGAGTAGTGAAAATATATGTAGCAGCAGTGAAGGCGCTCAGGAAAAAGGAAACACATGATGAAACTCAGTTTCCTACTAAAATTGATGGAAAAACTAGTTTGATTCCTAGTTATTTCCTTTTGTAAGATTTTCATTCCCAGTTACACGTTTGATGCCCTATTATGCGAAAACTGGTCGTTCTCGCCCCCTGATCGCCTAACTTTAGATATAACTCTATACACACAGTTTGCATTTTGAATGGTGTTAGCAAGTTCTTGGTTAGAAAAAAAACCTTCAGTTTCAGTCGCCTAGTTTGTAATTTTGAAAGGAGCTTTTAGTTTCAATTTTGGCTAAAACTCTTTCAGCCCAAGTATGTGGTGAGCCTCGTATAGCTTGCCATCTTCCCATTAGGTGGTAATACATTCTTCCATGACTTAGTCGAAAAGCACAGAACTGATTTTTTGACCATGGACTCACATTTCAAGTGCATTCACAAAAACCCTAATCCCAAAACCGGTTGCAATAATGAACCTTTGGCAACAAAGGTCCAAACGCAGGTTAATAAAGATTATTAATAACTTACTTGTCGGTTAAGGCTATTACAATAAAGTTTTTTAAAAACCCCTAAAACCTGCCTTACCTAGGCAGTATAACCGGAGGTTCTCAAGGTGGGTATTTGAGAACTGATCCTTATTCCTAAGGGTCAGTTATTATCCCCAAAAAAAAAACTAAGTAAATTGAGAACCAAGGTTATTACTTTGATGATGAAATTGATAACCGACGGTCTACATTTTTTCAAAAAACTGATATTAATAGCCTTTGCGGTCCAAAATAAATAAATAAACAAAAAAACCTACTAGGATAATTATGGGAAAAAAATCAATAACTGACCAACATTGGTTTTGACCTTTCATTGATTTTATTTTTTTCAATTTTATATTCAATGAAAGGTAAAAAAAATTTTATTTAGACGTTTTCTTGTGTAAAAGTCTAGACCAACCAAGATGTTGGATTAGACTAAAAAAATTTATTGGAGAAAGGAGAAATCATGTCTATGGAAATTGCATGACCATGCAACTACTATATATCCAAAACATCACCAATTACTAGCATGCAACTTCCTCATATAAAATGTCATTTATTTAAATTTTACCAATTTAAAAAAATTAATTTTAGTGCAAACGTAAATGAGTTAACATTTAGACACAAATTAGCATATTGATGGAGGTTTCCAGTCCATGTGAATTGACTTGACACTATAATGGCAAGCGCGTTATACTTCCTTTAATAGGATTAAAAATGAACTACGGTTAACTATATGCCACATCGATGATTCAACCATTTGCTAACATGGTGTATGCAAGTTGGCACTTGGATTCTTGAGTCATCCACCCTTTCATTGTTTATGTCGACATTGCAATGGATGGATGTTCATTCACCCTCAATCCAAAAAAAAATGATTCAAGTAAACTATTAATATGATTCAACGAATACAACTACATTTCAATTACTTTGTGTATATGTGAAGGTGAAGAATGAATATAAACTTCTATTGTTGTCATGTTTTACAAAATATCTAAAATGTTCTTATTCAATTATATTCGGCATTAGATTACTTATACAACTCCTTAGCATTTACAAGTTTTGGACCACGAGGGGTGGGTGGGATTGGGAAGATTGCATCATCATGATTTTCATATAAACATTAGATGTGTCCATTAAGTGGCAAGGAGAAGGAGGTTCATTATGCAATTTACAACATTGCAATATAGGGTTTTGTTTTCTTAGAATTTAAGAATATATAATTGCACTAAAGTTTTTTAATGGTTTCTTATGTTTTGTCATCATGTATTGAAGTTTGGCCACCAAGAATCTTACAATATCATTGAACCTCTTTCTTATAAACACTTTTTCATACTTACACCTACCTTCTTTTAAAATTTACATGTACTATGTTCTTGTTCCAATCCTTCAAAAATCCTCTCTAGCTAGCTATTTGCCTTCTTTCAACACTTTTGGAGAATTAATTGACACCCAATTTGAATGGTTCAACTTTCATGACTTTATTGTTGTTGTATTTGTTAAGTTTTTAACTAGAATACACACTTTTGGTTTTTATTTTGAGATGCATATTTAAGGTCTAACACCTATTAATGATATTTAAGCTCACAATGGACATGATTTAATTTTACTCACAACATAAATAATAGTTCAAGGGTAAATTTACTTAGACCTAGTATAATCATTGAATGGAAAATTCATACCACATTAGTTCACAAAACATGTAATATATATTCAAACAATTAATTGTTATGTTATTAGTTTATTAGAGTTTACCTAATCAAAATCACCTTAATAAAAAAATATTTAATACATTTTTTCCCAATTAATGGTCATTAATTGGCTTAGTATATATGTGTGTAATCATTTGGTTGAATCTAAACATGTACAAAATTGAGCATAGAATTGCTCACAATAATCATATTCATATTATATCATGAACAATGTTTTTTATTGTTACCAATCCCACATTATAAGAAGTGATAAGTCTTTAAATTGTAGATTTAACATTAAGGGAAACATATCATAGATTTTATATTGCATGAAATCAAAGAAAATAATTATAACATTTTTTCATTTTCTTGCATGTACTTTTATTGAAAAATAAGGTTTGGAGCCAAAATCACAATTGTGTTAAAATTGACTTGAACCTCCAATCTACCATTAAATCAAATCACACATGTTAATTAAACATCATTCAATGCACCAATTAATAAAAAAAGCATTGTCATTGATTCATTGCACTAGTTGCGGCACACCTTTAGGTTTTTTTAGTGGTGGTATGAGTCAAAAACCAATTGATTTTCAATTTTGCAATGAAATGTAAACGCAAGGTTTGTTCTTTAGCTCTTATAAATAAAAAAGGAGTGAATGTTTTGGGACGGGGTTAGGACAAATTCACAAGCAAAACTTTAAAGTGAAATCAACTTACATAAACCCAAAAGAAGGTTGTTAATGTAAATTGAAACCAAAATGGTGCATAGACAAATCATGAACAACCCACATTCATAAGACATACCATGGCTTGGACTTGGGATGAACACACCATTTTTTTCCCTATGGTATAATCTATGATTGGCAATGGAGATTGCATCAAAATGGCAATATATTTTATGATTAGTGATGAAAACTACATCAAAGTGGCAAAAAATTTCAATTATGTCAAGTCATGAACCATGTTATTGCAACCTTAACCTTGGATTCATAACGAAGGCTAACGCATGAAAGTGAAGTGGACTAGAACAATGTTTTGAGATTCAAACACATTCCATAATCTACAAACCTAGTTTGTTTTAATATTCCTTCTTAAAAGGTTTTGGATTTTTGGCCACATTGATGCATCCTTCCCACCAATCATCAAATACATTCAAATAAAGAGAATGATGAATTCCTCCCAATTTTAGGTCATGATCTATCCTATGAATGTGGGTTGTTTGTGGTTCATCTATGCACCATTTTGGTTTCAATTTGCACTTATTGTTGTCTTTAACTTGATTTGTATAAGTTGATTTCAATTTCAACTTTTGTTTGTGAGTTCATTTTAATCCCATCCCAAAATTCCTATGTTGTTTTTCCTTGTGGGAGCAAGGAATGCATTACGAATTTGCATTCCATTACAAAATCAAGAAGCAATTGGTCTTGTACCCTTGATATCATTCAACAAACCTAGAGGTGTACATTTATGATTTTGCATGTTCATAACTTTCACATATGGACTTTGATTGAAATGTTTTCAAGTGAAAAGTTGAAGATAATTTTCCACCATGACATCACGTGTTGCATTTTAAGTTGTCGAACCCTTGTTTCCCAAGTTTAAGGTTTATAATCAAACTACTAATTTGATTTGTGAGTATTATTTTAACCATAATTTATGTTTCATATTTTCGAATGGAGAATGCAAGTTCACTTTTGATATCTACACAATTAGGGGAATTATTTAGACTATCATTGATCATAATTTTTTAAAATTGTAAAACTGAACTTAAAATGTAAAACCATATTTGACATTAACAATATCAATATTTTAATTATCCACATTACTATTGACTTTAGTGAAAATCATATTGGAAAACATTGATGAATTATTTTTTATAAAAATGGCTCATAATGGATTTTTGAAATCATGACATTACAATTGTCATGTAGATAAAATGAAAAATGTGGATTCACAAAAATGTCATAAAAATGTCAAGGTTGAAACTATACGATAAACTCCTATCAAAGGAGGAATTTAAAATTAAAATGCATTGAAAATTTCTCAATACAAAAATGTTGATTTTTAAAAGTTTTAAATTAATTTTTATCATTTTTAAATCAAATACTCCATTTTATATTCAAATATTTAAACTTTCACACAAATTTCTGGACCAATCACATGTCTAATGATATCTAAAGGGTGGTGTACTACTTTTTTAATTATTTTTTTATAGTATTTATAATTTGATAATTATTATAACTACAATCATTTAAATTAGTGTAAGATGTGGACTCTTTAAAATGTCAAAAACGAATCACATCACTTTTACCCCAAAGTTTGAATAAGTTTTTTCCTTTCAAACCTTGTCCCAAATATTGAAAACATTACGAGACTCAAATTGTCAAAGTGAAAAAGCACTTGGGAATGTTCGGGAGTTGTTTTTTCACATTTATGGGAGTGTGCTTGGATCCCATAACATTTTTCAACTCACTTATCATGCTTTAGTTGGGGTTATGAGCCCAAGGCTAGGGTCACAACAACTATCGCATGTAACAAAATGTTTTAAACTAATTGAATTATGTAACTACACTTTGTGAAAAGGAATTATTTGAGTTTGTAATTTCATCATTTGGTTCATGTACCACTTGTGAATAGTTTTGTCAATATTATTGGGTGAATTTGTGGTAAAGTATGTCATAAAAGTAATCCCAACTTTGCAAAATTTGAAGAATTTGATTTTAAAAGTTTGCAAACATGTTTTTTTTCTTACATTGAATTCTGAAACTAAATGAATATATCATATGTGACATGGACATGTTTTAATTTTTTTTATTAACCTTTTTTTAAAAAATTTAAAACATACTTTGCAAAATTACATTTGTATGTCTAACTTACATTTGTATATCCATTAAAAAATTTATTCAAAACTTTCAAGAATAATGTGCATTAAGAAATAGTTAGGAATATCTACTACTAAATTACAAAAATGAATTGTCATTTATATGTATGGAAAAAAAAAATGTGTTGGATGCCACATGATATAATGTAATGAAAACATATTTTTAATAACTTTTTATTATCCAAAATTAACTGTGTTGCAATGGATGCAAAACAAGGGCCATTAGAACATGTGGATGTTGTTACACAATTTTTAAAACTTGCATTTTTTGATGCCTAGGTTTCAAGGGTAATAAATTTAAAAATTCAATTAGTTTTAAAACAAGTTGTACCCATGTTTTTCTAAACTCCTCAAGTAAAAGAAAAATAATTCTTTTCCATCTCCATCTCCCCTAACAAAAACATCTAAACTAGTTTGTGTGTATTTTTCCATGGAAGGAAAGTATGCTTGAATGGCATATTTCACTTATTGTTAATAAGCATTGTGATTTGATACAAATTTATGTTCATTATTTTTTATAATCAAATTATAAAATCAAATTTCACATTCCACATGCCTTGACCCATTCTTTACTCCTATTGTAAATTTTCTTTGGCCACATCATGTTTGTTTGGATGTTGTTTTAAGCTATGTTGATGGTCACAATTGTTTGTGGATGTTGTAAGATAACAAGCTTTAATATGCCATGTCTAGAACAAGCATCAAGGTATCAAACCGTAAAGTCTAACACTTTACAAAATACTACACATTTCAATGCAATTGTTGAAGTGCCAAGATCAATGTTTTCATCCTTCACATCTTTAACAAAATTGAAAAATAATTTAATTAAAACATAATATCCAAGCAATTCAAACTATACTATAATACAACTAAGACAAAGTAACACTTGTTCCATCATTGACCTCATATTATCTAAACACATGTTTAAGTTTTAAGCATAGTAGAGAAAAGTAACATTGTGCAAAAAATATTAAAAGTTGTTGTAACTTTTCCATAAAAATATTTATTTGATGCAAGTCACAAAATTTTGAATAATGGTGTCATGTACTATGTAAAACATTTTGTTATCAAATGGGATGATTTCATCAATTCTTGGGATTGCCGAAAGGAAATACATATTGATTATCTCCTTCACTCACAATTGAAATAAATGAATACCCTTTGTTCTTTTTCTAAATTGAAGGCAAAAAATATCCATGAAAAACATTAAAATATATATATATGTAACCAAATTTTTAATAAGAAAACTAAATACATTTGCCAAAATTTTAAATATTTTAAAAGTTTAGAAATTATGGCTAAGTGCAAGTAGGGAATTTTTTTAAAAAATACATACATTGAAAGAAATTGTTGAAATTAAACCATGTTTCATCATTTATATCAACATTCTACAATTTTCAATAAATCGCATGACTAAGCAATGAAAACTATCAACATATAAATGAATAAACTTAACATATATTTTAACATGTGGGCATGCAACCTATTAAAAAGCTTTAATTTGGGGACTTACATCCAATTTTTTAAAAAATGTTAATTCAAGCCTACACACAATTTGTGGTTTGAAAAAAAACTAAACACTTTTTTTTTCTCGCTGAATATTTGAAGCATGCATTACAAGTTCAACATGAACATTGCTATTTTCATGAAGTGAAACAAAGTCCCAACTCTTACAATTTACAAAACATTCAACTATCTTGCAAAAAGTTGTAATGTGCCATTAACTATTATTTATACACATCAAATATATCCATAGCTATGAGTTGTTTGCAATAGAGTGATCAAACTTTTGATGAAGGAAATGTTTTTGAATTGCTTCAAACTCTTTTTGATTATATATAAAAAAACCTTTTCACATGATGCAAATGGAGAAATTGACACAAGTGACCAAATTGCTTTGAGGCACTTTGAGCTCATCTTGAAAAAACAAAGTCCATTTATGTTTGAGTAGAATATTCACTAACACCAAGTTACCCTATGACTAGACTATAGCCCTACACCATAACCAAAAGGTTCAATAAACAAAGAAAAACACATGACTTTTGAAAGGAACAAAGATGAACACATAGTCAAAGGCATAATGCCTATCAATGGTCAAAATGAGAAGGTAGTCATATTTACAAGCACATTCATGTGCCTTTATAAAGCTCCTTTGTAGGCAAAAGAACAATCTACCCTTGCAAGCACACTTTTCCCACATTGGAGTTCAAAAAGGTTTTTGCACCAACCTTTAGAGCCTTTCATGGCAAACAAACCCTTTCCTATTGACCCTCCAATTTCACAAACTTTCCCTCAAAATAAAAATCCTGTACCAAAACTCAAAACCCAATTCAAGCCCCTAGGAAGAACCCAATAAGAATGTAAACCGAAAACATTGACCTTGGTCTAAAGGAATGTTTAGTTGCTTACAAAAAGGTCTATGAATTATGCCTTTATTGAGTTTTTACATTTAGAGTACACTAGTGTGGCCTGCGCCATTGGCCCAAGTGTTACCATGTCCTCAACTGATTTTCCCTTCAAAAACCTGGTTTTTTGGAATTTATTTGAATTTTCAGTAGCAGAAATCACTTAAAAATCAATATTTCCCACATTCTGAATCCAAATCTTACCAAATAAATTCCATTACATCCTGCTCATCAAGATCTTTCCAACAACACCAAAGGCACATTCCAATTCTTCCGAAATTTTTAGTTACGATTTAATTTAATTTTCAACGAAGAAATCATTGAATATTCAAGAACTTTTGCACTGCAAGTCCAAACACCATGGAACCAAGCCCATGCAGGCACCCCTCCTCATCAAGAGCTTTCCAAAGACACCAAGAACACAAGCTGAAGCATCCCAGTTCAGTGGATCTCTCATAAACAACAAAACAAAACAAGGCATCACAAACATGTTGCTGGCCTTGCGCCAATAGATAATAGGTTGTACATCTACCTATTGTGTTCACACTCTGAACACCAAAACAATCTGATCCAATCAATCTAAACAGTCTAAACACTTTCACCAAAGAAACGGGTTCCCGTAATGTGAAACTGATTCTATTAAAGTAAAACTTCCAAAAGTTGGATCCAATGTGATAGTCCCTGTCCCTTGTTCGAGCAGGGCTGAACAAACTACCTTCCTTCATAGATAGGAAACTTCATTTCATCCCAACGTCCTTTACTATATATGATAACCCTAGGTTGAAAAGGTTTCTAGATATGCCAATATTGAGTTTCACTCTGAAGCTATAGAGGTGGAAAAAAGGATACCCCTCCCAACAACAACATGAATTCCAAACTTCCTTTATAGTCTTCTTCTTGTTGGAATTTCCAGTTAGTTTGGTGAAGACTTGGTGGTGAAGAAGACTTTTAACACACTTTTGTCACATGCAGAATGCAGACCTTCCCCCCTATAACTAGGTTAAAAGGATCTTCTCTACTTTATGTGTATATAGGAGAAGGTCCTGCTATGTGGGCCCTTCTGGATTTGAGATCCTCTCTAGGCCCTCCCAAATACACTGGGAAATTCTTGCCAGGTTTTTACCCCTTGGAGACGGCCTAAGAGTTCAGAATAGCACCTCACTTTTATCCCATATGCTTTGGCAAATGTTGTCCTCTTTTCACCTATATAGGTGGGCCAAAGGGAAGTAAATCTACAATTGAAAATAGAACCTTATACATTAGGGAGCCTTGAAATTTTCAATTTTTTTTTGAGTGATAGAAAGGTCAATCAAATTGGCTCATTGCAAAATAATAATAATAATAATAATAATAATTTTAAAGATTAAATTAAATGAAAATTGAACTTGGTTTGGAGGCACCTCATTACAAATAGGAGACATTTTTTCACTTTTGAAAAACACTTGGAGAAATTTCATAGGTGTATTTGAAGGGCACATCCTTTATCCCTGAATATCCCTCCGAGAAAAGAGGAGCAATAATTTGCATGCACCTTAAGATAGGGAGGGATCTTATAGCCTACTACTGCCTAAGATCAAATAGGCATAAGATCCTTTTGTGTCTTGTGATTTATTAATGTTTAGGTTCACGAGAATGTTTGTCGAGTGGCATTATGGTGGGTAAAAGTCCATGGGTAGGGGACATTTTCAAAATTTAGGGACACACTAGACCTCATCCCGGGTCCCTTAATTTCAGAATGCCACTAGCCTTGGGCTTTTACCCTACACATAATTGTGTGTTATACCTAGTGAAAGGGGGGCCAAGATGTGTGATGAGCAAATGACAACAAAACCCCCAACAAGGGGTGTGTCACACTTGTGGCCTTGCCATATATATACATTTCAAAAGTATCTTAAGGCAAAAGAAGAAGAAGAAGAAGAAGAAGAATTATGGAAACTCAAATATAATTTCACCATGCAAAAATTATTATTATTAATCTTCAAACCTCTAAAAGAAACCAAAAAAATCCTTCAAGATATTATTATTATTATTATTATAACTCTATTATAACTAATCTCAAGTTTCAACACAAGCCAAAATATCATGTTTCCAAAATCCTCATATAAAAATAGACCTATTATATATTATTACCAAGGGGGCCAAAATCCCTTAAGCTACTATCTACTTATATAAAATAATTGGTGTCCGCACATGCTTGATTCAGTAATTCGTGATTGGCTGGAGCCCTCCCCCCTCCGTCCCTTGAGAGCCATGAGTGGAAGTATGTGGGCCCTGTATCCTAGTTACTCTATAATGAATCTGAACACAATATTCTTGCCTTAGTAGTAGGCAAGGCCAATAAAATCAAGGGTTTTACAAAGATGTAGGGGTTTAGGGTTTAGGGTTTTTCCTAAGAAACTGGATTTGATTCTTGCCTCCCCCAAAAAAAATGTCAACCAGGCACATTCATTCATTCTTTTGATTGAAGGTTGTTTCATTCCCTGCAATCATCATTCCTTGCAAGAAGACGAAAGAAGAAAGAGAGGTATTGTTATTATATAGCCCAACTACTACTAGTAGAGTGTAGTAGTTGTTGGTGGGTGTTTGCCTTTTGTCACCAATTTGCTTGTTGGTGGTTGTGTTGTTTTGTCATGGTCTTTTGCCAGAAATGTGTTGATCGTTGTTGTTCCTTTGTTTTTACAAAAAAAAAATTGTGCAA
>Ga0209611_10007814_pt1 | contig 17021 bp, 17 predicted proteins | sample S1TSphgellanicum_3_FD_187693 | JGI IMG/M metagenome (GOLD analysis project Ga0209611, IMG submission 187693) | Host-associated microbial communities from peat moss isolated from Minnesota, USA - S1T2_Fc - Sphagnum magellanicum MG (SPAdes) (version 2) | ecosystem: Host-associated > Plants > Peat...
TCCTCATTTTAAAAGCTTCATGTTCTTTAAACACAAAAGTACAATTTTTATCAAAAATATATAAACTTAGCCTTACATTTTAAACAAGTTATTGCATTTAATTGATTGTACATAAACAAATATTACATAATCTTTATCTCGAATTTTGTATATTAGTTGAATAAACTATTATTATTATTCTTTTGTTGATTTAGTTGTGTAATGGAAATGGAGCTGGACCTTGTCTTCAATTGGTCTGGCTATAAATTTTTTGAGAAAATGATCAGAACTGAAGGTTTTGGAAATCCAAAGAACTGGTCTCATGAATTCTCAAGTTTGGTCTTGAGACCAGTCTGAACCCAAGATCTAGACAAGGGATACACAAAACCATATGTAAAATTTCCACGGGCAATAAAGAACAAAAAAAATAAATAATAACTCTCATGAGAAATCAAGAAACCTCCATACTCATGAGTAAGAAAACCAGAACATCAAAATCAAGAAGATCAAGTGAAGACTAGAGCGCAAATTTCATTCCAATCCATACCTCGCCATGAAATGGACTACCCTTTCACTTGAAAAAAATCGCACAGATTGGAAAAGAGAAAAATGGCTCTTGTCTCTTCTCCTCTTCCAGATCACAAAGATATGCACATAAATCTCAAACTACAAGTTGGGTGTTTTTTTTTGGGGGGGGGGGGGGGATAGGGAACTAAAGTATGACTTTTTGCTTCTTCTCAAGCAAAGGTGGTACAACATCTATGCCCATGTTAGCTGCAGTTCCAGCAACAATTCTCATGGCTGACTCAACTGTTGTGCAATTCAAATCAGGCAACTTCTCTGTTGCAATCTCTCGTAGCTGCTCAATTGTTACCTTGCCAACTTTCTCAAGTTGTGGGTCTTTTGAGCCCTTTTCAGCTCCTGCAAGAAAGATAGTAAAAAAAAGCAAAGCACCAGAGTCAAATCCAGATGTTGGTTTTGAAATGTGACTATAAAAACCAGCTCCAAGATGTCAATCGATGAGAAACCATTTTTACTGAGCTCTGAACCATTATTGCAGGAAAGGAGGGGGGAGAAAACAGATTGGACAAGAAAGAGAAGCAATTCTTTAAAAGAGTAAATGTGAAAAAATAGCACAAGCAAGCATGAGCTTGTGTTTCTCTGAGCTGAGTTTCAATACCTTGCAAAACCAAAACACCAGAGAAAAAACCCTAACCTTGTTGCAAAACCAAAACACAAGAAAAAAAACCCTAACTTTGTTGCAAAACCAAAACACCAGAGAACAAACCCTAACTTTGTTGCAAAACCAAAACACCAGAGAACAAACCCTAACTCTTGTAACAATTAGCTTGTTCAATAGTAGGGACAACAAAGAGGCAGTGCATCTGCAAGGACTGCATCACAATTTGACACTGCTTGCAAGCAACAAAATTTGTGATTTTAAAAAAAAAATTACCTGCTGCTTTGAGAAGGAGGACCGAAGCTGGTGGAGTCTTCAAGACAAATGTGAAGCTCTTGTCCTAATGCAAGACATAGCCAGCCACCAACAGCAGCATCCATGGGTAGTTAGTTTTGCCCCTCAAAAAAACAAAGAATTCCCTCTGGTTCTTCTGCCAAGACTAGAAGTCAGTTGGGGGGTTGTTGTCACCACAAGCTCTGCTCCAAAAAAATAAAAATAAAGAATCCAACTGATGGTTCCAAAGAAAAGCTAGGGTTTGCGCAAACATACGTCGAAAACAGTGATTTCAACAGGAATGACGTAGCCAGGCTTGTCTGCTGTCTTGGCATTGTATTCCTTGCAGAATGCCATGATGTTGACACCCTTGGATCCAAGGGCAGGTCCCACAGGCGGTGCTGGGGTGGCCTTCCCGGCCTCCAACGCAAGCTTAACAATTCCTATCACTGCAATCCTCACAAAAAAACACACACCGCACAACCCAGCAATTCCATCCCATTTGCGTATCATTAGGAAACAAAGAGCCCATTCTCTCTCTATCTATCTCTCTCAGGCACCGAATTTATCCTCTCAACAAACCAACCGCTCGTAGGCGGATGATAGAAAAAGTTGCTGAGAGCACACACCTTTCTTAGCTTTCCCGGAAGCTTTAGGCGGCGCCATGGCCAGCACTTGGAAAGACCTACGGACCGGCATTCCTACGAACACAGCTCCTCCTCCTCCCCGCGACTCCAGCAGCGGCTGTCCCTTCAAGCAGCTACATGATGATATTGATGACGACGACGATGATACAAAAGCGCTGCTTGCTTTGGGCACAAAAGACGAAAAATAGTTCTTGTGGGTAGCATCAACACTCGACCTCAAGAGAGAGGAGGAGCAAGCTGCTGCCGCTGCCGCCATGGCTGCTTGAGGGGGAGCAAGAGCAGCAGCAACAAGTACGTGCAGCAAACGGATAAGACTGCACGCACTTCCTCCCACTCGCACACACAAACGTATGCGCACACAGAGAGCGAGAGAAAGGGAAGGACACAATCTTCCCTGAAACCGGACAGACATCTGAAACCGGACACATGTTGGTAACCGTACACGAACACTTCAGGCTGGTAGGAAGTGGAGAGAGAAGACACAATCTCCTCGTAAACCGGACACATGTTTGTAACCGCACAAAGGTTGGTAAACCTAAACCCTAAACCGAACAAGAACACTTCAGGCAGCAGCGGGGAAAGAGAGGGGACACAATCTGCTCTGTAACCGGACACCTGTCTACAACCCGACACATTCTGGTAACCGGACAAGAATAAGACACACTTCAGCCACTAAAAGATTCTTTTTTCCTGCACAGACTAGTGTACAATCGGACACTATCTGTAACCAGACAAGTTGAACATGGATCACATTAGTGTTGTGTGGTTATGAAAAACAGGGGACAGAATGTTTATGTACCGGGGATATATATATATATATACAGGAGTGGATAGTTTAGGGAACCGCCTGAATTACCTAAATTAGCTTAATTAAGGCTCGTCTTGGAAGGTTAATTTAGGTGGGAGGCAGCATGGACACGTTTTACTAATTGGACTTAAGAAGTTGTACAATAAACAGATATTGCTTCATTTGCAAAACTCCCTCAAGGTCGGAAATCAGATAGCGCCTTACAGAACTCGTCCTTCTCCTAGCGTAACACAGAAAAATCGGACTCAACAATGGATGTTCCGAGAAACGAAGTCACAACAATGCCACAATAGTCAATCAAATTGGGAAGCAAGCTTCGAGCAAACTCCTAGCCCTCAACAAATGATGATTTTCCAGTGAGTGCATTGATACCTTGCTTTAGGATCGGTTCATGTTGGTACGCTTAAATAAGTGCCTTGTGTTCGTCTATGACTAGATCAATCTGCCCGAAAAAGTAGCGATGTTGCAACCAATAACCATGTTAACGCATCTTGCGAAGGAAATCAGATGTTGTCGTCTTGACCAACTCGTGCGGTAGGATCAACGGGAGCGCGTACAGATTGACAAACATATTGTTGTTTGCATTGCGTTGGAATCAGATTGAATCGATGTGCTCACAAACCAGAACAAAAACAAGTCCCAACATCATGTCACAACTTGTTCTATTTGACCTCATCGGCTTCATTGATGATTCCTTCCACCCAACTTGCGAGGCTAACGAGAAATTCTTGAACATTCGACAAATAAACAACATAACGCCCACTAAAAACATGGGTCGTTGGGTCTAAGTCCTGAATCGATTTAGAAGTGAGCAGACCAATCACTCCAATGTCATCAATGAAAAAGCCGATGATAACATCAAGTTTTGCTTGTTGTTATGCCACTAATGTTGTTAGTCCTTGAATCAAAAAGTGACAATAGTTTGGCTCATGAAGTCATCCATCGCAAGCAAATAAGCCAACCAAAGTTGAAGCAAGGCGAAAGCTAGCTGTTTCGATTCAATCTACGCAAGGAGTTCAAGGCGGTGAATCTTAAACCACTTTGTAACGTTGTATGTAGAAAGTCAACAATTAATGATTTGAGGGCACATTGTACCCATGTCCGTGATCAACTTCTGTTGTTGGGTGAGGTGCGTGATGAAGCCAGTCATTACTAAGAAGAAGTGTTCTTTAACCACCTCGTTCATGATGTGCTCCATGACAAGGTCAAGTTAATGCACTTTGCACTAAATACGAAAGAGAAGACAATCGTCATGCATAGAATCTTGAAGTCACGTCACAACGCCAGCAACACACCAAATCATATTTCAAGCTTCGTCAAATGACAAACCAAGAAGGCGAATCTTCCAATTACAACAAAATATTGTCTAGAAGTTAAAGACCATTTCAAACACGACTTCACCCGTATGCTACTAGAACATTAGTAGTGTGCATCCATGCATGTTAACAATGGTGCGATGTTCCTCCATGTACACACGAATACGCAAGTCAAAATACAATGTGCTTTGGTGAGTATTCGAATCCAGCGCCAACAAAAAAGCCTACGAATGTCGTAAAATGTCAAAAATACGTTGCAAATTGACGGCACAACCAACCCTAATGAAGTTGTTCACGTGGTGACAAATGCAAAAACGTAAAAAAGGATCGGATAGGATTTCGCGCGTGTAACTTATGATGTTTGCCACCATACAAAAAGAAGTCCCACATGATAGGTTGTGAATTACCAAATGGAATAGCTTTGTCCTCATCTTAAGGATCATCACGGTATATGAATGTGGCACCCCACCTTTGTTTGGTTCAATTCGCTTGAACAATAATAACGCCCGCTCTTTTGCCTTTGTAGCAATTGCCCATCGTTGAACAAGTACAGCAATTCATTCAGCCTCATTACCAAACACAAGATTCTCCTCAACATCTTCATTGTCACTATCAATTTCGTCCTCAACTTTGTACATCATGTCTTTGACAATAGTTTCGACAATGTCCTTGTCAATGTCAAAGACAATCTGTCATTCACCCATAAACTTGGAAACAAAATGCGTTTTGATTGAATTCTTGAATACGATAGGCACATCGGTGAAAAACTCATCGCACTCAGAATTGGAATGGATCGTGTCATATTCCAACCACTTCATTCAATGTTGGGTGCGCATATGGTTTTCAATATTGTCATAACATAAAGGGGTAAACCATGCCTATAGTTTAGTCATGGCCTTGCACTTGGAACTGACTTTCTCCTCCCAACTAAATGCAATACAAAAATGACACTACAGACCAATCACCTTTGAAGTCTTAAGATCGCGAGACATAATGATCACTCCATATTTGTAATCGTTATCCTCAATGTACGACGATGAACGAGCCATCATCGATGTAGAGATCAAATATGAACGCAATATCATTGAATATGTGTCGAAACCAACTGAAACCAACAATAGAACTCGCTTTCTACTCCATCTGGACTTGTATTCCTTTTGTAACTATTGAAGTTCACACGACCTTACTTTAGACACATCAATCAAAACAAGTTTAGGTAATTTAAACGGCATAACCCTCCTTATTTTAAACGCATCAATCAAAGCATGTTTAAGTGATTTAAGCGGTGCAACCTTCGATTGCCTAAACTATCTAGGCATATATATATATATATCTCCACTTAAATAACACTTCCTTCAAAACCAGTGTGACTGGGATTTGTGTCAGCAACAAATTTGGATGACTAAACCCTAACTTGATGAAATGAGGTGAGATTGCCTTAATGAATGATTTACTGTGTTGATGGATGTATTGGTAGAAAACATCAAGAGAGGGGACAGTTGGCAATCATGAACTTTGAAGGAGCCACATTTCCTTTTTAATGTCTTTGTTATTTTCTTGTGTTTTTGTTACTTGCATGTTATGGAATTTGGTGTGTTGTTATTCATGGAATGCCAGTGCCCAAACCAAAAGTTGGTGGTGGAGTGCTACTTCTTGAAATTTTTTTGGTTGTGTGAAAAAGATGATGTGGCGTTGTTAAATGGAAGAAAGATGCGCTTGGTGGGGAGAGGAGATAAATACTTGATGATCACTAAAGCTAAAGCACTATAATTTCCTATACTCAAATTCATCTCAATTACTTTTGTTGTTTGGAAACTTTCAAGAGGAATGCCTAAAGCTTGTGATTTTCACTAGGTTATTCATGTTTGCTTTAGGATTTCCATTGTGCTAAAGCTAGTGAGCAAAGCATTAAGAGTTAATGTGTTGGTAGAATTTTTAGGACGGAAATGATGAGAGGCTCAATGGGGTTATTTCAATTGGCCTTAATGGGGTTCCTACTCAAGTTGAATGTGTTTGAGAATTATGTTGGGATATGGGAAAGATTGAGTACCTAAATGTTTGAAAGTAAGTTCTCTATAGTGGGAAGTTCCTAAGAATTTTTGAAGAAACTATTGCAGACATTACTTGTCCATATTTTTATCATTTCCAAACCAATATTTATATTGGGATTCTGGGAAGACTATGTGCAAAACTTGTTTGTTGTCAAGATACCCCAATATAAGGCCATGATAATCCACAAAGAGAGGAAATCTAGAGCGTGCTAATCCATCAAAGTCCATATAATCATTTTGTCACTAACTTATAAACAGATGCAATGTTATTACATTGGTTGTGTTTTCAATGTTTGTTGTATTGATGTTTTTAAACATTACTATGGTGTGATCAATGTGCATAAAAACTTTTATGCACCTTTTTTTGGGTATTAGAGCATGTCGGTTAGATTGGGATGATGAGTGTAGAAGTTTTTGTCAGATAATTATAGGTTCTTAAGATGTAGAAAAGAGTTTAGATTCTAATAAAAATGATCATGATCAAGATTTGATTACACAAGAACTATTTGAACATGTTATTCGTAGGTTTGATAAAACATAAATCCAAATCCATCTTTAGGATCTCTGATACTACAACTACATGGCTTTTGGGTGTGAGCATTATGGGAATAGATCGAAGGGAAGCACTAGTTGGAGATCTTGTAGTCAAAATCAATCATAGAGGGTTTGATACAAAGGCACAAGTATGGATGAAAATACATGATGGAATTGGAAAGTGGAACAAAGTTGCACAATTCTAGTGCATGTTTTTTTTCACTTTTTACACCCCTTAGTGTTGTTCTTTCAAGGTTTGAAGAGGAAGGTGAAATCTCCAAGATTGGGGATATTTGGATACCCAAGGGATATGTGTCGCAACCCCACTTTGAGGGAGTTGTGAGGTCGCCACTCACACTCCCGAAAATGGGACTTGAGAGTCCTCCGGGACTCTTGAAAACTCAGAGCGCAATTTTAGGGGTCAAAACACCTCACATTGAAGCTTTTTTTATACCATTGGAAAGGTCTTGAAGTGTAGATGTCTAAAATGGCCTCGCATGAGCCATTTGGACATCTTTAGCACAAGTTATGGTCGAAAGAAGGGCTAGGGGTCAAACTAGCAATTTGACTCCTGACCACTAAAAGTCAGGAATCGACCTGATTCCGGTGTGTGCAGGTGAAGTGCTACACACCATTGGAAAGTTCTCGAGGAGAGCTATAACTTTGGTTTAGACCTTGTCCCAATCCGAGTTTGGGGCGAAGAGTTATGAGCGTCCAAAGTCCCGGGAGTCCAAACCAGGACAGTTTTGGGACTCCACTTTGGGAGTCCCGAGAAAAAGAACCATTTGGATGCAAGTCCCACGGAGAGTTGCAGAGAATATTATATGGGTTAAGGTGGTGGCTTCCCCTGAGTCCGGGCCGTGGTGAGTCAAGTGAGTCCAAGTTAGCCCGTGGCTTGTCCCAACACCAAAAAGGTGCAGAATGAGTTTTTACCCATTTGTGGGTTGGATTTGGATGCAGGACCGTGTAATTGAGTAAGCTTGTCCCTCTTCCTAGTCTATCTCAGAGCTTTCAGCATGCCTCTCTTACCCCCCTTTAGTGCTGGAAGCTGGGAGCGTGCCTCGAGTCCCAGAAATTCCGTAACTTGAGTGAGTTAGCCCAACTTGGGGCTAATTTGGGACTTGGGAGCGCGTCAATATGCTTCTCAAGATTGTTTTATCAATTTTTTCATACTAGGAGTTGAAAAGTTGTTTCAAGAGGGAGATCAAATTCTATGGGTAGAAGTAGGTGGAGGTATGTCCAGACTCATTAATTGGAGACTCTATGTAAAGTCAAATTGAAGACTAAAATGGCAACTAAAAAGTACAAATGAATAGTCATATGTCATTCAGGTTTTTAACCTATTCAGTCCCATGGTTGAAGGAAAACATAATGATTTTGTTCATGAAATATATTGACAAAATTGACTAATGGTGTCAATTATGAGCCATGAGTAGAAGAATCCAATGTAAGGTTTCTTCTTTTGATGAAGTGGAGTTTCCAGCATAACTACATACAAGGACAATAGTTTTTAGGGTTATAGGATTTGCAAGCATCATAATAATGGGGTTTGATCCAACAACTGCAAAAATCGATGATATTTGAATAGGAGTTGTACATGTTGGTTTATTTACGAAAATGGTTTTTTGGAAAAACTAATTCAGATGTCAATGGGCGATAGTGGTCCATCTTACAGAACTCAGAAACCAAGTTCTATTTCATAAGTTTTTCACCTTTTGAAGTGTCTTGAAATTCAACAAGTAATTAGGGAAAAAATTATTATATTGCCTAAGGTAGGAGATATTTGGATTCTAATAAATATTGGTATAAGAAGTTGTTCACGATTCTATAAACCAGAATTAGACAATAGGATCATAGAGGGAGACCACGTTTTGAAAATTTCCAATTGTGGAAAGGATTTTCATATGTTATGTTGGCTATATTGCATTGATATCTATGGTTGTTTCTTTTGGAATATGCTAGTAGAAATGATATGGAGTACAACATAGGAATAAGCAGCAATAAGTTATAATCTATTAAATCTAAGGAAAAAGAAGATGAGGTGGAAATAGGGAATTAGAGTATTGACTAGGTGTATTTGTTGAAAACCTTCAATAGATAGGATGACCAATCCAAAAGGTATGGATGAGTTCTTATGGGGCAAGGACATGGAAGATGTTTTTGATTAGACACAAAGGCTTCAAATGGCTGCAAAAGTCAGAGAATTGGATGAAGATAAGCTCTTCAAATTGCCAAACTTAATCTAAAAGGTACAGCTTGGTGCTAGTACCGTAGCCTTGAACCACCACCTGATGATTAGAGGATTTTATAGGCACTACTGCATCTAAAGTACGAGGTATATGATGAAGATGAGTTAAAAACCAAGATGGATGTGGTGAATCAAGAACCCATGTAGAAGGTTCAATTGTATTATGACAAATTGGAAAGGCTTTTTGTCAAAGGCCACATCCCAGATGCACAAAGGTGAAGACGATTTTTGGCCAAATTACAACCAGAATTGAAAGAATTGCTAGTGGTTTACACTTATCAAGACATGGATGAACTCTTATCAACTACTATAAAAATGGTGAAAGTGTTGGGAAAAATAGGAGAAACACCATATGAACCTTCATAGGAGGAGAAGGAGGAGGAATTAACACTAGGAGAGACCAATATTGACAAGTAGTTACATGTGCTCAATGAAATTTTGGTTAATTATTTTGGGTGAGGAATAGATGGCGATAAAAGACCTAGTCTAGGATTGACCAACATCATCTAATGCCAATGTTGCAAGTCAAAAGAACATATCACATTTACATGCCCTAAATTCATTGATTTAAGGCCAAAGTGCACCAAATGTGGTGGGGGGCATAAAATAGATAATTGTAATATTAAATGTTCTTTTTGTTTAGGCATGGGCCACACAAAAGATAGATGTTGGAAAAAGAATGGCAAAGACCCATCTACTTGTGCAAATTTCCTTAATATGTTAATCAATTACAAGGAAGCAACATTGACTAATTCAAACCAGCTATCTGGAATAAAGCACAATGTTTTCTCTAAAATTAAAATGCCAAAACGCAAGATGCATGTACAAGCATCCACATCTAGAAAAATATATGAAGAAAAGAATAGAAAATCTTGACACCTTAGGGTAGATGGAAACATCAAATCTAAGACATTGTCACATTTGTTAAAGGGAAGATCTCTTTAACACCCATGGAAACCATCCTCATTATTCCTAGGGAGTTGGAATATCTTGAAGGTCTAGTGAAATTAGCTAGAAAGAAAAAGGATACTGAAGCAACTCAAACACAAGTAGCTACTGTCATGGACACCTTTACAATCGGACAAGTTTGCATTAACAAAATTCACCATAGCAAAACTCTCCATCTTGTGGTTGAAATTAATTAAACATTGATTGAAGATTTGGTTGATATTGTTGCATCGATGTCAACCATGGCAGCCAATGTGGTAAGAAAACTCGACACAACGCATTTGGTTTTAGGTCACAAGACATACAAAACTAAATTCAAGAACAATCACTCAAACCTTGGGAAGGATCTCTGATATCCTTGTCACAATTGGCAAGGTGGTTTGCCAAATGATCTTCTTGGTTGTAGACACTAACAACTACAATTTATTGTTAGGGTTGGACTTTCTTATGGAAATTGGAACGGTTGTAGATCTTGAAAGGGAGTTATATAAGTTCAAAATAAACCTAGTATAGTAGTTGAAGTTATGCCCCTCAATGTGGTCAATATGCTTCACAGGATTTCAAGATCAAAAGTTTCTGGACATGACTAGATGAGAAAATATTTCAACAAAATGAACTTGGAACAATGTTGTGCGGATGAAAGACCTACATTGGATTCCATATCAACCTTTTCTAATTATGCCAATTGTATTAATGATTCCCTTTCTGAAGGAAACTTGAAAGAAAAAGAAGAAAATGTAGACAATAATCTTTGTAAGACTCTATTTATAGAAGAAATTTTGATTGAGGAATTGAATGATTATGATATGAATCAAATAATGGAAGATGAAGCACTAAGTGTAGAGGTTCAATTTAGTGTTGCAAGGACAACAATAGAAGCCATTAGAAGGACTATACATAGAGGATGATGTTTATGTAGATTGGATTCAGTGTGTTCAAGCAGAGGAAGAACAAAGTACACAAGATCCTGCAAACAAATGTTTTGAATCTCCATTTCATCTTTTTCTCCACATGGCATCAAAAGGAAAGGAATCCAAGAATGAGGAGGACAGGTGGATTAAAATCAAGGCAAAGGTCCATTTGAATACATCTTTTGATGAAAAATAGATAGATGAATTGTGGTCCTTGTTGGAGCAGTTTCAAGACATATTTGCATGGCACAAGGGCATATTAAGTCATTGCACTATCGGTGAACATACGATTGACACCCAAAGATTGCCACCATGTCAGACTGTTAAAAATTAAACCTGGAATTAGTGGACAAGAAGATCATCATAAGGATTATATAATTGCCAAGGGGTTCTAGCAACAAGTAGGGTTTGATTATTTCGAAACCTTCCCTCTTGTAGTAAAGTGGGAAACTATTCAAATTGTGAATGGCCTTGCTAGACATTATGGGTGGCCCATCCACCACCTCGATGTCCAAATTACATTCTTGAATGGGGTTTTTGATGAAGAAGTGTACATGGTTCAAATTGATGACTTAACAACTCCTGGCATTGAACACCTTGTTTGTCAACTTTAGCGTGCTTTATATGATCTCAAACAAAGCCCTTATGCTTGGTATTCTAGAATGGATTTTACCTTGCTCCAAGCCAACTTGATCAAGAGTTGAACCGATTCCAATATTTACTACCTTTGAACTACAAATTTGATCATCATTTCCCTATGAATGACGAACATGGAGTAGCCCAATTCAAGTCCCAATAAATGGCACAATTTCGAATGACTAAATTGGGCCATGTGCAAAAGTATCTTGGTGTCAAATTCAAGGACACCATGCATGGTCTCTTGTTTCATTAGACATCTTATGCCCGAAATTTCCTTAGTGAATTCCACATGGCTAATTCCACACCAACTCACATTCCCATCCATGAAAACATTTATATTCAACATCCTATTGGCATTGAACCAATCAATGTTACTCTTTACCAATGGATGGTAGGTAAACTTTATTATATGACCAAGATTCAGCATGAACTTCACTACGTCATCAACATTGTTAGTTGGCACATGCATGCATTTCAAATTGATTCATTGACTATTGCATGAACTAGGACTAGTCATGAGTGCCCCCACAACAATCATGTGTGACAATCAAAGTGCCATTAAAAAAAAAATTAAACTGGTTTTTCATGATAAAACAAAGCATTTTGAAATAGATTGGCATTTTATACAAGAGAAAGTAGAAGAAAAAATAGTTCAGGTTGATTTTATCAGTACAACAAAACAATTTGTTGATATTCTCACGAAAGCCTTAAGTCGAATTAAATTTGAAACATGTAGAAGTAGATTCAATCAAAAGAATGTTGAGTTTCAAAGTTAAATAATGATCTAATGAGTCTATTCTTAAGTAGTCTCCTAAAAATTTGATTTGGATTAGCAAAGTTAAAGTGTGTGCAAGTGTGATTACATTGCGAATGGAATTATTTCTTCTCATAATGTGTGAGGGAGGATGTTGTTCATGACGCAAGAATGATGAAAAAGATGTTAGTTGATGAAGAAGATGTTTAGATCTTGTTGATGAAGACATTGGTGATGAAGAAACATGGTTGACATCTTGCTAGCAAATATTGCAGAAGAAGCAAATGTATGTTGCTTTATTGTTTGATCTCCTTCATCCACCATATCTTGTCAATCAAAGGTGTTTTATGTATGCTAAGCTCACAAGGGGTTCTTGGAATTGATATATTCTTAGCTTAGAATCATTCATCCCTTGGATAGATTATGTAAAACTTTTAATATGCATGTTATTTAGAATGAATCTAGGGTATTTGTAACGGATTTCTCTCTTTGTTTTGTGAACTGATTTGATCCCTTACGGTGACTTCCATCTAGGGTTAACATTAGTTCTTCATTCAAAATCTAGTGAAATCACTTTATGTACAAAGACACCTTCTGTTGTAACTAAAATTTTCCTTTAGAGCAGCTCTGAGTACATCGCAATGGAACACAATATTTCCCAAAACCAAGATTAGTTCCTTTTCTTTTTTCCCAACCCCACACTAAAACTGACACTGCAAATCATGAGTAACCAATAATAGCTATTAGGAACCCACTTGGACCAACCACCTGTCTAACAATCTATCCAACAATCAATAACATGTATTATCCTTTGCTGAATCTTTTCCCTGCCTTGATAATCTCGAGGAAAATGTCCAGCCCAAAGCCATTGTGTTGAGCCAACATATACTATCCAGGGCCATATATATAGCCAGAACCTGTGGAGTTGCTCTTAGGCCCACTTTACACTAGGAGTTGAGGCCAATGTTCAACTCAAATCATGCATTTTTATTGGTGCAAAAGTTGAAATCAGCCCCATGGGCTAAATTACACTAGGAATCAAGGCCGAAACATGAAAAAAAATAATCAATCTGCCCCAAGTTATTAATAAATGCTAAACTTTATGGCCTTATATTAGTCCCAAGGCTGAAGAAACAGATACCATCCAATTTGGGAAGCCAATTTGCAACCCTCTATCAACAAAAAGTCATAATGGATTTGAATTTTTTAAAAAATAAATAATTAATAATCATAAAATTTAATAGATAATTACATTTAATTGCTGATTTTCTTTAAAACTAACTAATCATCATATTATTTAATATGATGATAATATGTTTAATTATTTAATTACACAACTATACAATTAATAACAATTGATAAATAATTACTACAAGTAATTAAGGTAAATAAATAGACTTAGGCTAAGTAGATTATTAATTTAAGCCTAGGCCTAACTAAGCTTAAAGTAGCTTATATAACTAGATTACAACTAGGTTACAATTAATTTTTTTATCTCATATTGTTTGGCTTCCATTCCATGAATCCAAACAATATAAAAAAAATGCACTATGAATGTTGGACAACATAATAAATATGAAAATGTAATAGTCATTTGGGATGAAAAAGGTTCAACCAAATGAAATATGATTTCATTTATTAATTACCACGTGACCTAGGTCTAGGTTTAACATAAGTGTCTAGGTCCAACTTAATTTAATCTTAAGTTGAATGGCTTATGTTTAGGTTTAGCTTAGATACCTAGGTTTAGACCTAACCTATGATTAGGCACCATGTGGCTTAGCCTATTGATGTGGATGTGCCAAATGTCATTTAACTATTTTGTTGACCTTAAATTTTGTGAACATGCCACATGTCAACATTGTGACTATACCAAACAACTAAACAAATGTTCAACTTACATAGTTGTAACATAGTTGAAATTATAATTATATTTTTGGGTGACGTCATGTTTAGTTAATGGATGAAGTTCATCCATTAGTCGGATCTAATTGACAATATCCTTCAACTAAATTGGTAGAACAAATTTTAATTAAATTGGCAAGTAGTGGCATGTAATAGCTATTGCAATGGTGTTGACACGTGGCATACACTTTTGATTAAAATTTCATTCTCGACTTGTACTTGTCAACATTATTGGTTAGCAATTGCAAAAAAAAGTTGCGATTATATGTGTAGTTTTCGACTTGGTTTATAGTTGAACACTAGTTGAAAACATAATTGCAAAAGGGGTGGGGTTTCTACTAGTGAACTACCTTCATCTCTTGGCTAATTAAATGCACTCCAAATCTTTATTTATAAAATGTCTCCAACTCAAAAGCATCGTGAAAGAAGTTTTCATCTATTGACAAATTGAATGCACTCAAAGTCCTTCATTTGTCAAGGTGTCCAACTTGAAATAACTACTTTCACCTATTGGCCAATTGAGGACATTCCAAAAGCTTCATTTGTCAAGGTGTTCCAATTTCAAAAAAATATTTTTGTCTATTGGTCATTGAATGCATTTTAAAATCTTGATTTGTGCGAATGTTTCAACTTGTAAGAATTAATTACATGTACATTAGCCAATTAAATGCACTCCAAAAAGTTTTAATTGTGGGAATGTACGAGCTTGCTGGAATTACTTATGTTTATTGGCCAATTTAATGCATTCAAGGAACTTAATTTGTTAAGGTGTTTCAAATTGAAACAATTGCCTTCATTTATTGACAACTGAATCACTAGTAGAAAAACCTCTCTTTTTCAACCAACCCGCCTTTGACTTGATGCCATTTTTAACTATGTTTCAATTGTATTTTTTTTAATATTTAAAAAAATTATTCACAATTGCCAAGTAAATTGAGTCATTTACTCCTTTGGTGGACAAACGTGGATGCATTGAACAAAAACCTAGTTGGCTTTATGAAGGTCATAAAAACTTTGGAAATGAGATTTAACATCTAAATAGGATTGCACAAGAGGTTTCCATGTCTTACATTGTTAAGGGTAGTGAAATTATCAATAATCTTTTCACTATGATGGAAGGGGATGCAACACCAGACCACATTGATGTCCAAATTCAGAAAGGAAAATAAATCATTTTGTTACCAAGATGAGGGACATGATCAAAGGAAGAATGTTGAACAATAAGGATCAAAATACACACTACAAGATTACTAGAATCTAGCCCATGAAACACATACCTTTGTTGATAAGGCCAAGACCAAGATTATTATTTAATTCGAGATTGATGGGGACAAACAAAACAATTGCTTAGACATTTGGGAAGATCCTTTGAGTATGAAATTACTCACTAGTGGTTCATTAGACATAAATGCTTGCATCTTGTTGACGTTGAAAGGGAAAAAAAATGAGTGATGAGATATCACTAGTAGGAGGATGCATTATATTTTTACAACCTAATGGTTCTTAAACTAGACGACATATTTCTAATAATGAAAAATATGCACAATGAGATTAGGCATTTTGGTGAGGCAAGGATGTTCGTTGAAATTAAAAAGCAAATTTTCTAGCATGATAGGACATACTATGTTAAAGGGTTTGTCAAGGTTTGTGATAGACGTTAATTGGCCAAACAAACTAGCAATATGAGGTCTTGAATGGAAGGTATGAAAAGCATACCTATGTGTGATCTCTTCTATTGAACGGATCTTCATATTGCAGGACCTCTAACTTAGACATCTACTAGCCATAAATATGTTCTTGTTGCTATTGACCACTATTCCAAATGGTGTGGGGCATGTCTTGTGAAAGAAGATGATGTAGTTAAATTCCTTGACAATGAAATTATATGCCGATTTGGATTGCCCAAGTACATTCTCACAAATAATGGCAATGAGTGGATGAAAAAAATTGATGTTCCATGTCAAGATTATAATATCATACACCGGTTTACCGCACCAACATGGCCACAAAATTTGTGTCAACAATTTTTTTGGATGATTAAGCCCTAACTAAATGAAGTGCGGTGGGATTACCTCAATGAATGATTTACTATGTTGATGGATGTATTGGCAAAAAATGCTAGGAAAGGGGACAGAAGGTGTTCATCAATTTTAGAGGAGGTGCATTTTGTTTTTTGATGTCTTTGTTATTTTCTTGTGTTTTTGTTGTTTATAGGTTATGGAATTTGGTGTGTCGTTCTTCATGGAATGCCGATACCTAGGTCAAAAGTTAGTGGCAAAGCGCTAGTTCTTGGATTTTTTTTTGGTTGTGTGAGGAAGATGATGTAAAGTTACTGAATGGAGGAAAAATGTGTTTGGTGGGGAGAGGAGATAAATACCTAATGATGACTAAAGCTAAGCATTTTGGTTTTTTAGACTCAAATTCATCTCAATTTCGTTGTGTTGTTTGGAAGCCTTCTAGAGGAATGCCTAAAGCTTGTGATTTTAACTAAGCTATTCATGTTTGTTTTAGGATTTTTGTTGTGCTAAAGTTGGTGAGCATAACATTAAGAGTTAATGTGTCAATAGAGTTTTTAGGATGGAAGTGATGAAAAGCTCAAAGGGGTTATTCGGATTGGCGTTAATGGGGTTCTTATTCAAGTTGAAAGTGCTTGAGAATTATGTTGGGACATGGGAAAGATTAAGTACTTGAATGTTTGAAAATAAGTTCTTTGTAGTGGGAAGTTCCTGGGAAATTTTGAAAGGACCATTACAAACACTGCTTGTCCATATCTTTACCATTTCCAAACCAATATCTCTATTGGAATACTGGGAAGATTATGTGTAAAA
>Ga0209611_10007816_pt1 | contig 17020 bp, 11 predicted proteins | sample S1TSphgellanicum_3_FD_187693 | JGI IMG/M metagenome (GOLD analysis project Ga0209611, IMG submission 187693) | Host-associated microbial communities from peat moss isolated from Minnesota, USA - S1T2_Fc - Sphagnum magellanicum MG (SPAdes) (version 2) | ecosystem: Host-associated > Plants > Peat...
CGCCGATACGGGCCGCTCGGTATTGGACTACACAAGCATCCCGGCAGCTTTTTCGACTGCGATCGCGAGCAACAGCTTCGACTTCGGCGGGCATGATCCGTTGCTGTCGAAGGTTCCCACCAAGGACAGCAGCGGGTTGATTCGCGACACCCTGCAGGGTTCGCTCGCATCAGGGGTAACGCTGCCCAATGAAGCGACCATTGGATTAACTGCCGGCTGGAACCAGGCCCTGTCGAGCGACATCGCTGACGGGGACCATACCCAAACTCCCCTTTTCCTTACGGACCAGCCGATCATCAACCACGACTTCCAGGCGGACCTGCGGTACGTGAGCAGCTCGGACCAACCCCTGCGCTACGTCGGGGGAGTCAGCTTTTTTCAGTCTCTCTACCGCACTTTGTACGACAGCTATTATGGTGGTGGTGTTTATGCAGACGGCGGGCTCGTCAACGAAATCGACGAGACCAAAGCGGTCTACGGCTCGCTTGAGTACGACATTCTCCCGGTCCTGACTGCCACCGCCGAAGTGCGATACCAGAAGGATACCCTCTCCGACAAACCGTACCAGGGTCTGGGTAGCCCGGAGGAGGTCGCTGAAGACTTCGATCATGTCCTGCCGCGCTTGAGCCTGCGGTACCACCCGACCAAGGACACGAACGTTTATGCGAGCTATTCCGAGGGTATCGAACCCCCTTTCATCCAGGCCAGCTACGCTAACGGCGACAGCTATACGCGGTTGGCGTTAGCTGCCCTTTCGCCCGATGCCGGAGACTACACCAAAGACCCGACGCTTCGAGTTTGGGAATTCGGTCTCAAGCAGGCGGCATTCGACAATCGCGTGAACTTCAACATCGATTACTACACGCAGATCTGGAATAACGCCGTGGTGAGTAATTACGTGTTCAACCCGCCGGACTGCCCGGACACTACCGTTGGGACCAGTACACACTGCCCTTATCCTGGCAGCGGCGCCGGTTACTACGGTGTGTCCCGCGATCACATTCAAGGCATCGAATTCGATGGAACTGCCTTGATCACGCCGAAATGGGCGGTGCATGCCGCATTCAACTATACCTATGCAATCCGCGAAGCCTATTCGGACCAGAGCTATGCCCCGGCCTTTACGAGTGGGGTCGAGCCCATCGGGAATGGCAAGCGTGTCGATCTGATCCCCGATTACCAGGGTGCTATCGACAGCACGTTCAAGGATCGGCTCGTCGGGGACTGGAAATGGTATGTCCATGGCCTGGTTACGTTTACAGGGAGCACGTACGCGGAGCCTACGGATATCGCGAAGACCAATGCTTATGCCCGAGTCAATGCTGCCTTCGGCGTCGAGCGGGGGCCAATCACGGTTGAACTGTATGGCACGAACCTGTTCAACGACAAGAACTGGGACATGGCCGTGCGCTATCCCGACGCAAACTTTTTCTTCAGCGAAGCTCATCAGGGTGTAGAGGTCTCCGCGCCTAACCCATTGAACGTTGGAATTAGAGTGTCCGGGAAGTTCTGAGGCAGGGAGGCGCGGTGCCGGCGATGGACTGATATGAGCGCACGGCTCAGAAAGCGCATCCTGTGCCTTGGCTCGAGGCGTGTTTACTACTGGACCGGCGGGCAGGGACCCGCGGTCATTCTGATGCATGGCTCGCCGGGCAATGCGTGGCTGGTAAAGCCGCTCGCCGAGCGCCTGCTGCGCTACTTTTCTGTCTATGCCATCGATACGCCGGGATTCGGGCGCTCTGATTCCGTGCCCGACCGTATTGAGAGTGTCGCGCAACTCGCCGATGCGTACCTCGAGATTCTGAATGGACTGGGCCTGGATCGTGTACTGGTCTATGGTACCCATTCCGGTGCCGCAATTGGCCTGGAACTCGCTCATCGGCATGCCGCACGTGTTGCTGGGTTCGTGCTCGAGGGAGTGCCGGTGTTCACCGAGGAGGAGCAGCGGCCGTTGCTCGCCCCCGACTATCTCGTCGCGCTCGAGCCGGAGATCCTGGGAGGACACTATGCGCGCGCGTGGACCCGCTTTCATGACCAGTTCATATGGTTTCCGTGGTACTCGCGCACGCCCGCACATCTGAACGAGGCAGACGCGGGATCCGCTGGGGACATCCATCTGTGGGTGGAGATGTATTTTCAGGCCATGCGGCATGACTATCGCCCGGCCTACCAGGCCATCATCCGGTCTGGTCGGACAGCTCGCGCGGCAGCGGCGGACGTTCGCGTGCCGGGGGTTTATCTTGCGGAGAAGAGCGACATGCTGTTTTCGCATCTCGATCGACTGCCGCCGTTGCACGAAGGACAACGCACCGAGCGCGTGCCGACGCCCGCCGAAGTCCCGGAACGCATTGAGTCGGCATTACGGTCGCTGCCTGCGCCGGGTCGGGCAGTCAAGCGACCGGTCGCGGGCGAGCAGGGGGAGCAGTTCTTCGACCTGCCCGACGGCGAAATCTTCGTGCGCTGCCGACGCGACATGGGTGGTATCCCCATGTTGCTGCTCCATGACGCACCTGGAGCGTCAGGGCAATTGGTCGCACTCCAGCTGGCGCTCGAGCGACATCGGCCGGTTATCCTGGCCGACCTGCCGGGCTGCGGCGAGTCGGACCCGCTACCCGCGGGCGCGCGGACCCTCGCGGACTATGCCGACGCCATGGCGTTAATGCTGCGCGCCTATGCGGACGGACCGGTCCAGGTTCATGCCGTCGGCTTCGGCGCCGCCGTCGCGCTGGAACTGAATGCGCGCCATCCGGATCTAGTTCGGGGATTGAGCCTTACGGGGCTGCTGCGCGTTACGGGGGCGGCGCGTGCCACGATGATCGGCAGGCTCGCACCGCCGATTACATTGGCCGATGATGGTAGTCACTGGTACCGGACATGGCTGATGCTGCGCGACTCATTGGTGCGCTGGCCGTGGTATGACCGCGCGCCGACCGCATTGCGGCGTCAGGCGCTTGACTTCGATGCCGAGCAATTGCACGCCTGGACTTGCGATGTGATGCGCCAATGGCATGCCTATCATCATCTCATTGACGCCGTGCTTGAGTGGAATCCCGAAGCCGCGATAGCAATCGCCGGCACTAAATTGTCGATTGTCCTCGATGCTCGCCACGCCTTGCAGATGAGTGATGCGGAATGGGCGTCGAGTGGCATAGCGGTGGCGACATGGCCCGAACACGCTATGGAACAGGCGATGTTGCTGGCGTCCCTTTGCGCTGATTACCAGGTCAGCGGCTTACGCGGTGCGCGCAGGCGCTAAAGATCACAGGCGATGAGCATCCCCGGCGTCGCGACATTGACGCACATCGACGGTGATAATGCGCGGCGCGGCGAACGCGTTGCGCTGCGCACCGCCCTCGGCTACGGCGTCGGGATGGTCGGGGAACGCATGTTCCGCGATGCGCCCGCGCTGGAAGGATTGATCAGCGGTATCTGGCTCGCCACCGAGAAGATCGGTTTTGCCGCTGGGGGCATGCTGGTCGGACTGACGTTGGGTGCTTTTGGCTTCAGCGAGTCGATTCGCGGCCTCGCAGTCGTGCAAACCCACGTCGCGCGTATAGGGATCGCATTTTCATACGTGGGACTGGGCACGATGTTCTACTTGTTGACGCTTGGCTTGGTCATTTGGATGAAGAGATCCGCCCGGACTCTTGCCGGAATCGAGGCGCCATGAACCGCAGTTCCATCTCTCGGCGGACCGTGTTGCAGGGCAGTGCCGCGTCGTTGGTGGTGGCTGCGCTCCCCGGCTGGTCGCGTCGTGCCTACAGTGAGGCCGCGCCGCTCGCCGATACCGTGATTCTGGGCGCGGGCATCTCGGGTTTGCACGCCGCGCGACTGTTGCAGCAGCAGGGCTTGTCGGTGCTGGTACTCGAAGGCAGCCCTCGCGTCGGCGGTCGCTGCTGGACCGCCCGCAACGTCACGGGCAGCCCGGAGCTCGGGGCACAGCAGATCGGCTTTGGCTACGGGCGTGTACGCGGCAACGCTTCGGAGTTAGGGGTCGAGCTCATGGATCCACCGAAGGGTTCCATGGCGGAAACCCGCATGCCGCCGCTAGCAGTGAGCGTCGATGGCGCAGCACCGACCGCGGATTGGGCTGCCTCGCCGATGAACCGGCTGGACGCGGATGAGAAGCCGCTGCCGCCCACGGCGCTCGTGCCGCATTACCTGCTCAAGAACAACCCGCTGGTCGCGTTGACGGACTGGCAGAAGCCGGAGAATGCCTATATCGACAGGCTGTCGATACGGGAATATGCGCTTCGGGGAGGCGCCTCACCGGAAGCTTTGCGGCTCATGGACGTGGGCGTGGCGGCGCGCGACCTGGACGACGCCAATGCGCTCGATTTCCTGCGCAAGAACTACTACTACAGCTGGGAAGCCAGGAACGGTCCCTACAGTATTTTCCGCGATGGCACGAGTGCGCTCACCGATGCGATGGCCGCCTCGCTGCAACGCCCCGTCGCGCTCAACAAGATCGTCGTTGCGATCGACGCGCAGCCCGAATCGGTCACGGTGACGTGCAAGGATGGGAGCATCTTCCGGGCGCGCACCTGCATCACGAGCATTCCGCTATCGGTCATGAAGGACATTCGCATCACGGGAGCCGTACCCCAGTTGCAGCGCGAGGCCTGGAAGGCGCAGCGCTATAGCCAGACCGTGCAGATTTTCCTGAAATTCCGCAAGCCGTTTTGGGAACAGGATGGCCTGCCAGCCAGCATGTGGACCGATAGCCCGATACAGTTCATCGCGCACATTCCCTCACGCGTGGACCCACGCGGCATCCTGGTGGCGTACTGTCACGGGCGTGCGATGGATGACCTGAACCGGATGTCTCCGGCCGCGTTGGGACGCAAAGTCGTCGACCAGATCGTGCGGCTGCGGCCGGCGGCCGCGGGCCAACTGGACGTCGACTACATCCACAACTGGTCAAAGTACCCCTTCTCGAAAGGGCATATCGCCTACTTCGCTCCCGGCGACATCGGGCGTTACGCCGCCATCGTCGCGCAACCTGTGGGCGCGCTGTTTTTTGCCGGAGAACATAACTGCCGCGTGCATGCCGGTGTCGAGGGAGCGTGCGAGGCGGCTGAAAATGCCAGCATCGCGATCCTGGACAAGCTCAGCAAGGCGTGAATAGGACCTGTCCAATCCCCCAGCTTCGCCGGAGCGCGCGGCATTTGCCGCATCGGTGCGCCAGCTCGAACTCGACGTCACGTCGGAAGCCGATTGGGCACGGGCGCTTACCCTGGTCGAGTGACGTTGCGGCATCGGTGGCGTTCCTGCTCGATCCGTCCAACGACTTCGTGACCGGCGCCCTGTTAAGCGTCGATGGCGGGCAGGTCGTCAACTGAACCCGTCCGGTGGGCCGGTGCCGGCTGTGGGCTGCAGGGTCCGTCACCAGCGAAGGCAACTACTGGGTTTCCAGATAAGCGATGATGGCCTGCCGATCGGCTGCCTCAGTGATGCCGGCGAACGCCATGACTGTCCCCGGCGCCACCGCGTTGGGGTTCGTGAGCCAGGCGTCGAGATGCGCCGAATCCCAGAGGAAGTTCTGCGACTTGAGTGCCGCGGAGTACTTGTAGCCCTCGAGGCTGGCGACCTGGCGCCCGACGATACCATGAAGGTTGGGACCGATCTTCGGCGAGGGACTCGTGCTGGTGTCGTGACAGGACGCACAGCGCAGAAAAAGTATTTTTCCCCGCGGGGCACCCTCCGCGGTAGCTGCCGGCGGCCGGGCGGCTACGACCACGAGGCATGCAAGGCCGAGCCCGAGGATCGACCACTTGAATGTCCGCAATCCAATGACCTCATGACGACGCCAGCACTAGAATCGATACTGACGCATGTTTCCACCCGCCGCCAGTGAACCGGCCGCACTCCCGAATAGCGGATGAAGTCGGCTGGGCCATTGCTGGCAGTAGCGCCGGCGGCGTAGACTCGGGGCTACGCCCTGCAACAGCAGCCCACCGCGTTCAGATGATGCCGAATACCGGGCAAGAGCGCTTTAGCGCTCTCATTTCCTCGCCGTGCCCTATATAGTCGTGATCCTGCGACGACGGACGGGCTAGAACAGGGGTACGACGAGCAAATGAGTTACAGACTGGGCGTCGATGTCGGCGGTACCTTCACCGATTTGTTCCTGGTCGACGAAAAATCGGCGCGGACCTTCACCGCCAAGGTGCCGAGCACGCCGGCCGACCAGTCCATCGGCGTCCTGATGGGGATCGAGCGCGTCTGCCTCAAGGCCGGCATCGAGCCACGGGCGATTGACCACGTCATGCACGGGACAACAGTTGCAACCAACACCGTGCTCACCGGCACCGGTGCGCGCTGCGGTCTTGTGACGACCAAGGGCTACCGCCAGGTGCTGCAGATCGCGCGTTCCTTCGTGCCCGGTGGCCTCGGCGGTTGGGTCATCTACAATAAATCGCTACCGATGGCGCCCTTGTCCTGCACGATCGAGGCCGTCGAACGAGTCGGCGCCAAGGGCGACGTGGTCGTCGCGCTCGACGAGGCTCAATTGCGGGTGGGTCTTCGTTCCCTGAAGTCGAAGTCGATCGAAGCACTGACCGTGTCGCTGGTCAATTCCTTCGCGAATGCTGCGCACGAGCGGCGCGTTCGCGAGATTGCCCAGGAAGAACTGCCCGGCATTCCCGTGTCACTGTCGTCGGACGTCGTTCCGGAGATGCAGGAATACGAACGCACCGTCACCACGGTCGCAAATTCGTACGTGCGACCGAAGGTGTCCAAGTACATCGAGAATCTGCGCGGTAAGATCCGACAGGCGGCCGAAGACGTCAAGCTGCATATCCTGCGATCGGATGGCGGACTGGCCGGCACCGAAGCGGCAATCGAGTATCCGGTCAATCTCCTGATGTCCGGACCTGCCGGTGGAGTGACGGGCGCACTCTGGGTCGCGGTACAGTCGGGTTATCCGAACCTCCTGACCGTCGACGTGGGAGGGACGTCGACCGATGTCGCACTGATTCAAAACGGCGAGCCGCGGCTGCGTCGGGAGACGACGATCGGCGACGTCACGGTGCGTGCCTCGTCGGTCGATATTCGCACGGTCGGCGCCGGCGGCGGCTCGATCGCTCACGTGCCGGAGCTCACCAAGGCCTTGCGCGTAGGGCCGCAATCCGCCGGCGCGGATCCCGGCCCGGCGGCGTACGGCAAAGGCGGCTTGGAACCTACAGTGACCGATGCAAACGTCGTGCTCGGCTATCTGCCCGCCCAGCAGAAGCTCGGTGGCGACATGCTGCTCAATCGTGAACTCGCGGTACAGGCGGTGCAAAAGGTCGCGACTGCCCTTGACTTGTCGCTCGAGGATGCAGCACGGGGTATCTACGACATCGTCAACGAAAACATGGTCGGAGCGCTGCGTCTCGTGTCTGTCGAACAGGGCTACGATCCGCGCGATTACGCTCTGATCGCCTTCGGGGGTGCGGGCCCGCTACACGCCAATGCGCTGTCGCGGCTGCTGGGATCATGGCCGGCGATCATACCGCCGGGCCCGGGGGTGCTCTGTGCACTTGGCGATGCAACCACGTCGGTGCGCGACGAGCGTTCGCGGACCTTCGTAAGGAAATTCTCCGACACCAATGCCAGGGAGCTCGTGCTCATCCTGGCGGAACTGGCCGACGCGGCCACCCGTTCGCTCGAACAGGAAGGCGTCCGACGCAGTGACATCACGACCAGCTACCAGGTCGATCTTCGCTATCACGGACAGGGGCTTCGGATCACGGTGCCGGTCGCTCTCAAGGAGCTCAAAGCCCAAGGCCTGAACGCGATCTCGACCGCTTTCGACGCGGAGCACAAGCGCCTTTTCACTTTCGCGCTGCAACTCGAGCACGAGCTCGTGACCCTGCGCGCGGCGGTCCAGGGTTTGGGCATCAAGGTCAAACGCGCAGGCATAGCCAAGGGGACGGCGAACGCGCGCGACGCGGTGGTAGGCAAGCAGCGCAGTTACATGGACGGCAAGCGCGTCACGGCGCTGATCTATGATCGCGCGAGGTTCAAGGCCGGCAATGTGATTCGCGGCCCCGCAATCGTCATGGAGATGGATTCCACTACCGTGGTACTACCCAGGCATTACGGCCTGGTCGACGCGCTGGGTAACGTGCTGATCTATCCGGATGGGTACAAGAAGCCGAAGGCCAAGGCCAAGGCCAAGTCGTCGAAGTCCCGGTCGTAACGGAGCGCCACGATGCCAGCAAAAATCATCCAAAGCAAAACCAAACGACTGAAGAAAGTCAAGGTCGACACGGTAACGATCGACATCATCGAAAGCGCGCTGCGCAACGCGCGCTTTGAAATGGATACGGTCCTGTTCCGTACCGCGATGTCGCCGGGTATCCGTGAACAGCATGACGAGTTTCCGCTGATCGCCAATGTCGAAGGCAAGATGGTGGTCGGGCAATTCGGCTCGTTTATCTGGGGCTTCATGCAGGGCTACGACGGGACGATCGAGGAAGGCGATATATTCCTGACCAACGATCCCTACTCGGTGCGCGGTGCCATCAGCCATGCGAACGACTGGCTGATGCTGATGCCGATTTACCGCCATGGGCGACATATCGCCTGGGCCGCGATGTTCGGCCACATGACCGACGTGGGCGGTAAGGTGCCGGGTTCGCTGCCCACGGATGCACGCACGATCTACGAGGAGGGCGTGACCACGCCGCCGGTGAAGATTTTCAGGAAAGGCGTGCTCAACGACGACGTGCTGAAGATCCTGCTGCACAATTGCCGGCTGCCGCACTGGAATCTGTCGGATTTCAATGCCATTACGGCGGCACTGCGTACTGCGGCCACGCGTTGCATTGCACTCAGCGAGCGCTTTGGCGACGACGTGTTCTATTCCGCAATGCACGAGATGCTGGCGCGCAACGAGCGTGCGATGCGCCAGCTCATCCTTCGTACGGTGCCCGAGAAGAAGCAGTACTTCGAGGATTACCTGTGCGATGACGGCCTGAATATGGGGCCATACAAGATCGCCTGTACCATGTGGCGCGAGGGCGACAAGTGCATCTTCGACTTCGCCGGCACCGATCCGCAATCGATTTCCTCGATCAATTTCCTCTTGAACGAGGAGATGTTCAAGATGTTCGCCGGCGTCTACATGATCATGGTGTTCGACCCACAGATCCTGTTCAACGACGGCTTCTACGACTTGATGGAAGTGCGCATACCCGCCGGCTGTCTCCTGAAGCCCTTGAAGCCAGCGGCCCTGTCCTGCCGGACACACGCCCTGGGGCGTATCTTCGACATTCTCGGCGGACTCCTGGGCCAGGGCAATCCTCAGTTCATGTGCGCGGCCGGTTTCTCGGATTCGCCGCACTTCATGTATTCCGGCTATGACAAGAACGGCGACTGGTATCAGTTGTACCAGATCACTTTCGGCGGCATTCCGGGTAAGCCCTTCGGTGATGGTCCCGACGGGCATTCGTTGTGGCCTTCCTTCACGAATGTGCCGAACGAATTCCTGGAGAGCTATTTTCCGTTGCGCATCGACATCTACGAGACCATTCCCGACACCGGCGGACCCGGCAAGAACCGCGGCGGCAATGGACTTCGTATCGGCTACCGGTTCCTGGAGCCAGGCGAGATATCGATTCATGACGACCGCTGGCTCACTTACCCCTGGGGCGTCAACGGCGGTCTTCCCGGCGCGCGCAGCCGCAAGCTGCTGATCCGTGCCGACGGGTCGGAGGAATTGCTGCATTCGAAGCTCGACCACGTCAAGGTAGAACCGGGCGATCTGCTGCTGTCCGACACCTGGGGCGGCGGCGGCTGCGGCGATCCGCTGGAGCGCGACCCGGCACTGGTGCAGTTCGATGTCGAGGCCGGTCTGGTCACCGTGGAGGGGGCGAGGCGCTATGGCGTAGTGCTGGATACCAGCGGTCAGGTCGATGCCGCCGCGACCAGCAAGCTGCGCGCCCGACTATCCCAAGAGCGCGGCCCGGTGGCGTTGTTCGATCGGGGATTTAAGTCGATTGAAGAGCTGAAATCGCGCTGCGTTGCCGAAACGGGACTTGCGCCGCCGGTCGCGCCGCAGTTCAGTGCCGCCGTCGGCAGGGCGATGCAGCGCCTGGACTCGGATCGCAAGTTCGCCTGAGGCCTGGAGCCGATCATGCCGCAGCGCGTTGACATCCTCGAGGTGGGGCCGCGCGACGGCCTTCAGCTCGAGACGCAAACCATCGCGACCGACGTCAAGCTGGCGCTCATCGAGCGGCTGCTGCGCGCCGGCCTCAGGCGTATCGAGGTAGCGAGCTTCGTGCATCCGGGCAAGGTGCCGCAAATGGCCGACGCCGAGGCCGTGTTCGCCGGCCTGCCGCGCCCGGACGGCGTCGTCTTCACCGGACTGGTGCTCAATCGGCGCGGGCTGGACCGCGCGATCGCCGCGGGCTGCCAGGAGATCGGCATGGTGGTGGTCGCCAGCGAGACATTCAGCCAGCGCAACCAGGGCATGGGCACCGACGACGCCATCCGCAGCTGGCTGGAAATCGCCGCAGCGGCGCGGCTCGCAGGCCTGCGCGCACAGGTGACGATCTCCGCCGCCTTCGGCTGTCCGTTCGAGGGCGAAGTCGCCCTCGAACGGGTGCTCGACATCGCGCGGTCGGTCGTCGCCGGGCAGCCAGCGGAAATCTGCTTCGCCGACACGATCGGCGTCGCAGTGCCGACGCAGGTCAGGACGCTGATCGCACAGGCGCGCCGGCGCTTGCCCGGCGTGCCGCTACGCTGCCATTTCCACAATACCCGCAATACCGGCTATGCCAATGCCTACGCCGCGATCGAGGCCGGCGTGCAGACGCTGGACGCCAGTATCGGCGGTATTGGCGGCTGTCCGTTCGCGCCGGCGGCCACGGGAAATATCGCGACCGAGGACCTGTTGTATCAGCTCGATCGCAGTGGAATCGAGACGGGCGTGTCACTGCCGCGGTTACTGGAGACTGCCGCGTGGCTGGAGACGACACTCGCGCATCCCATCCCGGGCATGCTCTCCAAGGCGGGAAGCTTTCCGCGAACGGCGGCTCGGTGAGCGCGTGAATACTGCGGGCGCCGATTTCAGCCGCGGCCCGCTCGCCGACCTGAGGGTAATCGAGATGGGAAGCCTGATCGCAGGTCCGTTCTGCGGCCAATTGCTCGGTGACCTGGGTGCGCAGGTCATCAAGATTGAATCGCCTGGCCAGGGCGACCCGATGCGACAATGGGGACGGGAGAAAGCGGATGGCAACTCCCTGTGGTGGCCGGTGGTCGGGCGCAACAAGCTGTCCATTACGCTCGATCTTCGCCAGGCCGAGGGCCAGGCGCTGCTGCGCCGACTGGTTGAACACGCGGATTTCCTGCTCGAGAACTTTCGCCCCGGGACGATGGAGAAGTGGGGTTGCGGATATCCGGCACTCGCCGCCATCAATCCGCGCCTGATCATGATTCGCGTGTCCGGTTACGGCCAGACCGGACCGTACGCGCAGCGAGCGGGATTCGGGGCGATCGGCGAGGCCATGGGCGGACTGCGCTACATCGTCGGTAATCCCGAATCCCCGCCGTCACGCGTCGGCATCAGCATCGGCGATTCGCTGGCGGCGACCTTCGCCTGCCTGGGCGCGCTGTCGGCGCTGCATTACCGCGAGGTCACGGGGCACGGCCAGGTGGTCGACTCCGCCATCTACGAAGCGGTGCTCAACATGATGGAATCGCTGGTCACCGAATACGACAAGAGCGGCTACATACGCGAGCGCACCGGCGCGATCCTGCCGAATATCGCGCCCTCGAATGTCTATCCGACGCTGGACGGCAGCATGGTGCTGATTGGCGCCAACCAGGACGGCGTGTTTGCGCGCCTGGCGCACGCCATGGGCGAACCTGAGCTTGCGACGCGGCCGGAGTATGCAAACCACAATGCCCGCGGCGCCCGGCAACGTGAACTCGACGAGTACATCGCCGCCTGGACGCGCACCAAGTCGCGCGATGAGCTGCTCGACCTGATGCACGAATTCGGTGTACCGGCCGGATTGATCTATCGTGCCCCGGACATGCTGGCCGATCCGCATTTCCAGGCGCGCGAGGCCATCGTGTCGGTGCCGCATCCGGATCTGGGCGAGCTGAAAATGCAGAACGTCGCCCCCAAACTGTCGAGAACCCCCGGTGGTGTGCGCACGCCCAGTCCGCGGCTGGGTGAGCACAATCAGGAAATCTATCTCGACCTGCTGGGCCTGTCGCCCGACGAATATCGGGAACTGGCGTCGCGGCAGGTCATCTGACGCGCGGGCGCGCTGGTTGCGGAGTGGGTCGCCTGGCGGGGTCGGCGGCTGCTCAATGAGTCGCCCCGGCCGCGAAATGGTAGCGGAAGTCGAGGCCGTAGGAACGCGGCAGTCCCTGTTGAATGAAGGAGCCGCCGAACTCGGGCGCCGGAATCACCTCGGACAGATACTCCTTGTTCGCGAGATTGTGAATCCAGGCGGTCAACTCCCAGCTCGCGGTGTTGTAGCCGAGCCGGGCGTTCAGCAGGGTGAACTCGTTGCGTTCGGTCTTGGAGTAGTCGCCCGGCACACCGAACTCCGTCTGCACGGAATTGTTCTGCACCGGACTGAACCAGGTCTTGCCGATCGAATTGGCGTCGAATCGGGCAACGACCGCGGCGCCGGTCGCAGCGATCGGCACCGTAAAGGTCACCCCGGCGTCGGCGGTGTAGGCCGGTGCGTAGGGGACCTTGTTGCCGTCGGTGTAGGGTCGGCCGGTGTAGCTGTCGATCTTGCTGTCGACGGTTGCCGCGCCGGCGAACAGGCTCAGGTATGAGTTGATCTTCCACTTCACCTCGCCCTCGACCCCCTGCAGCGTGGCCTCGTCGACGTTCGTGACCACCCGCAGCAGTCCGAAGGGTCCGGCAAAGAAATTGAAAATCTGCATGTTGTCGACACGCGTGTAGTAGTAGTCCGCGCTCAGGAACACCGAGCGGTCGAGGATCTCGCCCTTGAAGCCGATTTCCGCGGCCTTCGAGACCTCCTTCTTGTACTCGTCGCTCACCCCGGAGATGGCGGGGGTGTTCGTCACGACGCCGGCCGGCGTGACGTATTTGAGAGCGCCGAGGAACTCCTGGATGGTGGCGGCGCTGCCGCTCGAGTTGAAGCCGCCGCTGCGGAACCCGACTCCCCAGGAGGCGAATGCCGACCAGTCCGGGACGAACTTCCAGTTGAGCGTGACCTTCGGTTCCAGCTCGCTGAAGGTCGCCGAACGGCTGGGGATCGAGCCGACGGTGGGATTCACGTTGTAATAGGGATTGATGTAGCTGGTGCAGCTGCCGTTGTTCGGACCGTCCGGGCAGTCGGGGGTGCCAAAGGCGCCAAAGCCGATGGTCTGCGGATTGACCTTCGGCACGTTGTTGTCGACCGTGCGGTGTTCGGAGTCGAAGCGCAGCGCAAGCGCGCCCTCCAGGTTGTGCAGGATGTCGTAACTCACCTGGCCGAACGGCGCGACGATCTTGCTGGTGAAGCTGTCGTCGTAGAGCAGGTCGGTCGGGTTCGGGCCGCCGGTGGGGACGAAGGCCTGGTCGAGAAAGCCGTCGCCCTGATCCGAGCCCTGGGCGACGACGACGTGGCGCCGAATGTCCGCAAGATACAGGCCGCCAAGCCAGCGCAGCGGCGCATCGTTCGGGCTGGTGAAGCGCACCTCGAGCGAATTGTCGATCTGGTCACGCAGCTGGTACTGATAGCCGTCGCAGCGCGTCGGGCTGTAGGGCGGCAGCACCGAACCCGTTCCAGCGTAGAAGGTCGGCGATGGCAGCGGTCCCCCCGGCTCGTTGTTGAGATCCTGCTGGCAATAGAGCACGCCGTCGGCGTTCTTCGCCGCCGTATACAGGCCGAACGCACCACTCGATCCGTCGGTCAGGAAGTAGTTGTCCTGGTCGTTGTAGGCATACCAGGCGGTGAGCGTGCCGGCGTCGAACTGCCAGTCGCCCTTGATCGAGAAGTCCTTGTTGGTCTGCTGGTTCTGCGGGATGATGTTGTTGTCATAGACGAACGCATGGTCATTGACGTTCTGGTAGAAATTCGGGCTGTCGAACGCGGTGGCGAACCCCGGCAGCGCAAACGAGGCGTTGTAGTTGATGGCGCCGTCGTTGATCTTCGAGTACTTGGCCTTGATGTCGAGCGTCGCCCGGTCGCCGAGCTTGACGATGAAGCGGGGCGCGGCGCCATATTCCTCGTAGAAATCGGTGCAGTCGTCGCAGCTCAGGTAGGTGTTGGTGAAGAAGCCGTGGGTGCGTGTGTAGAAAGCACTGACGCCGGCGTCCAGGCCATCGAATACCGGACCTGCGACCCAGAGATTCGCCTTGGTACTGGTGTAGTTGCCGTAGCCGACGGTGGCGTCGAACTCAGGCTCATCGCCCGGCTTCCTGGTATCGATGATGATCGCCCCCGCGACCGCATTGCGGCCGTACACCGCGCCCTGGGGCCCCTTCAGGACTTCGATCTGCTGGATGTTCGCGAGCTCCTGGCTGAGCGCGAACGGATTGGTCTGCAGCACCCCATCGACGATGAAGGCGATGTTGGGTTCGTTATCGCGGCCGGTGTTAAGGCCCCGGATGCTGACCTGCAGGTCGCCCGCCTCTGCCGCCTTGACGAATGCGACACCGGGGCTAAGTGACAGAAAATCCTGCGGTCGCTCGATCCCCGCCGCCTTGATGTCGGTTGCGGTGAAGACCTCTTCCGTGACCGGCACGTCCTGCAGTCGTTCCGATCGCTGCCGCGCGGTGACCACGATCTCCTCCAGGCCGGCGTCGGTGCCCGCAGCCGGTTGCGCCGTGGTCTGCGCGAAGGCAGTGGAAGCCATGGACACGGTCGTTACCGCCATAGCCATGAGACAGCCGAAGTGGCGAGACCTGCTCTGCATCTCTTTGAGACTCCCTGTTCTTGTTTGAGGAATGCCATCGGCACTCCCGTAGGCCCACTTGAATCTAGCACTGTGAGATGGGCGGCAACAATATCTTTTGGCCCGTGGCTATTTCACCGGAGCGGGTGTCTGCTCGCGCGCATAGTGTTCCAGGCTCGAATAGTTCGGGCCGTACCAGGTCGTCGGAGCGGTCATGTACTGCGGGTAGCGCGTGCGGATTCGCTCCAGCACCGGCGCCGGAAAGTAATCGAGTGTGCGAAAGCGCCGGAACACGCCGTCGTACATCACGTGGCCTGGTGCAGTACCCATAAGCATCCAGGGCAGCCACGGCTGTACCCGCACCCAGCTGCCGTTGCTCGGCACGTGGGTCTTCGACGGATCCTCGAGGTCGGCCCGGCTGACGAAATAGCGGAACAACTCTGAGCTCTGGATCTTTGGTCCGGCGGACTCACGCGGCCATTTTGCCGGGTCGAGCTTGTTGGGGTAGTACGCGTGGCCGTCGTAGCTGAGTACCAGGGTGTCGGCGCCAAATTCCGTCCAGTTCATCAGGTACGGCTTGCCACCAGGCACCGCCTGTCCGGTGGTCACGAGCCCCGGCATCGCCGGCGGCTGTACGGTAGAGGCGATGATCCAGTTATAGGGGTCATTGGCAACGTCCACGACGCGGACGCGCTCGCCGGTGTAGGGGTTATCCCATTCATCCAGCATCGCGCCGGTGTCGGGATCGGCGTATAGGATCGTCTCCTTGGTCATGCGCTGGTAGCTGCCGTCGCTTTGCCGCAGCACCCGGATGGTGCTGAAGACCTCGAAGCGCATCAGCGGACGCACTGCTTCACCAGGGCGGACGCCGCAGATGACCCCGGTGCAGCGGCCGTAGACCTGCGTACCGTCGGTATCGGCCTCGAGGCGGGCGTTGGCCTCGCGATTCCAGACTGGGTCGTCCAGCCGAATCGGCTCGCGCGCGACCGCTGGCTTTGCGGGGGCGGCCGCGCAACCGGCCAGTGCGCCGGCGGAAGCCAGGGTCATGGCCAGCGCGCTGCGTCGTGTCATGGCGTTGTTATCGGGAGTTGTCGTCATGGCGTTCCTCATCCTCGTGGGACTTTCCCTTTCGAAACTAACAGGAATAGATTCCGGAATACGATGCCTGAGACCTTGTGTCCGAATTGCGAGCAGTCGGTTGCCCGCGCCCGCTTGCCGGAACCGGACGCCACGTTGCTGTACTGTGCCCGACGGAGCGCGCATACCTTATGCTGACGATCTGAACCTGGAACGAAAGCCTATGTCCCTTGAGAATCAAACGATACTGATTACCGGCGGTCTGGGCGGCATCGGCACCGAGGTGACGCGGCTGCTGCTGAGCCTGGGCGCGCGCGTGGTGGTGTCCGACCGCGCGGGCGCAAAGCCGGCCCAGCCCGCAGCCGGGGATTCGGGCACGGGTCCGGGCGCGGGTCGGGTGGCGCAGTCCGTGGCACTCGACGTGACCTCGGAGGAGGGTTGGAGGCGCGTGATCGACGACATCGTCGCCACGCACGGTGCATTGAACGCGCTGGTCAACATTGCCGGGGTGTTCACGCCGGGGATCCCGTTCGAAGAGATGAGCCTTGCGCAATGGCGCTATCACATGGATGTCAACCTGGATGGGACGTTCCTGGGTTGCCGTTTCGCGATGCAGGCGATGGCGCAGACCGGCGGCGGGGCGATCGTCAATTTCTCCTCCGGGCTGGCCCACATCATGCTCAGCGACGCCGCCGGCTACTGCGTATCGAAGGCGGCGGTGCTGGCGCTGACGCGGCTGGCGGCCAAGGCGGGCGGCAAGCACCGTGTGCGCGTCAATGCGCTGCTGCCTGGGGCCATCGACACACCGATGCTGTGGGGCAACCTGCGCCCGGGGCAGGACCCGCAGGCGCTGATTGACATGCTGGTCAAGCAGCATCCGATCGGGCGCATCGGCGTGCCGGCCGACGTTGCGCGCGCCGTCGCATTCCTGTGTGATCCGGAGAATAGCTTCATCACCGGCGCACTGCTGGCGGTGGACGGCGGTCAGCTGGTCGACTGAATCGCGGCAACATGAAAACACGTGCCGCCATATTGAATCGAATGGGTGCCCCGGCACCCTACGCGCAGTCCAGGCCGCTGGAGA
>Ga0209611_10007818_pt1 | contig 17018 bp, 7 predicted proteins | sample S1TSphgellanicum_3_FD_187693 | JGI IMG/M metagenome (GOLD analysis project Ga0209611, IMG submission 187693) | Host-associated microbial communities from peat moss isolated from Minnesota, USA - S1T2_Fc - Sphagnum magellanicum MG (SPAdes) (version 2) | ecosystem: Host-associated > Plants > Peat...
TTTTGATGTTTATATTTATATTTCTATTGATTTTAAGTTTAAACACATGTGCAACAATTTGAAAATATATGTAAACCCTAAATAAAAAACTTGTGTTATATTGAAAATGATGATGTCATAAATTGTACAATCAATTTCCAAGTACATATGGAAAATTTATGTTCACGCAATTCAATAAAAAATTATAATTCACATTTAATTTGAAGATATATATATATATACACACACACACATTATGATGTTTTATCAATTGATTTTGTCATATTATATTTTGATGCTTATATTTTTATTTTTATTGATTCTATGTTCAAAGTTCAAACGCATGTGCTACAATTTGAAAATATATGTAAACCTTAAAAAATAACTTGTGTTATATCAAAAATGATGATGTCATAAATTGTACAATGCAAATTCCAAATATAAATTGGATAAAATTATGTTCACACAATTCAATAAAAAGCGTTATAAAATTATTATATTTTCATCAAATTATTGATAATATTTTAATATATTTGAAGATGTATAATGATGATGCATTTTAGGTTTCATGCATGTAAAATTTATCTTTCCATCAATTTAGAATTTTTACTATATGCAATTTTGAAATTTGAATTATTTAATTACTGAAAATTGTGATATATTTACATTATAATTCTACAAATTCTTAGATTTGGAATGTAAAGTATTTTTTCAATGACAAAAATTATTATTGTTATCAATTTCACATTTTTATTCAACATGTTTCAAATAATAAAATTTCATCTCAAAAGTATACATGTAATTTAAATCAATTTTTTATTTATTATATTAAAGTCTAGAATGTCTATGTTTAGAATGTTTTTTAAATGACAAACTTATTAATATTATTATCAATCTCAAATCTTTATTATACATATCTGAAATAATCAAAATTTGTCCCACAAATATACATATAATTTACATAAATTTTTATTTTATTATGTTCAGTTATATTCCTTGCATTTATTCCTTGTCATTCAATGTTGTAGTATATATTTTTTGATTTATGAACTTTATTTCCAAAGGTTTAATATGAAGTTATTATTTTAGCTACAAATGTATTAAAAATTTTAATGTTCAACATAATGATATTGCAATTTTGTATAATAATTTGAGTTTCTTTCAAACGTTTCCAAAGCCAAAAATGTTTGATTTCTTTTGTATCAAACATATAATTTTTTCTAAAAAAACATTTTGCACAATTTTCTTTTTTGGTCCATTTTTCTTCTTTCTTTCTCAAGTCTAGTGTTATGGAAAATCTAGTAGAAATTTATTAAAAAATTAAAATTTTAGTTTCATTTTTCCCATAAATAAATCACAATGCGAAAGGAATTTTTGAACATCAATGAAACTTACCCATGAAAAAGAAACCCATTTATCCACCCACAAATAACATAATCTTAAATGTGCTCCAAAAATCTTCCAAAATTCACTCTATAGTTTCTAGAATCTGCTTTTAGATGATACCTCCCTCAAAGAGACAACTACCACTACGAACAAACGAAATGCAATCAATATTCCCAGCCACTAATAAGATAATTTCAAATGTGGTCCAAACATATCCATGAATTCATTCTATGGTTTCCAAAATTTGTTCTCAGTTGACACGCTTTCTTTCAAGGGCAAATATTTGGTATGTGGTTTTATCAAGTGATTATGGTTGCATAAAAAATTTGAGTGATTACCATGGCAGGGTATTAAAGGAAGTGCCTAGGTGTGGTTCCAGTAGTAACCATTACAGCTGTTATAGTAGGTACCATCTAATTAAGAAATGCAATAATATTTCAAGATTTTCTTTCAAACTTCCTAATGGTATATTGATTGGAAAATAAGTAGACAAAACTTCATCACTAGAGTAAGCCGGATACGACTGCTATCAATTCCCAGATCAAAGGACTTGAATTGAATCTTGGATTTGTTCAAAAGATTGAAAGTGATTCACAGACCCACAAGATTTGATAAATGATAACGATCACACGCTAAAAGGAAAGCACTTGAAAAATTATCTAAAAAGAAAGAGGACAAAAGACGAAACGAATGGGTGGAGTTTTATCACAAGTGTCACATTCAAAAAATGAGCATATGTCTTGTGTTCATTTATAGTTTCTTAAACCTTTTTGACTTTTAATATTTTTAGTAGATTCAAAACACCATAAGACGTATAACAATTTCTAAATGTAACACCCTGAAAAAGCTTTTTGTGAATTTAAGAATATGAAGAGAATTAAACACCTTATGGCTTTCCAATATCCACCTTTCCAACTTCCATTTCAACGTGTATAAAAGAATGACAAACATAACAAATAATTAACCTAAATTTCGCTTTTTGCAATCATGGTTTCAAGTTCCTCAAGTAGACTTGAATCTGTATTCCAAAATCAGATAGCAAAATTTGCAATTCAATTTCCTATGTTGGCAACAAACAAAACATCAATACCGCCAACAAAAAAACAATGTTGTGCTACCACAGGCCAAGAAACACTTTTGGACAATTATGGATGCCGAGATTTCCAAAGCAAACAATCATTTCAAAGCTACGGACAATTGAAAGAGTTCATAGACGGATGGGTGCAGAGAAAGACAATGTTTCTTTCAACACATAACAACTACTTGCCATGCCCAAGTATTCTACATACAAAGGGCCAATTGTAAGTTTAAACTAAACTATTTGATACTGATGTTAACACCAATAGAGTTCCATCATAGGTCCACACACTCTTGTTGACAGAGAGCTAAATCTTTGATCAAAGTCGCATGTTTTCCAAATCTGAAGTGTCATGTTTCAATCTGATTTTTAGTTTTTTTTGCAACAAAGTCTTTGCCTTCCATGGCATTGTTTGCTCTAACAATGCAAGCATAGAAACATAATTTGAAAATACATCTTCATACAAATGATTAAAATAGATTATGATTCATCAAACCAAGAGGTTACAATTTAGATTATACAAATATGAAGGATTGAAAAACTCACTTCCCAACTGGTGTCAACTTCAAAGGTTGTGTTGATTTAAGTTAATCACTGTTATAAACCATTTTGCACTCACACACTAGGCACAATTAACTTTCATATCTAGGTGGAACAACAAGTCAGGAAGACAATAGTATTTTCAAATATAATGTTGAACAATATAGAACCCAACTTAACAAGATAGTTGCAAATATAATAGCTACTTTCCATGTATATTTCAATTCAACAATAGGTGTTAGGTCTGACATCCAAATAGCATGAAATTACATGCATTCTTAGTTTGAACCTAGTCCTTTGAAAATAAAGATCCACCAAACTATGCAATGATGTAAAAATTAGAAATTTAGCTCCCTCATCAAAAAATGTCCATATACAAATGTAGAAACTTATTATGTAATTTAGGGTTCAATTTGAAACTAACCACATAAAGGGAGACGATGTGAGTGTTCATATGAATATTCCATATAATTAATCACTTGTGATTAGAGAAGCCATCTACAATTGCTAACGATTTTTGGAAAAATTTCAAGTCATGCTTTTATTTTCATGGATGTCTTAAATGTCAACCAGTACCAAGATGACATTCATCTCAATAAGCGAGATGCATACAATTTCATCTGTCAAGAAATACAATCTACTTACAAGGGAACTTTGAATCCATACCACCTCAAACGTATGTACTTTGAATTTGACCAAAAAAATGATATGGCATCTTACCTTTCTTTGCCTACCAAGCCATGGAGAATGTTCTACAAGAGTTGGATGCAGTTATGAAAGATGAATCTACATCCTTGCCCTTCGCTATCTCTCCTCAAAAGGTGGAATCTCTTACAAAAAAATCAATGATTACAAAACAAGTTTCATTGGCAAATCAAGTGCTTAAAAATCCAAAAGCTGACAATGCCCAACATGTTCCAAAAATAGTTGAGCTTCATGATTTTGACACTGAAAAAATGAAAGTTGTAGACAAACCTTTGAAACATTAAAAGAAAACATTGCTTTCGCCTGAAGCATTTGAAGAAGAGAACAAACAAGGTATTGGAACTCATGAAGAGGACAACCAAACCAATCCAAAGAAAAACCGTGGTCAACCTCTTAGATCAAAGAACAAAAAAAATCCAACTGCCAATAATGTTGTCCAGAAACGCAATGTGCCTACAAAAAAGGGGGAAACTTCTTGAACAACATCCAAGAGCATTTTGTGTATAGCATTAGATGTGAGAACAATAACAAAGTATACATTGGGTAGAGTATCAATCCATACAAACGGTTCAAACAACACATGCGGAGACCACCCAAGAAAATGAAACATGACATTGATATGAGCAAAACAATCAATCTAACATTTAAGTTGGATATTTTGTATTCAAATATGCATAAGTACAAGGTTGATAGAATGGAAAACCATTACTTTGATAGTACCTCTAGTCCAGGCTATAATAACCTTAAAGGAAAACCTACATCATACAAAACATATTGGTATTTGAAAAGGAACAATATGATATGTAAATGTTGAAGTCATATGTTATGATTTTCAAACCACAAAAGAAAAAATCTTGCTTTCATTGTATCCTCTGTATTATTCTTCAAAGGGGCATCATCTATCCAATGTCTAGCATCTCTGGATCCAACCATTCACACAAACCATCCATGTTTAGATCCTTGGTGATAGACATATGTGTTCATGCCCACCACATGATGACTGTTAACCTGGTAGAGGTTGAGCATAGTGAAAGCCACACATCTCATAAGCCTACTCTGTTCTGCCAAATTGTTTTCACCTGATTTAAGCATTCAGAGCATTGAGATGTATCCATATTCTGAGGGTATCAGATTTTTCACCGATACCTTGCCATATAGGTGTATATTCTACTCACCTTGAAAAGCAAGTTTCCACATTCATCCTTCCTATTGCCTAAACATAAGAACCCAACTCAACATCTCATATTCCTAATGGCTTTGCTTGTCTATGAAAAGCATGCATTTACATCAATAAGCTATGAATTCATCTTCAGTTAAGCCACCAAGCCTGCTCAACTACAAGTAGTTACATGTTGTTACCACATTGTGAAAGTGCAGTACCACTTGGGAAGGTGTCCACTGGAATGAAGTACTGTGTGCAGATGTCCATGACCCACAATTACCTCATTTTCAACAAGCCATATACTCAGCTCTTCATTTCCATAACGCAGAGTTGAGCTATCCCAAATCCTGTGAGCTGTGAAATTGAGACGTGTTACAAAATGACACCCGCTCCTCCATGCCTCTGCGCTTCGTGATCTGTCCCCGCTCCTGAAACCAAAGTGGTTTGTCAAGAAGGCCCCCTTTTAGTGTTTAATTCAACACTAATGCAATACTTGGTAGTTCATAACTACAAGCCAAAAAAGTCACTACAAAAATTTTACTTCTTTTGTTCAACATTGTGGTAACAATATTACAGTGCTGCAATCTACAACAAACTTGCAAACCTTGAAAGAACTCCAAAACATTGAACCTTCTTTAAAGTATCACCACAACCCAAGACAAAAAAAAATACAACAAAAAGGCATCAGATAAAAAAAGAAAAGAACAGAAAAATGGTAACCCTTGAACAGCCAAATCACCCAACATTGCACATCCTGGGGAAACTATTGGGTGCCAGATTGAGACTCCATCTTTTGAGCCACTGCCCTTATCCCACCAAATCAGTTTGAATCTGGCCACCTTTTCATAACTTCGTCCAGAAGAAAGTTGTGAAACAACCACCCCAGACTAATTATTTCCAAAACTGATGTAACTTCTTTGAGGGTGTTTTAAATAATGCCACGTGGCGCCCTGAAAATTCAGATTGCGTTTTGAGCCCTCAGGCCTACCTCCACTAATTATAATAAAACATTGAAGTATTAGTCCCACACTTCCTTTGGAGAGTTTTGCCTGTGTTTTGTTAATTCAACTTCAATTTGTTAGAGGTTTCCATTATTTTCCCTATAGGGAATGCCAAAAAAATTTGTTGGGATTTGTCAAGTACAATTGCAAGTTGCAGGTTTCTAAATTGCCCACTGTTACTCTACCACTAGGGCAGAAGACCAGCAGGCTTGGAACACTGTTTTCTTTTTTGGTGAATTATCGCCAGATCTCTACTTTTGAAAAACCTGGCTACCAATTCAAAGGGAAAAAAGAGGGGCCTTTTCATTTAAAACCTCTTATAAGCAACTGGAAATTGGTCTTTTGGGGGAGGGTGTGGCGACAATTATGTCTACTGGCTGCAGTTTTAGGAGTTCATTCAAATATTGTCGCCAAAATTGACGAAATCTGTCTCAATCTGCATAGGGATGCTCGCTACCCTGGCTTCAGCCTCCACCAGGAAATTGGAAAAAAACAAATACTGGCTTGTAGCTACTGGAAATGTCAATGAGCATTAATGAAATGTAGCTATAAGAACAAAATTTCCCACGCGGATAATGCGAAGGGAAATGTGGTAAGATCAGAGCCTCACACAACTTTGCAGATGTTCTTAGGTACCTACAGCATTGGTCATCTACCTACAGGCCACATTAGCCATCTCATGTAACAGCCATTAATCCAAGTGTACTGCTTGTTTGTTAATTGGTTTGTTGGTTTTACTTACCCGTGCTTCTCCGTTTTTTAGAGCTTTTGTTGATGCTACAAAGTTCTTGTTTAATGCCTTCTTTTCTTGCTTTTTCATCCCCTTTTTCCTTCTGTTCCAACTAGCAACTTGGTATACCTCCTTCTTCCTGGTAATGGTCTTGTTCCCTGCATCCCTCTATGTATTACTTCCAAGCCACACCCTTTTCAAATACGTGAACTAGCGCCTGCACCCACACTAGGAGGACAATAGCCAAATCCTTCATTTTTGGGTTTTTATCAACATTGGAATTAATTTATCAGACTAAATCCGGGTCTGCAAATCTGTACATTTAACATTTCCTAGCCTACCCTCATCTAATTTGACATTTCCTAAGTTAAATATAGTCTCTATGAGAGATGTGCTTTTTGTAGGTTATATAGAAAAAGGGGTACATGGCTCCTTCCATCAGTGCAACAACAGAGAATAATTGGTGACCCAGTCTTTTCCGCTAAATATTCTTGAATGAGCACTGTTCGGGCATCGCGCTGTGTTGCACTGCTTTGTTGCAAGGGTCGACTAGAATATCTAGATTAAATAAATAGCAACATTATATTAATTTGATTTCACAAAATTTGCTGATAGTAGATATCCTCATACTCCTCCCCAGAGCTGATGGGTTTGAAATTACTATGGGACAGCAAATAAATGCAAAATGAAAAACTAATATTGTGTTGTTCTTTTTAGCAGAACAAACACAATTGTTTTGTTTTGTGTGGAACCTTTCAAGGCACAACAAGGATGTGAAAAATACAACCCAGAAAAAGTTAAATTTTTTTCTTTTTTCGTTTGTTCCAGCAGCAGAAGAAGCACAATCACCTTGTTCTGTTCGAACCTGGCAAGGCACCAATAAAAAAGAGACACAAGCCGGACACAACTTGTTGTTATGTGGCCTTGAGCATCTTGTTTCTTTTCTTGACTAAGAGTAAAATGATGACACAAGTGAGAAATGAAAACAATTTGTAAGCCTTAGCCATTCATAGATATGAGGTCAGCAAGGGAAATCATTGGATAATGTAGGAGTGATATCAAAAATAATGAGAGGACGAGATGAGCAAAGTCCAGGGGCTCCACAGCAGCTGCTATGTGGCCTTCCATCCAACATCAAAAAATATATGTGAAACTTAGGCGGTTTAATTTTCTTTTTCTTCAAGATTCCTTTTGACAAAAGAGAAAGGGCTAAATTAAAAATGCTTTTTGACAAAAATTCACCAGTAAAAATAAAAAGTTGACTATGATCCCTCACTGGAAAAGGTCAAGGTACCAGTGTGGGACCTAGGTGGGGGTTCACCATGGCCCCCTCTTTCTGCATGCCCATTTGATGCTTTTGACTCTTGCAATGCCGTGTTGATTCCACTGAAAATTTAACTTTTCCTTCCAACTTGCCTACCCATACAATAGAGCTGTACACAAAGTCACCCTGTTTTTGGGCCTCCTTTCACCCCCAAACTCCTCTTTCAGTAGTATCCGCAAAATAATAAAATTTTGTTAAATCTGGGTATAAAATGTTGAAACTCAGCATATAATGCACAAGCTTCGAGACTAATTATAGTAGCTGTAAAGGTGGAAGCAGTGAAAATATATGTGGCAGCAGGGGAGGGGCTCAGGAAAAAGGAAAGACAGCATGAAAGGGTAAAAGTCCCTCCTAGAAAAGATCAAAGTTCTTACGCCTACTCCTTAAGAGACATAAGAAAATTAATCCTACTCAGAGGTGTAAGAACACTCTTATGCCTGGTGATCTAAATATGTTTAGGTTCATGATAATGTCTGCGTCAAGCTTTACAATGTGTAAAGCAAGTAAAGCCCATTGGTGGAGGACATTCTTAAAATGTGAGGCCAAACTGGCTACAGCCTTCCCTACGCCCCTTATTTTGAGAATGCTTTGCACACCCATGAGGTTTTACCTCACACTAACAAGTCTAACTCAAGATGGTGAAGGTATAATGGTAGATGTCATTGTGACTTGAAAATGTGTCTGTTCTTTTTCAATGTGACCAAGGTCTAAATGGAAGTTTGGATGAAGGACTAATCTAATGGATGAAGAGCCACAAGGTTTTGGATTAGAGTGCCAAAGCAAGGGATAATTGATCATCATGAGGCATTGAGGGTGCCGTTGTTTTTCATTTGTCGTGTTTTCTATTTTTGTGATGTTTTGTTGCTTGTAGGTGATGAGTTTTATTTTCATTTTTTCATGGTTGTGATGACGATGGGCATTGATCAAACGGGAATCCTACATTGTTTTGGAGCTTGTGGTTGATGGAATGCGAACATTACAATATATGAAAAAGTTTTCAATTGATGTGAAGCTAAGTTCCTAGATTTGGAGTTTTTATTTGCATTTGTTTTCATTGTTGTTTCAAGTTGGTTGAGGTGTGTTTGTTGTGGTTTTTCTCACAATAAGTTCCAAAATGAAGGTTTGTGAGGGATGAATGCCCTAACTCCATGGAATTTCTAAAGTAAAAGGTACTATATTTCCATTGCATCATTGTTTTTTTTCAAGTGTAGATAAAATATGTTGCATAATATAGGGACTAGTTGAAGAAAATGATGAACAAATAAGGGGTTTCGAGAGCAATTTGATTATGGCATTTGGGTTGGGTGGAAAGAGATGCTACATTGTTCGAACAGAGTGGTGGTGTGTGTGTGAAAAGAAATATCCACTCAAGTGGGAGCTTTGAAGGGAATTGTTGTGTAACCTAAAAAAACCTTGGGATTGTTGGGACATACCTACAATGGGTGATTTGGGTTGTTATTATTTCTTTGTACAAGTTTTTGAAATTGAATGGTGGGAATGGAAAGGATTTCATGCTCTGGGGTTATGACTTGAGAATTATAATTGTTATAATGCAACCAATGGGCTCAAAATAAAGAAGCTAGAGTGAACTAATTCTTCATGGTCCATAGTTTAAATGTTTTATAATTATTGTTCAATTCAAAATTGGACTGTTGTTACATTTTTTTTGGAATTTCATAGAAGTTGGTTGTTACATGTTTTTACTTTTAATGGTTGTGGATTTGGGATTGCCTTTTTTTTTTATGACACTAGTTCATCTTCGCTAATCAATGAAGCCCAACACAAAAATACATTTTAAAATTATGGAATTGCCCACACCTAATTAATAACACTAACAACACACACTTTCTTGGAAAGGAAATGCAACTGCCAACCACCTTGTCTATTAGTTTTTATTCATTTGCTAGTACCCCATTCCCAACTATAGCTTTGCTAGTTGGTTTCCAACTATGGTATGAAAATGATATTATCAAAGGAAAACAAATTTGAGAAAATAATTTAAAGTTGGCCTTAATGGTGATGAAGTTCAGACCAGGGTTGGGCAAATATTTAAAAATTATTGGATATCACTTCAAATATCAGTCAAGATATCAAAACTAATATCTAATGGATAACATTGGGGTGATATTCGATGTATTGGATATTGCTCATCATGACACTCAAAAATGATGTTGAATATCAAAGATGTTGATATGTGACATGGATATCAATCTAGGGCTAAATATCAAAGCTAATAGTTAGTAAGTAGGTTAAATTATTAATTAAATTAGGTGTGTAAACTCACACTTGGTCATTTTCTTTTTCATTTTTTTGATGTAATTAGGGTGGTGTTAAATGTAAAATTAACTTAGCCTAACAACTTTAATTTGGGCCACTCCCTCCTACCCCTTGGAGGACATCCAAAGGGGTGTCATAGTAGGAACTTAGCCCCTTCTCTTGCATTTTCTTTTTGGATACAGTTCTCATGTTACTACTTTTATAACCTAGACAATGGTCATTCTCCTACTCATGGTATTAACTTTTTACGCTTGATGTATTAAACCTAGCCTTAATATAGTGAATCACACTTAACTAGGACTTGCACCTTTTTTTTTTATTTTTGGATATTATTACCAGTCCCCTACCTTTTCTGATCAAAACATTAATCATTCACTACACTAACTTTTTACCCTTGTTGTATCAAACCTAACCCTAATCCAATAAATCACAATTAACTAGGACTTGCATTCCTTTTCTATACCTCCTTTTAAGCAAAATATTTTTCTTTTGCCTTGTGTGAACCAAACATGTTTAGCTACATTTCCTACTTTTACACAATCGTATTTTCTTGCTAAAATTAACCACAACCCTAAAACCAACAATTCATAACTAAAACCTCAGACATATAACCTACAACACTAGAAATAATATTATTCAAAACAATGTTTCACACATCAAGAAAAAAAAAAAAAGGTACATGGGTTTGTTCAATCCAATCCCTACTATGAATCTCTTATCCACCAAGTTCTTACCTTGCTTGAAATAACATTATCTTGTCTACTAGTAGCTTTTCATTTCTATCCTACCATTATTCACAACCTTGCTAACAGCATGAATCTTCCACTCCTTGAAACAAAACTTCTTCCTATTTTTCTCTTCCTTACTCCAAGGGGGAAACCTCTATTCTCTTGATAGGCTAGCCCCTTCCTCTACTTCTTCATCCTACTTTTCAACCAAGCCCAGTTCAAGATCTATGTACCTCTCCCACCCTTGCCCTTGAGTAAAATGCCCACCAAAACCACCTTGAGCAGCTACCAACACCACCACTCACATTTCCATTTCCATATTACTAGGCTTGACATGCTTGATCAGCCCACCCTCTCATGATGCATTAACCTCGTCTTGTGTGATTACCTCCTCATGACGTACCTAGTTTCCAAAGCATTCACACTACTCATCATCATTCTTCACACCCCTCCCACTACCTCAAACCCCATTCATCACTCAAAAAAATGAAGGTGGTCAACAAGTTGTAGGATAAAGAAAGTTGTTATCTTAACACAAGCCTAATATCTAGCATCTTCATAAAGGCCTTGGCCACCATATCCATTACCCCTTATTTGGGAGGCTTATCCAACCTAGGCCAAGACAAGATAACCTTGTTTTAATTTAACCCAATGATCTTATCCTCCCCCCACCTTATCATGTCCAAGTTACTTATTTCTAGCAATCCATTTTAGATAAGATCCTCCTATTCCACTACTTCATGAACCTTTGATTCAAAACCCCAAAATTTCATTAGCTAGCCTACTACTTAGGCTTAAGTTGAATTGGGTTAGGCAAATTAATGCCTAATAGGTGGCAAAAATCCTTAGACAATTTTAAATTGTTGTAGGGACACATTTTTAGAAGTCTTTTCAAATTTGTAATTAGTAGTAATTATTATTGTGACTATATTTTCTTAAAACTTAATTTATGTTTTTTTTCAAATGTTTTTTAGAAATTATAATATTCGTGACAAAATATTTCCTTTTAAAAAAAGGACGTTACCTTTTGAAGATTTTTCATCCAAACAAAAAAGACTGGCACTCAACATAATTGGAAGGAAATAATTTGAATTTTTGATATTCAAATCTCCTAATATTTGACTAATAAATACATGATAGATATCCGAGAACACTAATATTTGAATCAAATTGAAAAAATGTGAAAATTCAATATCCAATCAAGACATCTAAATTTTTTTAAAATAAAAAATGTAATATCCTTATCTAATGGATAGAAGAAAGGTGAATATCCATATCCAGCAAATATCCTAAGAAGGTGATATCTACCCAACATTGGTTCAAATCAAGAATTGATCATGGACATTATGGTTTTTGAACACATTCACTTGCCTTCCTTTTGACAAGTGAATTATGTTTTATTTTGGAACACCATCGACATATTTTGAAATCCCTCGCACAAGATGGTCATAAGGTTTTTTTCACCATCACAACATCAATGAATTTTTTTCACCTTCACGCAATCAATGAAAACCATATCATTTCAATTTGAGAATATAAACAAATCTTTTTTTTAAAAACTCATCATATCAATCTTGAATCCTTTCATATCCCATGTTTTACTTTTCAAACATTGCCCTCCAATCCATGTTTCTCGACTATACAATCATTTTAATGTAATTTGTATGTCACAATGAACATCTTGGGTTTCCACCAATTTTTGTATTTTTTCCTCCCTTGTAACTTTCTTAAATTTTGACATTTCAAAAAAAACATTTTAAAAAAATTTGACATTTTAAAAAATAATTTTATTGCTACCAAACCTGAAAAGGTACTACACTAACTATAATAGCTAAGGAAGATTTAAGATGACATGATAGATGACAATGTGTAGCTAAGAAATACAAAGCAAAACTAAAAGCCTATTACTAGGCATAGCTAATAAATTAGAAAACAAAGCACATGAATGTATAGTTTGGAAACATATAGTTATGGCTACTTACTAAATGTCCCTTTAAAGTCTTTTAGATTCACCTTGGGGTAATTGGTTTTTCTCTATTTCAAACAAAGGCTCTTTTTCATTTGAAACTTGAGAGCTCTTGGAGTGTCATAGGTAAAAATCTTGCAAGTAAATTTATTTTTTTTGTGTTGCAATGTTTGTGTGAGAATTTTCATGGTGGATAGAAAATGTCCATTTGTGACTCAAGGTTTAGAGGACTGGAATTCATTTGCCTTGGAGTGCACTTGCCCAGGCTAGGAGGTTAGGCTAAGTGAAGCTAGGACTTACAAGCTAGTTGGTTGTTGTATTATTAAGACATATCATCTACATAGGCTAGTGGCTTAGGGGCGCACTCGATGGGAATTATGGAATTGGAAAGCCATCTATCTAGGGATAGACAATATCCCAAACTAGGAGAAAATGGTGCACGTTTTATCTATAATTGGTTAGATGTCAAGTTCTACAACCCTTCTTTTTTTGAGGTTGCTACTAATATATAAAGTAATGGGTTTAATTTTGCAAGTACCTTAGTTCGGTCAGGCTAATTTTTCAAAACCTTTTTGCATGACCAATTACTATTATTTTGTTGCATTGCAATGAGATATTTCTTTCCCTCTTTTGAAATCAAAAAGTTGTTGATTGTAGCAAATAAAATAGGTTGCAATTTTGCACTTGTTGTGATTGTTATTTTTTAAAACATGTCTTTATTTTTCAATTGGATTGGGATGGGTGCAAAAAATAGGGAAAGAAACATTTTGGAAAGGTTTGTGGAAATCATTCCACGTGGACTTGTTTGACACGAGTAGTGACTAGGTATTGGTTGGAGTAACTTTTTGAAACTTGATCATTAATGGTAAATAATAATGTGATACTTCTAACTACACGAGCACTTCCACCCACACCTTCTATTAGACTTGTAAATCACAAATGAGTTTAGGATTGAAACTATGTATGTTTATTACATAACTATGGAAATCTATGTTCTTATTTGCATAAATATTTTCTAACCTTTTTATTGTCTATGTATAATTAATATGTCACACCATTTTCCTACCACGGACTTCACACACATATAAACTATACCAAAACCTTTCAAAACTAAAATCTCAATTCCCTTCACAATTCTATTCCATGAGGCTTTTACATTCATACAACAACTTATTTCTATCAAATGAAGGTGTTTCCAAAGGTCACAAACACCCATTAATATACTAACTAAAAGGAAATTAAACAACAAATTTCTTAAAGTTTACACACCACATGGCTCCCCATGGAATAATATGACAAAGATTTTTCACATGAATTATCATGTGTGAATCAATGCACGTTAATGTGGCAAAGACTTTTCACATCACTTTTCACATGAATAATCATATGTGAATCAATGCACATTAATATGGCGAAAATTTTTCACATGATTTTTCACATGAATAATCATATATGAGTCGAAGCACATTAATATGGCAAAGATTTTTCATATGATTTTTCCATGTGTGGGTCAATGCATATAATTAAAACTATGACCAAACCATCATGAAATCCAACTATCAAGTAATTTACCAAACTTAATTGTTAAGTAATTAGATAAGTAATAGTTTAATTACAACAAGTTATAGAGTAATATTAACCTTTATTAGATCTAACATGCACTAATAGTCAATTCCTCCATCCCCACTAATATAACCTTAGAATATTATATGGTATAATGTAATAGAATATTAACAACTCCACCAATCATTATTGTTGGCCGATTGAAAAACAATAATTTTATTGTACACACCCAATTAGAAGGCACTATATTATGCCTACTTTTACAAGCATATTATAGTACAATTTATAAAAATAGGGTACTAGCCATTTTATTGTTGTGGGTGAAGATGTTTCAATGAACTGGAAGTTACAATGGAAGTAGGTAGGTTGTTTGTGATTGATTGCTAAAATAGTGGGGATAATCTGTAAAACAATCTAAACACAAAGTATTTTTCTTGACATTAAAAAATCAATAAAACCTTTTACTTTATTATGGGACCCAAAAATTGTTCTTAAAGCCTTCGGACTAGGGTTTTACTAAAATAAGGGACCTATCAAGGGCGAATAATCAAATGTTAAATTGTCTTTTCTCATTTTGCTATTTTGCTGATTGGACATTTCCTATTTGCCAAGTTTCACCAATTATGATACCTACTCATTTACGTAATGTACCTATCTACTTCCATGCTTGCCTACCCACCTACCTAAGTTATCAATATATTTACCCACCAAATCTATTTAACTATTTAGGTACCTACCCACATACCTAGTGTACCTACCCAACATTTTAGGTAGTATTTGGTAACACTAGAAGAAAAATTATGGTTTGCAATTGAAAAATGTCATTTGCCATTAAAAAATATAATTATGTTTTTAGTATAAATAACATTTTTTAGTTACAAAATTGATTGCAAGCAACAATTTATTTTTTAATGTAACCAAAATAGGTGTGTGGGTAGATTAGGTAAGTAGGCACACTAAGTGTTGGCTAGGTAGGTTGGTAATTAAGGTAGAAAAACAAACAATTATGTAGGTATTTTAAGGAGGTAGGTATATTAAGTAGGTGGGTACATAAATTAGTAAGTTGGTAACCTAGATAAATAGGTAGGTAGCTTATGTAAATAACTAGTTAGGTCATTACACTAGGTAGGAAGGTAGGTCACTAATTCAAGCACCTTGCCATCATCCCACATCCCCACGCCAAAAAGAAAAAACATAAACAAAAGCATTTGGGCAACAAAGGAATAAAACTTTAAGCATCAAGTAACCAACAAAACTTAATTTCGGGCAATTTTACGAATATTTGGGCAACTTGCAAATTGTAATTGATTTGGAAACTTACTAATATAACATTAATGATGTGGAATTTAGCAATGTGGATTTGACATGTATTAATACTCATTATATAAAACATGCATTTAAAATTTTTCCCCCACCCCCATTAATAAACATTGAATGTGCACAATATAAAGTGAGAAAGTAATTAAATATCCATAAACTTGGCCAATTATTATTATCAACCAATCAAATTTGATCATTATTTTTACAAGATTTATTGGAAGGTGTTATTAAAACATCTCCACCATATTCTATAGAGGGCATCACAACGTGTCCAATTGTAAACTTCATCAAAAGCTTACCTCATCATCATCACTTTTTGATAAATAATGTAACCAACATCAATAGAAAACCTACATCATAGTGCATAATGCCAAGTTCAACATTTATACTATGGGCAAGGAATCATGTGTATAGGAAAATTCACCATCTTGCATGCCATCCTTGTTGTTCCCATTGTCCGTTGTAGCACCATGGCAATTTAAGATAAAAAAATGAAGAAGGGGAAAATTTGTTGTAGAAGAAGATAAACAATTTTACAAAAATGTGTTTCGCATTTCCCAAGATCCTATCTAAACTAGAAATGACCCAAAAAATCAAGCTTTTTAGGAGTGCATAACTTTATATTACAACAACAATAGACTTACTAGTAGTGGCCACCATGGAGAATCTCAACTAAGAGTTTGAAGACAAAATGGGATTTGGCAAAACACAATGTTTCCAAGATTTGTGGTACTTATGGGGCTATTCTTGCATTGAATGAGTGTTGTTTGTAGTGAGAATGTTTGAAGAAAGCTTTAAAATTGTGCAAGTCCAAGCCCCAAAAATCAATTCTTCATGTTCATTTATTGTTGGTTGCTCCTCAAAGATATACCTTGATGGGTAGAAACAAAAGAAGAAAGTTAAAAAATTATGCCCATGAGAAGGCCCAAACCTTTGCTTACAATAGATGTAAATAATTTGAATGAATTTATTTTAGAAAAATTAAAAGTAACTAAAGGTGTAGTTTTGGCTCCAGGTTTGAAGTGCCTTTAAGGTTGCTATGTAGCAAAAAAAGATTAGAGGCCCCACAAAAACAAAAAAAGGTGTAATTAGGTAGCAAACAAAAGCCTTTGTTGACATAACAATTATTACATTGAAGACCTACATTTTAGAAGAGCAAAGTACGCTAGCATTTTTTACAATTCATGATAATCAAATGTTAAATGTGGAAGTGTGTAAATACTTGTAGCTTCAATGCTAGGAACAAGTAGTAAAGTTGA
>Ga0209611_10007819_pt1 | contig 17016 bp, 18 predicted proteins | sample S1TSphgellanicum_3_FD_187693 | JGI IMG/M metagenome (GOLD analysis project Ga0209611, IMG submission 187693) | Host-associated microbial communities from peat moss isolated from Minnesota, USA - S1T2_Fc - Sphagnum magellanicum MG (SPAdes) (version 2) | ecosystem: Host-associated > Plants > Peat...
GGCGGCGGCCAATGCCGATTGGGCCAAGGCGGACAGCTATTATTTGATCCTGACGGACCAGGCCGGCGCCAACAGCTGGCCGATCACGGGCGCGAGCTTCATTCTGGTGTATAAGCAACCGGACGATGCCGCGTCGGTGAACGCGGCGTTGAAGTTCTTTGCCTGGGCGTACAAGGATGGCGCTAGTATGGCGGCTGAGCTCGATTACGTGCCGCTGCCCGCCCCTTTGATCGCGCAGGTCAAAAAGACCTGGACTTCTGACATCACCTCGGGCGGCAAGCCCGTGTGGAGCGGAACTTAAAGTCGGAGCGAAACTGACATCGTGGCGATCATCGATCCGGGGCACGCCGCAAAGCAACTGATTTACGAGAGGGTGTTCCGGTCCGCCACGCTGGCCGCCGCGATCCTGGTGCTGTTGATCTTAGGAGGAGTATTCGTCTCCCTGTTGCGCGGCGCGTGGCCGGCGGTCACGCACTTCGGATTCTCCTTCGTGACGCGCGAGATTTGGAATCCGGTGACCGATGAATACGGCGCGCTCGCGCCGATCTACGGCACCGTCGTCACCTCGGTGATTGCGATGCTGATTGCGGTGCCCGCCGGATTCGGGATTGCGCTGTTCCTGACCGAGCTGTGTCCGCCTCTCTTGAAGCGTCCGATCGGCGTCGCGGTCGAATTGCTGGCCGCAGTCCCCAGCATCATCTTCGGGATCTGGGGGCTGTTCGTGCTCGCGCCGGTCCTGCAACGCCACGTGCAACCGTGGCTGATCGAACATATCGGCCACCTGCCGGTTGTCGGCCCGCTGTTCAAAGGTCCTCCCTTCGGCATCGGCATCCTCACCGCCGGCGTGGTGCTCGCCATCATGGTGTTGCCGTTCATCGCAGCGACCATGCGCGATGTATTCGACACCGTGCCTCCCATGCTCAAGGAATCCGGCTATGGACTCGGCGCCACGACCTGGGAAGTCATGTGGAACGTGGTCGTGCCGCATTCGCGGGTCGGCATCGTCGGCGGCATCATGCTGGGATTGGGTCGGGCACTCGGCGAGACCATGGCCGTGACGTTCGTGATCGGCAACGCCCACCGGATCAGCTCCTCGATCCTGGCGCCCGGCACCACCATCTCCTCGTCGATCGCCAACGAGTTCACCGAAGCGGTGGGCGATCTGTACACCTCCTCGCTCATCGCGCTCGGGCTCTTGCTGTTCCTCATCACCTTCACGGTGATTGCGGCGGCGCAGGCGATGCTGCGGCGGCTCGAGCGGCGCGGATTCGCGGTCGCATGACCCGGCGCACGCGGCGCAAACTCACCAACGGCGTCTTCCTGGCGCTGTCCCTGATTGCGACCATGATGGGGCTCGCCTGCCTGGCGGCGATCCTGTGGACCTTGGTGTCGAATGGAATCTCCGGCATGTCCTGGCACTTGTTCACGCAGATGACGCCCCCTCCGGGCGGGCAGGGCGGATTGCTCAATGCGCTCTATGGCAGCGCGGTCATGACACTGCTCGGCATCTTGATCGGTTCGCCGATCGGCGTACTCGCCGGGACCTATCTGGCGGAATACGGCCGCAACTCGCGCCTGAGCATGGCCATCCGCTTCATCAACGATGTGCTGTTGAGCGCTCCCTCCATCATCATCGGTCTGTTCATCTATGAGATCGTCGTGGTACGCATGGGACATTTTTCGGCTATCGCCGGAGCGTTCGCGCTCGCGGTGCTGGCGATCCCGGTGACCTTGCGCACCACCGAGGACATGCTGAACCTCGTGCCCCTCGGCATGAAGGATTCATCGGCGGCGCTCGGCGCCTACCCTTGGCGCACCACATTGAGCGTGCTGTATCCGGCGGCCCGCAGCGGCATCGTGACCGGCCTGTTGCTCGCCGTCGCGCGCATCAGCGGCGAGACCGCGCCGTTGCTGTTCACCGCGCTCAACAATCAATTCTGGAGCACCGATCTGAATGCGCCGATGGCGAACCTGCCGGTGGTCATCTTCCAGTTCGCCTTGAGTCCCTACAAGGATTGGCAGGAGCTTGCCTGGGCCGGCGCGCTGATCATCACCGTGACGATTCTGGTACTCAGCATCTCCGCGCGCGTGCTGCTCGCGTTGCTGCAGGCGGAGCGGGGCTCGGGACGATGATTCCGTCGACCAAACCGCCCAAGCACTTGAAGATGCGGGTGCCGCTCACCGTCGCGCCGGAACCGGCGCAGGACCTCGGGCCGCCGAAAATCGAAACCCGCGGGTTGAATTTTTATTACGGCGACGTGCGCTCGCTGCACGACATCAACATGTCCTTGGCCGACCGTTCGATCACTGCGTTCATCGGCCCGTCGGGTTGCGGAAAATCGACGCTGCTGCGCGTGCTCAACCGAATGTACGCGCTGTACCCGAAGCAGCGCGCCGAGGGCGAAGTGCTCATCGGCGGACGCGACATTCTCGGGCCCACCGTCGATGTCGCCGAATTGCGCTACCGCGTCGGCATGGTGTTCCAGAAGCCGACGCCGTTTCCGATGTCGGTCTTTGAGAACGTGGCCTTCGGCCTCAAGCTCGCCGGCGGAATTCGCGCCGCCGATCTCAAGGTGCGGGTGGAATCGGCGCTGCGCGATGCGGCGATGTGGGACGAGGTCAAGGATAAATTGAGCACCGACGGGCGCAGCCTCTCCGGCGGCCAGCAGCAGCGCCTGTGCATCGCGCGGGCCATCGCCGTGCAGCCGGAGGTGCTGTTGCTCGACGAGCCGACCGCCGCGCTCGATCCGATCTCCACCTTGCGGGTCGAGGAAACCATGCAGGCGCTGCGCGAGAAGTATTGTATCGTGGTGGTCACGCACAACTTACAACAGGCGGCGCGCGTGTCGAACGTCACCGGATTCATGTTCATGGGCGAGCTCGTCGAAATAGGCCCGTCCGGCCAGATTTTCACGGCGCCGAAGAGTCGCAAGACCGACGACTACATCACGGGGCGTTTCGGATAGGTCATGCCCGAATCCCCGGTCACCGATCGCGCCAAGGCGGTGCTGCCACCGAACGGCAGCGACTTGCCTGTCCGTGAATCGGGGCCTGTCCGTGAATCGGGGCCTGTCCGTGAATCGGGGCCTGTCCGTGAATCTGGGGCGGTTCGCGATGCGGTGATGTCGGCGCGCGACGTGAACGTGTACTACGGCGACAAACATGCGGTGAAGAACGTGAGCCTCGATATCGGGCGCAATCAGGTGCTCGCCATGATCGGACCGTCGGGCTGCGGCAAGTCGACGTTCCTGCGATGCTTGAACCGTATGAATGACACGATTGCCGGGGCGCGCGTGGACGGCGTGATCACCCTCGACGGCCAGGATATCTACGATCGCAAACAGGACGTGGCGCAGCTGCGCGCGCGCGTCGGCATCGTGTTTCAGAAACCGACCCCGTTCCCGCACTCGATCTATGCCAACGTGGCCTATGGACCTCGAATTCACGGGTTGACCAAGAACCGCGGAGATCTCGACGACCTGGTGCACACCAGCCTCGAGCGCGCCGGACTGTGGGAAGAGGTGAAGGACCGGCTCTCCACCCCGGGCACGAGTCTGTCAGGCGGCCAGCAGCAGCGGCTGTGCATCGCGCGTACCATCGCGGTGAACCCCGAGGTGATATTGATGGACGAGCCCACGTCGGCGCTCGACCCGATTGCGAGCGCGAAGATCGAGGATTTGATCGATGAGTTGCGCGCGAATTACGCCATCGTCATCGTGACGCACAATATGCAGCAGGCGGCGCGCGTGTCGCAGCGCACGGCCTATTTTCACATGGGCGACCTGGTCGAGATCGCGCCGACGGATTTGATCTTTACGAATCCGCAGCAGAGGCTGACGGAAGACTACATTACCGGGCGATTTGGCTGATGCTGCGCCGCACAATTCGAGGCGTTGCCTCGGGCCTCAGGGCCTCTTGAAAAATTCAAAAGTTGCGCTAAATTTTCGCCCTGGCTGGGTGGCGGGCGCTGCACGCCAGAGCCATTACTCAAACAGGAGACCATTGGTTTATTGGGAGATCGGAGGTATTAAACATGTCAACGCTTGACACGGTGACACCTTTAATTTCATCGCCCTGGCTCGATGCCAACGGCAATCCTCTACCGGTAAGGTCCCTGCCGGGACTGCGTCCCGAGGGCATCAAGGCGCTTGAATGCGCCTACCCGGGCATCATGAGTCCCCCACTCAAGGATTTGCTGTCGGCGTGCTGCGGACTTGCCGATACAGACCTAGGCCACATTGATTTCACGGGATGTTGTTTTCCCGAGGAGCCCTGCACCGTCTTCAATCCATGCCTCACGCTCGCCATCGACGATACCGGACGTCGATGGATTGCGGAGGTGGGCGCCGGCGACTTACCGGGCCCGGTGTGGTGCGTGTTTCCGGATCCCGAAGTGGCTGTTCATGTGAGTGATGACCTCGCGGCCTTCCTCTCCACACTCCGTGACCATGCTCGCCGAGGACAGACACTGACTTGGCTGCACGAACTCACCGCCACCGCGCGCGCCGTCTGGTCGCATCGACGTACGCTGGCATTGCGCCCGCATAGCGTCAACCGATCGGATAAGGAGATCCGGAGATGGCTGGCGAGTTTACCCTCTGACGCCTACGTGTACGATTTGCGCACCCGGTCCCGCGCACGCGGCTGGCCGTACGGAGTTGCCGGTCCGTCGGGTCGCCTGTATCGCTGCGGACGTTTGCCCGTGTTCGCGGTGGCGGGTTCGCCCTCCGAAGGGTGGCGGGTGGGACATCCACGAACGACTTCACCCATTCATCCCGTGGCACACCTCGCGGCCGCCATTCGCGGCCCAAACGCGATTCCCGAGGAGATGCGGCGATGCGCGTAGACATAGTCGTGCGTGGCGCGGTAGCGGCTCTCGCGCTATGCGGTGCGATGTCCGATGCTTTGGCGGGTGAGGTCATTCAAACAGTCTCCGGTCTTTATGTTCCCGCCACGGCCCTGAGCCTGACATTGGTCACCGCGGTAATCAGGTCGCAGAAGTAGCGCTCGCGACTGCGTGCGAGGCGCGGCCGGGCAGCCGGGACGACTGGTCATGCGGAGGTGGCGGCGGCGGCTCTGGATCAGCCGGACAACTCTTTTTGGTGAGCCTGGACGAGCGCCGCCATGCTGTCGAATCGAAAGTCATACTTCGGCGCTTCTCCGGGCGGTTTCGTCGCACCCCACCCCTCGTTCGCGTGACGCCTGTCAATCCAGGCCGACGCGAGGCCGCACCGATTGGCGGGCACATGATCGTGCAAGAGGCTCTGTGCGACATGTAGTACGGCGCTCTTCTCCAGGCCGAAATCATTCTTTACCCGCTGTAGCATGTAGGCGAAGTTTTGCGGATTGGGCTTGTACGATTCGATGTCCTGCGCCGTGTAGATGGCATCAAACGCGACCTTAAGCCGGTCATTGCTGGCGCGGAAGGAAATGCGATCCACGTTCGAGAGAATCACGAGAGGGTAGTACTGCTTGAGGTACGCCAACGCGGCGACAGAGTCGGGAAACGCCGGCCAGTCCGGGACGGAGGCGCCGAAGATATTCGCCTCCTCGTTGCTCACCGGCACGTTCCACTCTGTGGCGACGCGCTTGTAGACGCGCGACAGCAGTTGAGAGTACGGCATCGACGGGGTCTCGTTCTGTTGCGCGAATTCATGCCGCGCAAAGATCTCGAGTGCTTGCTCACGCGACGTTGCGCCGTGGGCTTTCGTGAGAAGAGGCTGCAACGCCGCAGATAGCCCGCTCTCCCAGTCAATGAGGGTCCCGTAACAATCGAACGTCAGAATCTTGAAATCGGTGAGTTTCATAGCCGGCCTCCTCAGCTGCATGGACGTCAGGGTGACGGTGCGAGCTGCCCAAGTCTTGACGAATCCTCCCGACGATTATTCAGATTCTCCCGTCGGAGACGCGCGACGGCGCGGGGCTGGTTGCGAAGCGGACCGTGACCGGCGTAACGCGGCCGGAGTGGATCCCAATGCTTCGCGAAGCCGGCGAGTCAGGGCACTTTGGTCGGCATGGCCGGTACGCACCGCGATTTCGGCGATCGGCAAGTCTGTATGGGTGAGCAATCGGCGCGCGACATCCACGCGATATTGAGTCAGCGCTGCGTGGGGACTTTGTCCGTAGTGCCGGCGGAAAAGCGCATGCAGACGCGTGGCGCTCAAGCCCGCTTCGGCAGCGATATCCTTGACTCGAATCGGTCTGGAGGCGTGGCTGCGCATGAATCTTGTTGCCCGCCCCAGAGCATTGGTCTCCGCAGAGCGAAACACAGGATGACCAGGCTTCAGGCTATCGATGACCAGTGACGCCCATTGCTCCGGTATAGCACACGAGGGGTTCCGCTCGAGCGTTGCCGTCGCGTAGTCGAGGAGGCCCTGCACCGGCGGGTCTATGGGAAAAAACACCTGTCGATCGAATGACGTGGCAAGTTGATTGCTACCGCAGGTGCGGGGCAGATCAATGACCAGGAAGCCGTTGGTTCCCTTCGCCAGAAAGGCATGGCTTGTCCCCGTGACAATGAATGCCCCGACACCCTGCTTGACGAGCCCCCCTCGACCATCGGCCTCCAGTTCGAGATTGCCGACGTACGGCAGGACTATTTGATGATAGTCGTGCGCGTGGAGCGTGGATTCCGCGAGATACCTTCTGATGGTGACGACACTGCTGCTCATGGCGAGCTAAGATACCGGTATGGAATCGAAGCTTGCAAATCAGGCTAAATTGGATCTGGTGGTGCTCACGCAGAGCATGACTCCCGAGCAGCGCTTGGAGGCATTCCTCGCGCACAGCCAATTGATGATGGAGTTGTACCTGGCCGGCGAGCAAATTCGCTCCGCGCGGCCGTTGAAAAAATGAGACCAACCGGGGTCGGGCAATCTGCGCTGCTCCTGCTGGATGCGATCGCGGTGTTGGTGCGGGAGCAGATCAACTATGCAGTCATCGGCGCCATGGCGGCATCCTTTCACGGCGCCGTGCGCGCGAGTCTGGATGCGGATGCCGTTATCTCGCTCGGGTCAACCAAACTATCGGATCTCGAGCGCGTGTTCGAAGCCGAAGGGTTTCAGACCGAGTTACGGTTGGGTGGCGAGGACGATCCCATTCCGGCGGTGTTACAACTCGCGGACCCTTTCAAGAATCGAGTAGATCTTTTGGTGGGTCTTCGAGGGTTGGAACCGGAAGCTTTTTCACGCACTATCGACGTTCAATTGCAAGGCGCCTCAGTGCGGGTGATTGCACGTGAGGACTTCATAGCGATGAAGGTGTTCGCCGGCAGTCCGCAGGATATGTCGGACGCCCGCAACGCGATTGCGGCAGCCGGCGGATCGCTCGACCTCGTATTGGTGCGGCGACTGGCAAAGCGCTATGGCCGCGACGCGTCCGAGGGTTTGGAAAGGCTGTTGCGCGAATAACGTCCACGGCTCTGATCCTACGCGCGCTACTCCGTGTTGCGCAGCAGTTCGTTCAGCGACGTTTTGGCGCGAGTCTGCGCATCAACTCTTTTGACAATCACGGCGCAGGCCAGACCATATTTGCCGTTGGCGGCGGGTAAGGTGCCCGGCACGACGACGGCGCCGGACGGCACGCGGCCATAGAGAATTTCATCGCGTTCGCGGTCGTAGATGCGGGTGCTCTGTCCGATGAACACGCCCATGGAGATCACCGCGCCGGATTCGACGATGACGCCCTCGACGATTTCGGAGCGCGCGCCGATGAAACAGTCATCCTCAATGATGGTGGGACTTGCCTGCAGCGGTTCCAGTACGCCGCCGATCCCGACGCCGCCGGACAAATGTACGTTCTTGCCGATCTGTGCGCACGAACCCACCGTCGCCCACGTGTCGACCATGGTGCCCGAGTCGACGTACGCGCCGATGTTGACGTAGCTCGGCATGAGCACCACGTTCGAGGCCACGAACGCGCCGCGCCGCACCGTTGCCGGCGGCACGACCCGCACGCCGGCGGCGGCGAACTGGGCTGCGGTCCAGCCCGTGTACTTGAGCGGCACCTTGTCGTAGAAATTCAAGGATTCGACGGGCATCGCCCGGTTGTCTTTGATCCGAAACGACAAAAGCACCGCTTTCTTGAGCCATTCGTTGACCCGCCAGGCACCGTCGATGCGCTCGGCCACGCGCAGGGTGCCGCTGTCGAGAAGTCCCACCGCGGTTTCGACCGCGTTGACCACGTCGCCGGGCACCGCGCTCGGAGTGATCTGCGCGCGGGACTCGTACGCAGTCTCGATGGTCCTTTTCAGATCCTCGAATGCGCGCAGCCGAGCCGCTATTTGCGGTGTATCGCTCACCGCGCCACGTCGCGCCGGTCGAGCGCCCGCACCAGCGACTCCTGCACGCGGCGGCAGGCCTCGTCTTTGAGCAGCCGCCCGTCCATGTCGGTGATATAAAACACGTCCTCGGCGCGTTCGCCGACCGTCATGATTTTCGCGCCGTTGATCGCCACCCGCTCCGCCTTGAAGACCTTGCCGACTTCGCACAGCAAACCCGGACGATCGGCGGCAACCAGCTCGAGGATGGTCCGGTCGTTGCGGGTGTCCAGGCTGAAATTGACCTGGGTCGGGGTCGAGAACATGCGCACCTGGCGCGGTGCGCGGCGCGTCACCGTGGCTGGCGAATCCTCGGGCTGCTGCAGGTTGCGCCACAGTCCGCGTTCCATCTCGCGCAGGCGCGCCGCATCCGTGATCACGGCGCCGCTGTCCTCGAGCACGACATAGGTCTCGAGGCTGAAGCCATTCGCGCTCGTGATCAGGCGCGCGTCGACGACGTTGAGCCCCATCTGGTCGAGGACCGCGGTGGTGCGGGCGAAGCTTTGCAGCCGCCGCGGCGTGTAGGTGAGCACGGCGGTGCCGCCGCGATCGGCGAGCTGGCGTATCGCGACCAAGGGCGTGTCGTCATGTACCGGCCGGCCGGCGAGCAGCGTGGTATGCCAGGCGATTTCCTCCGGCGTGTAGCGCAGGAAATACGCCTCGGTCCATTGCGACCAGACCTGCGAGATTTGCAGCTCGGCGAGTTCCGGCATTCTGGCGCGCGCTTGATCCTGGGTTTCGCGGATCAATTCCTCCTGATCGACCGGAGTCTCGAGCCCGCGGCGCAGCGCCCGTTTGGTGCGCTCGTAGAATTCCTCGAACAGCCGCGCCTTCCAGGTGTTCCATAACTTCGGGTTGGTGCCGCGCACGTCCGCCACGGTCAGTACATAGAGATAATCCAAATGCACCTGATCGCCCACGCGCTGCGCGAAATCATGAATGATGTCCGGATCGCTGATGTCCTTCTTCTGCGAGGTGATGGACAGGATCAAATGATGCTTGACCAGCCAGGCAACCAGGCGCGCCTCATAGCGGCCGAGGCCCTGTTCCAGGCAGAACGCCTCGGCATCGACCGCGCCCAATTCTGAGTGATCGCCGCCGCGGCCCTTGGCGATGTCGTGAAACAAGGCCGCAAGGTAGGCAATTTCCTGGCGCGGCAGCGACTGCATGATCTGGCTCAAGGCGGGAAATTCGTCGTTGAACTTCGGCATGGCCAGGCGCCGCAAATTGCTGACCACGAACAGGGTGTGCGCGTCCACCGTATAGGCGTGAAACAGATCGTATTGCATGCGGCCGACGACCCGGCCGAAGGCGGGGATGTAGCGGCCGAGCACACCGTACAGATTCATGCGGCGCATCTCGTGCGTGACGCCGACCGGTGCGCAGAGTATTTCCATGAACAGGCGATGATGACGCGGGTTCTGGCGGAACTCCTCGTCGATGAGCCAGACGTGCGTGCCGATCAGCCGGATGGTCTCGGCGCGCACGCCGCGCAGCTCCGGGTGCTGCTGCAGCAGCACGAACAATTCGAGCAGCGCGGAGGGGTGGCGCGCAAAGACGTCCGGATGGGTCACTTCGAGGTAGTCGTTGCGAATCTGAAAGCGCGGATTGATCGGCACCGGCGGACCGCTTTGCGTCAAGATGGCCTCGCGAAACAGCTGCAGCAGCATTTCGTTCAGCAGGCTCACATCCATGACGGTGCGGTAGTATTTCTGCATCAGCTGCTCGACCGCGAGCGTGAAGCTCGCGTCCTCGTAGCCGAACAGCTTGGCGAGCTTGATCTGATAATCGAACAGCAGCCGGTCCTCGCGCCGCCCGGTGAGCACGTGCAGTCCGAAGCGCACCTTCCACAGAAATGACTGCCCCGCCTTGAGCTTGCGCAATTCCTCGCGCGTCAGGAATCCGTGAGCCACCAATTCATCGAGCGTGTCGGTGCCGAAGTGGCGCTTCGCCACCCAGCCGATGGTTTGAATGTCGCGCAGGCCCCCCGGACTCGATTTGACGTTGGGCTCGAGATTGTAGGCGGTGTCGAAGTAGCGGTGATGCCGCTCGGTCTGCTCCTTGACCTTGGCTTCAAAAAAATCCTGCGAGGACCATAGCCGGTCGGGCGCGAGCGCCCGTCGCATGCCGGCGAACAAGGACTCGGGACCCGCCAGGAGCCGCGCTTCGAACAGCGTGGTGGCGACGCTGATGTCGGCGAGGCTTTCGCGCTGGCAATCGTCGATGGAGCGCACACTGTGCCCCACCTCGAGACCGATGTCCCAGAGAAAAGTCAGAAACCGTTCGATATCCGGCTGCCAGTCGGCCGAATCGCTCTTCGGCAGCAGCACCATGATGTCGATGTCCGAACTCGGATGCAGCTCGCCGCGCCCGTATCCGCCCACCGCGACCAATGCGAGATCGCGCGCGTACTTGCCGGTGTGGCGCACCCACGCGGCACGCAGCGTGATGTCGACGAGACGCGCGCGGTCGATGACCAGGTCTTCGATGGCTTCGTCGGCGACGAAGCGCTCCTTGAGCAGTTCCGTGCCGCGGTCCAAGACCTGGCGAAATACGATGGGCGAGAATTGGCCGCCTTGCAGGGCTTGCGGCGCAGCCGTGAGATAAGCCCAGTCAGGGGTCGTGTCGAAATACTGGCCGTGCGCGTTCAAGAGGCCGCCGCGGCAGCGGGCAGTCCCACGCTCGCGCCCAAGGTCAGCACTTCGTAGCCATCTTCGGTCACCAAAATCGTGTGTTCCCATTGCGCCGACAAGGATTGATCCTTGGTGACGACGGTCCAGCCGTCGGGGAGCAGCCGCACGTCACGGCGCCCGGCGTTGATCATCGGCTCGATCGTAAAGGTCATGCCCTCGGTCAATTCGAGGCCCGTGCCGGGCTTCCCGTAGTGCAGCACCTGCGGGTCTTCGTGATACACGCGGCCGATGCCGTGTCCGCAGTATTCGCGCACCACGGAGAAGTTGTTGCTCTCGGCGTAGGTCTGTATGGCGTGCCCGATGTCGCCCAGATGGGCGCCCGGCTTGACGATGCGGATGCCGCGCCACATGGCCTCGTGACAGACCGCGGAGAGACGGCGGGCGAGCACCGGGGCATTCCCGACGAAGTACATGCGGCTCGTGTCGCCGTGAAATCCGTCGCGGATCACGGTGACGTCGATGTTGACGATGTCGCCGCTCTTCAGGCGCTTATCACCCGGGATTCCATGGCACACCACATGGTTCACGGACGTGCAGATCGTCTTCGGGAATCCCCGGTAATTCAAATTCGCCGGGATCGACTTGAGCTCATCGACGATGAAATCGTGGCAGCGTTTGTCGAGCTCCTCGGTGGTCGCCCCGGGCTGCACGAACGGCTCGATCATGTCGAGCACACTCGCGGCCAGCCGTCCGGCGGCGCGCATCTTGTCTCGTTCGGCGGGCGTTTTAACGGTCACACTCATGGCAGGGCAGGCTTTGTTTCCAATAGACGTTCATGGTATAAAGCGCGGCTATTTTTAACAACCCCGCACGCGTGTCGTCACAATCGGCCGGGTGCCCGTCCTCGAGCCTCAAAGACTCGAGACGGGTTGCCGATTGGGACTCGCGGAGGCTCAACCCGACCAGGAGTGATTATGACCAGTGTGTCCATGCGACAAATGCTGGAAGCGGGCGTCCATTTTGGGCATCAAACCCGCTTCTGGAACCCCAAGATGGCTCCTTTCATCTTCGGCGAACGCAACAAAATCCACATCATCAACCTCGAAAAGACGCAGCCCCTCTATGCCCAGGCGGCTTCTTTCATCAAGGGGGTGGCTGCCGAGGGCGGCAAGGTGCTGTTCGTCGGCACCAAGCGCTCCGCCCGCGATGCGGTCCAAAAGGAAGCCACGCGCGCCAGCATGCCCTACGTCAACCAGCGTTGGTTGGGGGGCATGCTCACCAATTTCAAGACCATTCGCGGGTCGATCAAGCGGCTGAACGAACTCGACGAAATGGCGCAAAGCGGCGCGCTCGAACGGCGCGGCAAGAAAGAAGCTCAAATGCTGCGCCGTGAAATGGACAAATTGCTGCGCAGCCTCGGCGGGATTCGCGACATGACGGCGCTGCCCGATGCCCTGTTCGTGATCGACGTCGGACACGAACAGATCGCCATTCACGAGGCGCAAAAGCTCGGGATTCCGGTGGTCGCCGTGGTCGACACCAACTGCTCCCCCGACGGCATCGACTATGTGATTCCGGGCAATGATGACGCCATGCGCGCCATTCTGCTGTATGCCGGCGGCGTCGCCGATTCGGTGTTGGAAGGCAAGGCTTCCTTGCCCGAGGTGCCGGTGGGTGAAGATGAATTCGTCGAACTCGACGAGGAAGGCAATCCGAAGAAGCGGGTGGCCGGCGGCCGCCGCACCGGCCCGCCGGCGCGCGGCGCTCACAAGAAGGCTCCGCCGCGCCGCAAGGTGCCGGTGACCGTGGTGCCGAGCGTGGCCGCCGTGGCGGCCTCGCTCGACGAGGTGGAGGTCGACGATGTCGACACTCCCGATACGCCGCCGGCCGAGACTCGGCCGGCGAGCGCCCCGCGGCGTCGCCCGGTCGGCCGCAGCAGCGGGCCGCCGAGGCGCGGCGCCTGAGGCGTCCATGAGCACGGCACAATGAACATCTCGGCAGACTCGGTCAAACAACTGCGTGAGCGCACCGGCGCGGGCATGATGGAGTGCAAGAAGGCGCTCGTCGAAGCCCAAGGCGACTTGAGCAGCGCCGCCGACATCCTGCGCAAGAACGGGCTCAGCAAGGCCGACAAGAAGGCGGCCCGGGTCGCCGCCGAAGGCACGGTCGCCGTGGAGCGGGCCGGCGACAGCGCCGTGCTCGTGGAGGTGAACTCGGAAACCGACTTCGTGGCGCGCAGCGATGAGTTCCTGCATTTTGCGCGCGAGGTCGCGCGCGTGGCGTTGCAACAGGCGCCGGCGACGGTGGAAGCACTGCTCGCGCTGCGCGAGGGCGCGTCGAGCCTCGAAGAGCAGCGCCGCGCGCTGATCGCAAAGATCGGCGAGAACATCACGGTGCGCCGCTTCGTGCGCGTCATCGCGCCGGGCGCGCTCGGCACCTATATCCATGGCGGACGCATCGGCAGCCTGGTGGCCTTGAAGGGCGGGGATGAGGCCTTGGCGCGCGATCTGGCGATGCACGTCGCGGCGGTGAATCCCGCCTATATCGATGCGGCCGGCGTCCCGCCCGACGTCCTCGAGAAGGAGCGCGGAATCCTCACCGAGCAGACCAAAGCCGAGAAAAAGCCACCGGAGATCATCGCGAAAATGGTCGAGGGGCGCTTGCGCAAGTATCTGGCGGAAATCACCCTGCTCGGCCAACCGTTCGTCAAGGATCCCGATACGACGGTGGAGAAGCTGATCAAAAAGAGCGGCGCCACGGTCGTGCAATTCGTGCGCTATGAAGTGGGCGCCGGGATCGACAAGAAACAGGACGACTTCGTCGGCGAGGTCATGGCGCAGGTGAAGGCCCAAGACAAGGACAAGGGCAAGGATAACGATAAGGGCTAGCCCGGCGAGGGTCCTTGGATACATAGCGCCCCGCGCCGACGGGGTGTTTGTAGTAGGGTACGATTACGACGAATACGAGAATATGACCACCACACCCGCCGCGGCACGCTATCGCAGAATCCTGGTCAAATTGTCCGGCGAAGCGCTGCTCGGGGACGAAGACTACGGCATCGATCCGGCCATCTTGAAGCGTATCGCCGGAGAAATCCGCGAACTCACCCAGATGGGCGTCCAGGTCGCAGTCGTGCTCGGCGGCGGCAATATATTCCGCGGCGCCGGCCTCGCGCGCGCCGGCATGGACCGGGTTACCGCCGATCACATGGGAATGCTCGCCACCGTGATCAATGCGCTCGCCATGCAGGACGCGCTCGAGAGTTTGGGCACCTATGCGCGGGTGATGTCGGCGCTGCGCATCAACGAGGTCTGCGAGGATTACATCAGGCGCCGTGCGGTGCGGCATCTCGAGAAAGGCCGGGTGGTGATTTTCGGCGCCGGCACCGGCAATCCGTTTTTCACCACCGACACGGCGGCGAGTCTGCGCGCCATCGAAATCAACGCCGAGATATTGCTCAAGGCGACCAAGGTCAACGGAATCTACGATTCGGACCCGCTCACCAATCCGCACGCCAAGCGCTACGCGCGGCTGACCTTCGACCGGGTGCTGAACGATCGCCTGAACGTGATGGACGCGACCGCGATCGTCATGTGCCGCGAAAATAATCTGCCGCTCCAGGTGTTCAATCTGTTCAACGCCGGCGACCTGATGCGCATCGTACAAGGCGAAGATGTCGGTACGGTCGTCACCGCCGGGCCTTAAGGGGGATCCATGCTCGATGATTTGAAAAAAGACGCGGCGGTGCGCATGCAGAAATGCGTGACCATGTTCCGCGACCAACTGAAGAAGATGCGCACCGGACGCGCGCACACCAGCCTGATCGAGCACATCAAGGTTGACTATTACGGCTCGGAAATGCCGTTGAACCAGGTCGCCAACATCGCGACCGAGGATGCGCGCACGCTGACGGTCAGCCCCTGGGAAAAGGCCATGGTGCCGGTGATCGAAAAAGCGATCTACAAATCCGACCTCGGCTTGACTCCGAACACCGCCGGACAACTCATCCGCATCAACATGCCGGCGCTGACCGAGGAGCGCCGCCGCGACATCATCAAAGTCGTGAAGTCCGAGGCGGAGAACGCGCGCGTGGCGGTGCGCGGCGTACGCCGTGAAGTCATGACCGAATTGAAGGAAATGCTCAAGGAGAAGCTCATCGCACAAGACGACGACCGGCGCGCGCAGGACGACATCCAGAAGTTGACCGACAAGCACGTGGCGGAAATCGATCATGCGATGGCGGAAAAGGAAAAAGAGTTGCTGCAGGTGTGATGTCCATGGCCGACTCGCCGCAGCATGTCGCAATCATCATGGACGGCAACGGTCGGTGGGCGCGCTCGCGCGGCCTGCCGAGGCCGGCCGGCCATCGCGCGAGCGTCAAGGTGGTGCGCAAAATCGTCGAAGAATGCGCCCAGCGCGGTGTGCGCTTTCTCACCTTGTTCGCCTTCAGCAGCGAGAACTTTCGCCGCCCGGCCGACGAAGTCGGCATGCTCATGAACTTGTTTCTCGATACGCTGGTTCGCGAAATCACCGACCTGCACCGCAATCAAGTGCGGGTGGGATTCATCGGCGATCGGGCGGCGTTGCAACCGGAGCTCGTGCGCCGCATTCAGACCGCGGAGCAACTCACCGCGGACAATCCGGGCTTGGGATTGCGCGTGGCCATGGCCTACGGGGGTCGATGGGATATTGCCCAGGCCTGCCGCTCGCTGGCTGCGGATGTGGCGGCGGGAAAACTCCTGCCCAAGGAGATCGGCGAGGCGCATATCGCCGCTCGTCTCGCCTTGGGCGGCATCCCCGATCCGGATCTGCTGATTCGCACCGGCGCCGAACAGCGCATCAGCAATTTCCTGTTGTGGAACCTGGCCTACACCGAGCTGTATTTCACCGACGTGCTGTGGCCTGAGTTCTCGGCCTCGCATCTGGAGATGGCGTTCCAGCATTTCACGCAGCGCGAGCGCCGCTTCGGCAAGACGTCGGCGCAGCTCGCCGCCAATGCGAATGCTTGAGGCCGCCGGTGCTTAGGACGAGAATCCTCACGGCATTGGTGCTCGCCTGCATTTTGCTCCTGGGCTTGTTTCTGCTGCCGCCGCCGTGGACCGTGCTGGCATTCGGCGGCGCGTTCGCCTTAGGGGCGTGGGAGTGGGCGGGTTTCGGCGCGCTGCGCGGCGTATTCGCCCGGTTCGCCTATGCATTCTGCGTGGCGCTGCTGCTCGTGCTCGGCTGGTTCTGGAGCGCCGAGCCGGCGCACTTGATGATCCTGCTGGCCGCCGCCGTCGCCTGGTGGGTGATCGCTTTGTTGTGGCTGTCCCTGGGTCCCGCCCGCCATCGGTCCACCCTCGTGCTGCTCTGCGGGGCGGCGGTGCTGGTACCGCCGTTCGTCGCCCTGGGCAGGCTCGAGATCACCACTCGCGGGTTCGCGAGCGGTCCGGTCGCGGTGCTGTGGCTGGTGTTGTTGGTGGTCGCCGCGGACGTCGGCGCCTATTTCGCCGGTCGCCGCTTGGGAAGGCGAAAACTCGCCCCGCGCGTCAGTCCCGGCAAGACGTGGGAAGGGGTCGGCGGCGGCCTCCTGCTGGTCGCGCTCGTCGCCGGATGCGGCGCCCTATATTTTGGTTTACCACCGCTCGCGGCGATCGTGTTCGGCTGCGCAGTCGGCATCTTCTCCATCATCGGCGACCTCACCGAGAGCATGTTCAAGCGCGCCGCGGGCCTCAAGGACAGCGGCGCACTGCTGCCGGGACATGGCGGTTTGCTGGATCGGATCGACAGCGTCACGGCGGCGGCGCCGTTCTATGCGCTGGGATTGTTCGGCTCCGGCGTGATCGCATGAGCGTGCCGCGCGGCATCGCCATCTTGGGGTCGACGGGCAGTATCGGCCGCAGCACGCTCGCGGTCATCGCGCTGCATCCGGAGCGCTTTCGGGTGGCGGTGTTGGGCGCTCACAGCAGCTGGGAAGCCATCGTCGAGCAGGCGCGAGCATTCAAACCGGCGACCGTGGTGCTGGTCGATCCGCAGGCGGCGGCCAAAGCCCGTGCGGCGCTCGCCGACTTGGGCGCGGCGGTGCGC
>Ga0209611_10007820_pt1 | contig 17013 bp, 6 predicted proteins | sample S1TSphgellanicum_3_FD_187693 | JGI IMG/M metagenome (GOLD analysis project Ga0209611, IMG submission 187693) | Host-associated microbial communities from peat moss isolated from Minnesota, USA - S1T2_Fc - Sphagnum magellanicum MG (SPAdes) (version 2) | ecosystem: Host-associated > Plants > Peat...
CTTTCTCTGGCAAAGGAGTGATGAAAAAATTGGAGATAAGGCACACTAGCAAGGGAGGGTTTGGGTTTGTAAGGTCTCTTATAAGGTTTATAGGGTCCCTCAACCTTGGGATGAATGGATGAATGAATGGATGGATGGATGGATGCCTCCTTCCTCCATATTTTAGCTGGGCTTTTATTTTAGCTCCGACTTAGTGGGTGTTCCAAGTTTGAAGTAACCTTACGACCACTTGAAATGTGCCACACTTGAAAATTGTCTGTGCGTTGCAGGCAAGGGTTACCACTAGTATTAAAGATAACAAAACCAAGAAGGTCAAGATGAGTCCCTAGACCATTGATTAAGTTTGATAATTACATTGTAGGAGCCTTGATTTGTCAAGTGAACCCAATTTGATGAATCAAAATGACAATTTAGTGAATGGAAAGTTGGAATGAACTTTGAAATAAATTCAATACAAAGGAATCAAACATGGGATTTTGTGGAAGTGCCAATTAGGAAATGTGCCATCACAACAAAATGGATATTCAAGATAATCTTTGATTCATCAAGAAAAGTTCAAAAGTTAAGTTTAAGGCAAGACTTGTAATAGGGTTTTGAACAACTATAAGGCATTTAATATGATGAATTTTTTGCATTAATAGTAAACTATTGAGGCTCCATAAAAATAGTTATAGCTCTAGCAACACATAACAAGTGGGATATTAGTTGACTTGATGTCAAAACCATTTCTTTTGAATGGGGACCTTTAAGAAGAGATGTACATGCATCAACCCAAAGGTTATGTGTCCCATGGCAGTGAACATTTGGTTTATACACTATAGAAAGCACTACATGGTTTTAAGAAAGCTCCAAGGGCCTATTTCTTGAATCAAAGAACAACTTCAAAAACAATTTGAATTGTCCAATCTCAAACAACTAAAGTAGTACCTCAAATGGACTTTAACTTTTTGGCCCATACCAATTTTCATGAGCTAGTAAAGTTATGTGGAGGATATGTTGAAAAAAATTGGGCTAAACTCATGCAATAATCTAATAAGAACTAGTGTGGCTTGTGCCATTGGCCCAAGTGTGAACCCATTACAAAATAAGGAATCTCAACATGTGAACATTGTTTTGCAATGTATGTATCAATTTTTTGAATAGCCAAATATGAAAGGAAATCATGCTTGAATTGAATGGTAAGCCTTCAAATGTTACCACGTTCTCAACTGATTTTTCCTTCCAAAACCTAGTTTTTTGGAATTTATTTGAATTTTTAGTGGCATAAATCATTTAAAAATCAATAGTTCCCACATTTTGAATCCAAATCTTACCAAATAAATTTCATTAAATTTTTCTCATCAAGATCTTTCCAAAAAATCAAAGGCACATTCCATTCTTCTCAAATTTTCAGTTATGATTTAATTTAATTTTCAATGAAGAAATCATTCAATATTCAAGAACTTTTGCACTACAAGTCTAAACATCATGGAACCAAGCCCATGCACCCCTTCTCATTGAGAGCTTTCCAAAGACACCAAGAACATGACATGAAACATCCCAATTCAGTGAATCTCATAATTACAATACAATACAAAACAAAACAAAACAAACTACCTTCATTTATAGATAGATTCCAATCGTAGAATGATTATTACTAACAATAGACATGGGAGAAAATAAACTAAATGAAACAACATTAAAAAGGATGGTGGGGAAGTTGATCTATTTAACAAACTTTGAAAATTCAAACATCCTTTTCACAATAGGAGTTGTATGTTGTTACACAACATCACCACAAGAACTTCATCTCAATGTGGTGAAATAAATCTTCAAATATTTTAAAAGGATGATAAATTTTGGAATCATCTATTGAAAAGGAGATAACAACATTCTAGAAGGATACATTGATTTAAACTAGGCAAAAAAAATGAAACCAAAAGATCAACTAAAAGCTACCTATTTTGAATAGGCACATGTATCCTATTACACAATTAAAAGAAAAACCATAGTAACTAAGTTGTCCATTGAGGTTGAACACTACGCCCTACCAAATGTCAAAGTTATTGAACCCACTTGGTTAAGATCATGTTGTTGAAATGAGGATTTCAACCCGAAAAGCCTATGAACTAATTTATCGCAAAAACCAAAAAAATATAGTATATCAAATTAGAACTATATATATATATATATATATATAATGAAAATACATTATCATTATATTAATTAGAGGATATTGTTAAATGAAATAGATATCAAACGAGTTCATACTAACAATCAAATAACAAGTATTTTCACAAGATCAATAGATGTGCTTTAAATAAATGAATTATTGATAAATAAGTTTAAAATTAAGAATGCCAATCAAGTTTATCAAAGGCATCAAGTCATTCGGTAAAAAATTATTTCCTTTTCAAAGGACAATATGTTAGGTCAAGACGATAAGTTGATATAGAAGATTATAAAGACATTAAATTATTGAAATCCTCACTTAACAACCATTAAAGGAAGAAATTTCATTATTTAACCTTTCAATGAAAGATAGCCTAATTATACAACCTTGATGAACATAATGCACATAACCTAGTTGGTTAGTTTTCAATATTTTCAAGGCATTTCATTGGATTGTACTACCCATGAACTCCTTCCAAGATATGTTCATTATCCCAAACCTAAACAACAAAGAAAGAGAGGTTCTCACATTCAACTTTGGCGATATGAAGTCTTTCACTGAATCATTGTTCAAAGGAAGAAACAAGGTTGTTGAACCACATTAAGGATCTATGAACTCAAAGTACACTTGTAAAGAGCCTTCTACAAAAAATCCACTACTTGTAGAAAAATCTCCATTGACACACATTGCAATTGATGATTCATCATCCACAACTACACCTACAAATTTAACATATGAACAATGAGATGGAATCTAGCAAATGACAAAATTGTTTTTCTAAAGAATATAAACAAGATCCAATGTACAAGAAAAAACAACTATCACAACATACATCTTTCCATGACTTGACATATAAGTTTGGAGCCATCAAATGGAGAACCCCTTCTTTCACCATAGGAATAAAAATTCTTGAAACTATAAAAAAAACTTTCCACTTGAAGTGAATTTGAGATGTGAAGAGAGGTATAGGAATTACCACACCTTCCAATTGATTTGCCACATAAATTTAAACAAGTTAACATTAATTAAAAAATGAAATGAATGAAGTGAAATTCATTAACATAAATTACTATGAATTTAAAAAATGAAATAGATTCACCCCACCTTAGTCATTTCACCTTGCTTAAAATTATGTCACTATAAATCATTATGTAATCATCATGTTTCAATATTAGTTCACATAATTCATCATTAATTGAAGTATTTTTTTAGAATAAAGATGTTTCTTTTTATGTTATTGCTTTAAATGCCATAGGGGCAAACTTATCCTTGGGTGGTCCCATTAAGAACGTCACACCCCAAATTTCTAAGACCCATCCAACTTCAAGACAACATAAGATTCACATAATAAAAACTTTTCATTCCAAATTATTTATCAAAAGGTTACCCAAGTCATGCAGAATTCAAAAATCTAATTAAATTTATCAAAAAAAAGTGTTTTGATGTGAAAAATGAATGCATAAGGAAAACGTTTTAAGAATGTCACACTAGGGATTTTTTTAATCAAGAACACAAAAGGAATTTATTTTTTGGGAAATTTTCTTGGATGTTAATTGTAAAAAATATTTCAAATGCTAACCTACTTGATTTTTTTTATAGATAATTGATTAAATCAAATTTCATTTAGTTATGAATTTTTGAAGTCACAATCATGAAATCTTAAAAGGCCATTCATGTCAAAACCACAAATGATAACTATTTTCATCTTTTATTATTTTAATGATTAGTTTGGATCATTCCCTTGTGCATGTAATAAATAAATAAGAAAAAAAATCTAATGTGTAATTGTAAGGACATTTAAAAGAAAACAAATCAAAAATTGGGCTAGGAATGGGTTAAGAATGGTTTAGGAATCAAAATGTTAATGCATATTATAGGTTTTTGAGTGTTCATTATTTTTCATGAGTGTGTGCATAGGTGGGGAAAATATAGCCCACCTAGTCCAGTCAAATAAACCAATGTATAAGTAGAAGAAATTTTATTTCTTAAATTGGGTCTAACTTTTTTGTGATTTTGGCAAGGTGGTTCTTAGTGGTATCACCCAAGGAAAAGTTTGTTAATACACTATTGTACTTTAAGCTATTATGGGTTATTCGATCACATGATATTTTAAATTATTCTACTCTATCTTGTTTTCAACTAGTTTAGCTATTCCATTTATGAGGCCATGTTTAACTATTTTAAATTCATATACTTTAAGTGTTGTTAAGTTATTTTAGGTTATTTCCAAATTTTATACGTTAATTCACTCTAAGTTATTTTTCAAAATTTCACCCTAGGTTATTTTAAATTATGTACTTTAAGCTTGTTTTTACTATTTTATTCTAATTCATTATCGATTATTTTAAATTGTTCCACCTTAACCTAGTTTTGGATATTATACCCTAAGATATTTTTGACTATTTTAGGTAATTCCACCTTGGGTTGTTATAGGTTATTTCTAGCTTAAACTATTCTAGGCTATTCCATCTTAGGCTATTATAAATTATTATACTTTAAGCTATTTTTAGCTATTTTACCCAAGGTTACTCTGAACTATTATAGATTATTTCACCTTAAATTATTCTAAATTATTCTAAATTATTCTACTTTAGGCTATTATAAGTTATTATGAATTATTTTACCTTAGGCTATTATATTTTTTACTATTCTAAATTATACTTTACAATAACTTAAAATAAAGGAAAGTAAAATAATTTATAATAACATAAGGTGAATTTTTTTATAATAGCCTAAAATAATTGAAACTTTTAAGGTAAAAATAACCAAGAATAACTTCAAGTAAAATAACCTAGAATTATAGCTTAAGGTAAAATAACTTAGAATAATAAAAACTATTTATGATAAAACAATTTATAATAGCTTAAGGTGGAATAACTTAGAATAATAAAAACTATTTATGATAAAACAATTTATAATAGCTTAAGGTGGAATAACTTAGAATAGTTGAAAATAACATAGAATAAAATAGCCTATAATGACTTAAAATGGAACAACTTAAAGTTGATTAATTTAAAATAATTTAAAATAACCTAAAATAACTTAAGTTAAAATACCTTAGAATGGATTAGTTTAGAACATATGGAAATAACCTAAAATAGCCTAAGGTGAAATACTTTAAAATGGATTAGTTTAAAATAAATGAACATAACTTAAATTAACCTAGGGTGAAATAACCTAAAGTGGATTAATTTATAATAGTTAAAAATGATTTAAAATAACTTAAGGTGAAATAACATAAAGTGAATAAATTTAAAATAGCTAAAAATAACTTAAAATAACCTAGGGTGAAATAGCTCAAGGGTGAAAACATTTTACATTGTCCATATCATGTTATCATAAGGAAATTTTTGCAAGATTTTGAGATTTAATTGACCACGTGATGAAATAAAAATGATTAAGTTGATATTTAAGGGCTCAACATTTTAATGTTATATATACTATAATCACATTGTATGAATTTTTTGAATAATTTTTGAATGACCATAACATAATGAACTTTTTAAGAAATCAATTTACAACAATTCATAATCAATGAATATGGACTTCATGCACTTATATATATTGAATAAAGGACTCAATGATAATTTGAGGTGAAAACATTGATATTAAGGAAGATTTTTTGAGAAGATTTTGATGGAATTTTTTTTATGTGCCTTAAATTATGGTTTTTTTTTTTTCCCATTAAGTCCTTTTTTTAGTGAAGGTAATAATTTAAAAGTTCATATTTCAGTTTTAAGTTCTCCATAAGGTAAATTAAGGTTGGAATTTTTTAAATAATGAATTTTTTATGATAACTTGCAAAATGACTCAATGTGTGATTCAAGTTATCCTATTTTCACATTGACTCTATAATGTTTAATTTAGGCAATTATGGACTTAATTCATATGTGTTTAAAATTGTTACATCTTAATGTGCTTTCAACTTTAAAATATTCAAAAATAGCCTAGGGTGTAACAATTTTCAATAACATGTTATACTTGGGTTTTGTATCTTATGTTATTGCCAAAGGTGAAATAGTTGTTAATAACTTAAAATATCATAAGGTAAAATAACTTAGAATAATAAAAATAACCTAAAGTAGAATAACCTAGAATAGTTTGGGACTAGCCTAAACTCCTAACCTACGGTAGCTTAAGAATAATTTGTGATAATTTACTATAGTGTGGGAATAACTTAAAATAACTTACACTAACCTAAGAAGAATTTAAGAATAACATAAGAGTTTAGTTTATGATAGCTTACACATAGGTTAAAGAAAGAATGTGCATAATAATATCTAGTGCAAATTCATTTCATTTATTTAAATAATGGTCCAATGGTTAAAGACTCAATCCTTAAGCATGAAAATGAAAGGTTTATTAAACTTTCACATTTACACCTTAAGTTGATAAGTTAAGTTGATTAATTGAGCTTAAGCTAAGTTAAGTTTTTAACCTAACCAAGTTATGAATTTTAGAAAAAACCTAAAAATTAAATATTAATGAATTTAATTAATTATTAATGAATCAATTAGTTATGAGTGAATTCACTTGTTTATAACAATTGGTCCTTGCTCATTAAAAATTTGTTCACGTTCACTCAAAATCTAATGAAATGTAAAATGAATTAAGACACATATTAATGCAGTGTAAATTTTTTATTTTGTAAATGATATTGATAGAGTCTAAATAAAGTTCAGGATCCATAATCATGCATGTTTTATGGATCTATTTTTTACCACATTCTATGGACTTATGCAATATTTGAAACCTTTCACTAATTAGTGTTAGCTGGTTTGGCCTAGATAAATAGGCTAAATCTAGGCATTGCTGATCATTATATCAACTTTAAGCATAACATTCATATTTCTATATATCATAACTTTTCTTATAAATTCAACATTTTCCTTTCTTTTGAAATTTACAAGAAATCTTGTATTATTTCTAAATGCATTAATGTTTGATAAAACTATTGGTCACTAAACTACAACCAAAATTGCTGATTTTTTTTCACCTACTATGACTTGGCATGTTGTTGAAATTGTTGTCAGTACACTATCTACAACAGTCATGTGTTTAGAATCAGTCTCATGGTTACTACTTATTAAGTAACACCTTAAATAAATGTCAATTTCAATGAGTTCTAAGTTTTGTGAAAATTATGACCATGTGAAGAGTTATGAAAGTATAGCAAACAACGACTTTGGAGGGTATGATAATGAAATTAAAGGAGCTTGCCAAAAACATGAAAAACCAATTTATTTTAGTTTTTTGCCCCTTTCTATTATTCGTACAAAAGTTTGATTGAAGAAAGATCAAATGTTTGTCCCCCCTTTTTAAAAATTTTCCTTGTAATACCCAATGGGTACCTGCTGAATATCATGGGACTACAATTTGGAGCATATCTTTACATTCAGTAAAGCCCTCAACAACGAGCTTTACTGAATTTAGGCATGCACTTGACTTTGCTTCATGTGGGCCCTTGTTTTGGTAAAGCCCCACACTGTAAGTTGTTGATATTTCAAAGAGAACAAGTGGATGCAAAAGAAATTTAGAGTCGGTTGATGTGGTGGAACAAATATGAAATGATGTTTCTCACCATTGGCCTTCTTGCTATAATTTCTTGATCACAAATTGAACCAAAAAAAAATCTTTTCTCTTGGAGGTTCTTTGACAAATTTATGAGAGTGTAGTTTGTTTAACAAAAAGTTGACCTAATGTCAGGTTGTAAAATGCCAAGCAAATTGAATATGTGATTGAGGTTGACACACGCTTAGAAGATTAATTAGAAGAGGAGTCTTTAAAACGTTGTTTTGAGAAAGATGAGATTTCATATGTGAGCAAAACATTTCATTAAATAATTAATTTTTTCATTCAATACGTAATCTGTGTACATGTGTACTATATATATTATTTTTTCAAAATAAATAGGGTCAATAAAATAATGGTGTGGTAGCCCAGACCTATTTTCAAAAATAAAGAAGCCCACTCACCTTCGTCCCTCACCTATTCTCTAACTGCCAATTCTCATTACACAAATAACTATTTTTGTATGGGTTTGTTTATGTGTTTGAAAAAGAAGTAACCAACAAACGCTCACATGTACTCAATGCACAGTCTGCAACTCTACATTGTGTAGATTTGCAGTACTGTGCAACTACTCGAAAAAGTGATCACCTAAATTAAAAGGTAGAAACCTAGTTTGATTGTCACCATTTCTTTTTAAAGCACTCTGAGAAATTTCCATGTCTATTTGAAGGGCACCTTGTCTTTGTGAATATCCCCTCTATAACACAGGAGAGATCTTACACTTACCTCTTAAGTGTGGGAGGGTTTAAGTGTAGGGCAACCACTAAAAACCTTGGGTTAGCACATTCCCAAAATTAGGTGCCTAAGGGGAAAGGATGGGTAAAGATGCTGGGTCAGCATTCTGAACATAAGGGGTCTAGGACAAGGCCATAGCCAAGTCCAGCCTTGCATTTTGGGGATGTCCCCCACTCATGAGCTTCACCTACTGTAGAGCAAAGGAAGAACATTATCATGGTCTTTAGCATATGCACACCACAAGGTGTGGGAGGGGACTGTTCTTACACTCATTAGGAATGGAGGGATCTAAAAATAGACATAATTTTCCTCCCACTCTTAAGGAGTAGGCATAAGATCCCTTCTCTTTCATCAAAGGGATATTCATGTGTGTAGGGCAAAGACCTTGATTGTGGGCTGTACAAAGAATAAAGACCTACTCTGATCTTTTTTCTAATTTTTTCTGTAAGATACTTGGTGGTATTATTGGAAAAGGACAAAATGTGAGGCTTTTTGAAAAGTGGAATGCCTTTTGAAGCATACATTCTGTTATTTTAAATGGCCTGCAAACAATAGAGGAAAAATTACACTTCATAATACACATGTAGCTTAGGAGGGGTTTGGAACTAAGGATTAATTTTTGATTAATCCCTTCTAACACATAGGTAGACCATCAAACATATTTCAAAACAACACTTGTAATATTCGTCATTCACATGCTTTCCAACATGAAACTTTACATTTTTTTGGGATATGATCATCCATGTGCCCAAAGTTGAATGTTTATGTGAGAATTACATCTCAAGGGAGTTCATAACATGTGTTTAAAGAATTTCCTTTATGGGGATCACTCATCAAAAAATTATAAAGTTTCCACAATGGTATTCACAATAATCCCCACGTTTTATTTTTGCAAGAGTTCTTATTCACATATGATATTTCTACAAGTCTTAATTAAATTAACAACATGAAATTATTGAATGCAAATTATGAGCCAAAAGCTCCAATTTCTACCCCTTATATACTTGAATCAATCATCAAATGTCACTTATAACTTTTCATCATTTTATGGATAGGTTTTGCATTATTTGGAACCTAGGATTTGATCAAATTCACAAACTTAAACTTCCATTATTACAAACTCAAAATAGTTATCTAAATTATTCATAATCAACCTTTAAGTCCCTAGTCAAAATATTCTCTTTTTAAAGCCATGAAGCTCATTATTTTATTCCTCATTTTCATCCATATTATTACCCTAAACAATAATACTATTATTTACAATTATTAGTTTTGTTGTTACACACCCTTTGATTATAATGAGTCTTTATGAATTTAAGGTGCCCTTTAAAGAAACCTCAAAATTCCTCTAAATGCTTGATACTAGGATAAAATTCCTCCCACTCTAAAGGAGTAGGTGTAAAAACTAAGAACCCTTCCCCTCCTATCGCTCATTATGTCTGGCACGTTTAAGATCATGTTAAAAGTTCACATCATGCTCTACAATGGGTAAAAGCCCAAAGGTGAGGGCCATTCCCAAAACGAGGGGCTGGAGAAAACAACCCCATCTGCACTTTTGTTGGAAAGAGGTGACTTCATTTTCAATGAAGACCTTGAGATCTCAACATGTGGGAAAATTGTGGGACTATTTTATTTTTTTTGGCGCTCTCGGCAACTTGGTAGGCAACAAGCTTTTGGTCCACAGAAGAAATTGTGGTCCAAAGTCAAAACACATGATCACTAGTGGAAAAGCAGAATTCTCTTTAGTTTGCAACAGTCTTCTATGATGCACATCATATGCTTCTTGAAGTTTTGTACTATGGAACGGGCCTCATAGGTTGTGCTCTACCCAAGAACTCAAGAAGCCTGATAGGGTGAACTGCCTTTCCAGTAGGTGATAATGGGTTCTGCAGGGGCCAGGGGCATGTTCCACAACATAATTGATTTTTTTAGTCAATGATTCAAATTTCAACACTTACATACTCTCAATTGTTGATTCATTAAATCTGACACTGACAGAGTGAAAGACCAAATCGAAAAAAAGAGAAGTGGAGCCAACAAGTATCTCCCCATCTCCCCCAGATAAAATGCTCTGGGAAACCTGTTCAGTGTTCAAGAATTAGCAATGCCTACAAGGAGAGGGATGGATTATGTGACCCAACACAAACCATGCACCATCCATCCCAAACCTTTGGTGACTCAGTTGTGGATTGAACGCAACTGAGTTACCAAGATTACCTACAGCAATGAATCTTTTACAATAAACAATCTGGATTCTGATTTTAAAACAGGTAACTTATCTTTTAATCCTTCCTATTTCCCCTGAGACTAGATTTTAATAAAGGTGACCATCAGCAGTGCGTAAGTAAGTATGACTGGTAAGTAAGTCGGCAATGCAAGAGTTTTTACTATGTCTAAATAGGTCAGTAGGTTAAGCAGTTGGTAGCTAGGAGATGCATGTGGATGGTTAGTACATTATCTAACCATCATGGTTATCTATGGGACACACATACAATGAAAAAGTTGACTGTAACCACAACTAAGTTACCAGGGTGTAACCTTGGTAACTTATCTTGTAAACACTCCTATTTATCTACGTAGCATAAGGGGGAAATAGGAGGGTTTACAAGCTAGTGTGGTAAGTAATATAGATAAGTAAGTAGGGAATGCAAGCAGTTACTATGTTGGTAGGTCAGTAGGTTAGGCACTTGGTGATTAGTAGGTAGGTAGATGCCTGTGGATGGGTAGTATGTTAGTACATTACAGTGGGTCCTGATTTACTCTTTTTGAGAGGGAGAGCCTGCCAAGGTGCTGGTGTTTTGGGCGTGTTCTGTTCCAGATTCTCGTACTGTAATGAAGCTCTTGTTTTTTTTGGTTTCGGTCAATGCATTTTTATCATTTTTTTGCATGCCACCTCTTGGCCCCACTCAGACAGCATGGGTCCTATTATTTACCACTTCTGCTTTACTCAGTATATGCTCAATATGGGACACAAAATAATTCAAAAAGTAGAAAAGAAAAAAAGGTTGCAAATTTCAATCTTAAATTATTTTTTTCCAATTGCACTATGGTTAAAAGTTACAAGAGCCCAGGTTGTTGGTCAACTTTCAAAAAATAAGTATCGAACAATGGCTTGAACTGGAAGTGGGAGTACAATTCCTAATCAAAACCTAGAACCTAGTAGTACATGGCACAACTATTGTAAATAGCTAGCTACTTGTTTGTTCCATGATTGGACCATAACCTACTATACATTTCAAGCATTCGGTACCTTTATTTTCATTCACTGATTATGATCTGAAGAATTCTTAGCCATTGATGTAATGAACATGATGAACTTGTGTGAATACCTTAATTATGTCTTATTTCAGCCATCAATACTAGGAGTCAGTGCATTTTTTTTTCACACACTTTCTTTTGGCACCAAAAAGTTGAGAAAATTCTAAATAAAATGTGTCTTTTCTATGTCAATTTGCCTGATTTTGCTAATTTTGGAAAAATCGCCAAATTTTCAAGATGAGAAAATTGAAAAAAGAAACCTTGCTAGAAGTAGGGGAAACACCATTTGATAAAGAATTAACGTGTTGAACTAATGAAAGATAAGAAAATCAGAATTTTTCTTACTAGACATACATAAATTTAAATACATATGAGTTGTCTGTCTCAAAGGAAAAACAATTACGTGGAAAAAAAGAATGATTGATTTATAAAAAATATATTCTTGTGATCTTGACATAGAAGTAAATGTCCATGTTTTATAGCATATACCATTTCACAACCATGAGTTCAACTTTTGATCCATTGTAGATTACACTTTCAATTTTCTTGTTGCATTGTCTTAGATGCACATAAAACAATTTGTGTTCCAAATACTTTGGAAAGCAGGATACAATGGCTCACAAGGTCTTCAAATGATATTTAACATTAAAAAGGTTTTCTTTTGTGAAATTTTCAACATGTTCAAAGGTAAACAAATAATGTACAAGCACACTTAAACATCAAGCCAATAAACCAGTTTAAAAAGGTTTTCTTTTTATAAATGAATTTAACATTTTCAAAAATAAGTAAAAAAATGTACAAGCACATTTAAATGTCAAGCCAATAAACTAATTGGTTAAGAGTATCAATGGCTAGTGGCCATATCAATTATCATGCAACTAATTTGAAGAGTTTTTGTAGAACACGAATAGGTTTAGGACCGAAACTATGTATGTTGATTACATAATTATGAAAATCTATGTTCTTGATCGTAAAAATATTTTTTCACCCTTTTATTGTTTATGCACAACTAATATGCCGCACCATTCTCCTACCATGAACTAAATATAAACACCAACCCTTTTCAAAACAAAAAGAAAACTTTTTAACTCCAAAACTTTAATTCCCTTCACAATTTTATTCCATCAAACTTTGCATTCGTGCAACAATTTGGTACAAGTGAAGGTATCTCAAAGGTCACAAACACCTCCTTAAATATTATACAAAAAAAAATTAAACAAAAAGTTTCCTAAAGTTTATAAATCACATGATTCCTCATGTGATTTCACATAAAATAATTAAAAGAAAACTAAACACATGGTCCCTCATGTGATTTCACATAAAATAATCAAAAGAAAACTAAACACATGGTGCACATAACTTTCATATAAATTAATATGTGAAAATCAATGCATCATGACCCAATTAAATTATGAAATCTTATTAACAAGTAAATCATTAAATAATCACATAGATTATTATTTAATTACATCAAATTACATTTTCACCTATAGCCCATTTTAAATGTTACTTACAATAGTGAATGGAATTGTAATATGGTCGTTGGATAGACTAATAACCATAGACTATATTCCAAAGTTTTAAAACAAGTGCGCAAAAACTTGTCCATTAATTTTCCAACTTCAATTTAATAGATTGAATAATGAAAAGATAAAACTTTTTGAATTATGTCATTGGTAGATGGGCAAAAATGTTGAAATTGAGTTGGCAATTTTGAATACCATGGGCCACCTAAACTTGAAGGTTTCTCAAGATTGAATTAGCTCACAAAATTTGTCAAAATATTTTGTTCTTTATGAATTGTTTGTTAGGAGTTGTACCCATGCCACCCATTCATGCTTGCATTACTGATGTGGGGTGAGTATTTGATTCAACACCAAACCCTTGTTGGGTATCAACTTGGGTATACAAGTTTATGCCCAACAATGGTAAAATTCTAAAAATCTTGAGATCACTTCATACCTAGACATATTTCAAACTAACTACTTGGCCCTGCCTCATATTTGGCAATTTAATTTTTCCAAATACCCATATCGAATCTAACTCAACTCAAAAAATGGGTTGGAAATGCACCAAAAGCCTGGTGGGAACAAATTGCCAACATTAAAATCTTGAAAGTCCACACACCTCCCCCTTCCCCTAAAAAAGAGAGAACTAAGTCTTTTGGGTGCATGCTGCATCACTCATTGGCTCATTTGTATATGTGTTTGTCACCCAATTTTAGGTAGACTATTACCTTCTCCACGAGGGTGGGTACCTATATGTCGTTTGTAATATTGTAGTGAATGGGATTGACAAGTGTTTGCTAAATAATTAATGTATTTAGACTCTTAAACTATAACACTAGATTTGTGAAATTTTGAAAAATTTGTTATAGAGAATTTTATAGGCAAGAGACACCAAATTATAGCAACTATACAATAGTCCTAGTGTGTCTAGATTGTTGTGTGTGTTGGGTACTTGGCCCATAAAATTGGGTTCAAATCCTAGATCTAACTAGTCGGTCCCTTCTGGGACCTGGAGTGGAGGTAGGCCTAATGCCGTCTTTTATTGACTATGTCCGTCTCTCTCTCAAGTAGAGTATTACTGCTCCTGCAGCACTAACCTAAACGTTGTCTACTACTTAGCCTACTACATGGGGGGTGGGGAGATAAACAAGCTAGCAGCAACTGCAAAATCACTGGCAACATAAGTCTTCTTCAGCACCTAGACGCTTTCTGCAGCTGATGTCCACAGACATGTCTCTGATGGATTCAATGATACGAACGAATGAGATCGGAGGGGTCGAACGAACACAAGAGCCCTACGAATTATATGGTCCATCAAGCTTGGACTTCTTGTGCAACTCTAGCTCACCTTTTGTTTTTCCAAAATAAATATTGCTGCTAGTGAGAACCGGCGTGGAGGTTGCAATTCCAAGACAAGTGAGGTGCATATAAAAAATGAGATTGCAGAGGAAACTCCACTGGTGCATGTGTGCTGCGTCTCCATGTGGAGTAAGCAAACAGGGTCAGTGCTGAAGTTCAGAAACTCTTGAAAAATGTACCATAAACTGCCCAGTGGACAGTATAATTTTGAATCATCCAATGTGACTTGATTTAAGACACATCAGATTGAGTTTCCTAGGATGATGAGCCATCTCTGACCATGAAGTTCCACTTTCTTGCAATGCTAGGGTTCATCATATAGATTTAAATGCTTTTCAAGGTTTTCAATCAGTAAAAGTGGAAGTAACAAAGCTCACCAAATTTCTATATTTGGTTTCCAGTGTGTAGCCCAAATTATAAAATGATGATTAAAGATCTGTACTTCATGTGTGGTTTATAGCCAGAATTGGCTAAATCTTCTGAGGGATGATCACAATTTTTCCTACATCTTCTTATGGATGATTGCCATTCTGGCTGCAAACAAAAGTTGCTAAAATAAACACTACTCCCCACAGGCTTCCAATGGATGGCACATGAGTGGCTATTGGTTAATTCTGGCAGTTTATATAACTATGATTGGATAATGAATATTCTAGGTTTCAAGACTTCTGTAAGTACCAGTGAATTTTGTTTTGTTTTGGTTGAGTTTATGAAAACAATTTCACAACATTACGTCAGGAGGAAACATTACATGATGCTGTAGTTACTAGATATAGTGTGGTTATGAAGTTCCTTTTTTTTCAATTTTGTAATGTAGCTGAAATGGCCATCATCCATAAGACAAGTTAGCCAAATCTGGCAATTAAAAAAATGATAGTAAAAACATTAGCCTTCTATATTTCTGGCTACTTCTGATTTTGTCTAATCATGGGATATCTATAATATTTAGAAACAATTTAGATGATTTTTTCTATTTTTACCATGGTACCAATGTTGGTGCTTCTTCATCCAAGGCATGTATTTATAATGTTTAGAAGCAATAATGTTTATAAATGTTTTTACCACAGTACCACTGCAGGTGTTAGTTCATCGAAACCCCTGATTGAGGCCTCTTAGTGCATATATTTAACCTGCAAAATCTTAAATTTGGACTTGAGACCCCCAGCCCATTAAATATTTAAACTCGGGATACTTCTAATGTTTAGAAATGATAAAAATCAATTTGGATTTTTTTTCTTGGTCATTTTACCAGTTTAGCTGTGGCTTTACCCAAGGCCTGTTTGTTTTTCCTTTCCCTAGGTTTGAATAAAGAGCTGCATTTTACAAAGTTTATTGAAAATTCTTATTTGTAAGCTTGAATTTGGTGTAAGATTACATTTGCTGTAATCTATCTGGAGCATCAATACCCACAATCAGATTTGGATGAGTCTTATCCAGGAAAAACATTTGGACAAAAATGTATATATATGAGAGTGTTGTTGTTCCAATAAAAGACAACGCCTACTTTTCAAAGTTTTTCATTGTTGTTGGCACGCTCTGCATGCGCTAGCAATCTATTCATATATTTGCATTCTGGAGATCCCCATGAGGTGGGGTATTCATTAAACAATGGTGGCCACAATATTAGCTTTGGAAAATGCACTAGAGGGCACACCATTCTTGATCCAAAATTTAGATAAAAAGCAAATTCTTAGCCAATAGACTTGCAGTACAACTGGTGGCAGCGTGTACCAACTACCAACCACATTTCATTTAATTGTTCGGTAAGTAAAACTCTGGCCTTTTCCTCTGCAGTGGTATGCATTGGTAGTCAATGTTTTATAGTTTTAAAACCCAGTCTTCAAGCCAGATGCAAATCTTCTTCCCCTCCAGCTCTGGGAGTCTGCTGGCATCATATACACCTTTGCTTATCTACATCCAAAGAATGCGTCATGTTGTGTCTGTTCATCCTGCAATGGTGCTTCACAGTCTTCAACATTTTTGGGATAAAAATTTGTTATGATTTTCCATTTAAGGGCATCTCCAGCCGTGCTCAGTTTGTGACCCTGAAAATATATTTATGGCATCCAAGTTTTGGTTGTTTACAATTTTTTCCAAAAATACCCATAAAACTACCACTGAAAATGGGTGGAAGGGTACTAATAGCAACCCACCTGGACCAATCGAACTATCTAGCCAATCAACAGCAGGTGTGAGGCTTTGTTGTGCCTTTTACCAGCCTCCGCAAAATGTACAAAAATGCTGGGCCAAAACCATTTTGCTGCACCAAACCGGCATGTTTTGACTTTTCTCATCTAATTAAATAATTTGCAGGGCATCATATTAAGCACTAGTGGAGTTTCTCTTACCACCTTCCCATTAAAAATTTCCAGGAAGGTCAGGTCAATCCAATAAACTTTTGTTTCATTAAGTGCAAGGATTTTTGTATTG
>Ga0209611_10007821_pt1 | contig 17012 bp, 10 predicted proteins | sample S1TSphgellanicum_3_FD_187693 | JGI IMG/M metagenome (GOLD analysis project Ga0209611, IMG submission 187693) | Host-associated microbial communities from peat moss isolated from Minnesota, USA - S1T2_Fc - Sphagnum magellanicum MG (SPAdes) (version 2) | ecosystem: Host-associated > Plants > Peat...
GATAATACAACAACAAGATGTGTTAATGCAAAAACCTACGTGGTCCATCTAAATAAAAAAATAATAAAAAATTAAAAAATTCAAATGAGACTAACAAAGCAAATGCCTTATGGCCACCAAGTGATTATTAAAAATAAAATGAAAAAAAGCAATCAAACGATCAAAATCCTAAGTTGCATAATGAAAGAATAAAAACATTATTGGAATGTAAGCCAAAAAAAAAAAAAAAAAAAACATTATTGGAAAGGAAACCAAAAAAAAAAAAAAAAAAACTACATTAATTGGGAAAAATCATTAGAAAGCAACATGCTACCAAAAAATTTATTGGCTTCAATTTCAATTTAAACATATTATTTAATTGACAAAAGAATCGAAAATTAGTGTTAAATTGATATGCTAAGAATAATAATAAATATATTACATTTTTTTCATTTTTGTTTTTGTATAGCATATTGCATCACAATTATCACTATAATTTTGAAATAACATATTATAATAAGGATCGCTCCAACTTGTGCTTCTAATAGTCCCAAGAGGATTATGTTTCATGTAAGCTTAAACATTAAACCTAGACGAATGAAACAATACCAAGTAAGGAAGAACGGTGGAGAACATGTAATCCCCATTGCTACTTGCACCCTCAAACAATTCCAAAAATATAGCACTACACGAATCATTAAATATATATTTATATGGCATATCATTAATAAGAAAAGTGTTCCCAACATGGGTGTCGTGGAATTTTGAAAAGAAAACATCAAGGTTCTTATGGAAAATTGGCTTCTTAGGATGATTGGGAAGAAAATGATCATTTTTCTGGCACGACTCTTGTCCAAAACTTTTGATGGATCCAAAAAAAAAAAAAAATCTTTATTTTTTTCCAAATATTTTTTGATGTTGTAACGTCATGTAGCGTACCAAATATAAACTTCGAATTGAAATAAATAATTTGTTAGAAAATCTTTCAATTTAAGCTTATGTGCACATGTAAAATTAGTCTGCATTCATGTACAAGAGCCCAAAACCCACTTCGCCACCAAAACCCCATTGAGGTAAAAAAAATGGCATGCAAACAACTCACCTCGACAAGAAGAGATCTCCATAATTTGGATTGATTGTGAAAACTCAAAATAGAAAGGACATTATCTATACCCATTTTTGGAGGCGAAGAAACTTCCATTACATCTTCGCAAATAGCAATAACAATTTAAAACCATCAACCAAATTGAAATAACCCACTTAAAACATAAAGTGCAATTCTCATAAATAAATTCAAAATCAAAAAACAAAAATTGTCGCAACCCTAACCTTAAGTTTGCAACCAAGGCAAAGGCTTGGAAAGGTGCAGTCTGAAAATGCAACCCGAGAATCACATTCACACTCCCGAGAATGCAAGAGAATGTGTGAGGGAATGAGCCCACACACTCCCAAGTGAACTTCCACTTTGGGAGTTGGAATCCCTATGGAGTCCCAAATTTTCAAAGAACAATTTGAAAGGTCAAAATTCATTAGATTGAAAACTTCCTTATTCCATTGGAAAGCTTTTAAAAAGAATATTTCTAAAATAGATTCTCATGATCCATTTGAATATTGACAACACAAGTTATGGTCAAAATAAAGGTCAGAAGTCAAAGTGTCAATTTGACTCTAGACCACTAAAAGTCAGGAATTGCCGTGAATTACATGTGTGAAAGTGACATGCCACATATTGTTGGAAATCTCTTAATGATGACTACAACTTTGCTTTTGACCTCACCTCAATCAGATGTTTGCACAAGAAGTTATGGGCTTCCAAAGTGGCAAAAGTCTCAATTTCAAAAAAATTGGGACTCTCGACTTGAGAGTCCTAGGAAAAATAACATTTGGATGCAACCCCCATGGCTAGTCATAGAGAATAATATAAGAAGGAAGGTGGTGGCTTCTTCCAAGTTTGGGTCGTGGTGAATATTATGAATCCGTGTATGCCCCTGGCTCATCCATGCACCAAAAGTGCTTCAACTATGCACTAACCAACTTGTTGTTTGGTTGCAAACTCCAGCACGCCCCTCTTATCCTAAAATGCTACAAGCTAGAGAACTTACCCCAACTCCTTTTTTTTCCGTTGTTTTCATTTTGAAACTCGCATTTGAATCTTTCAAAAAGTTTAGGGGTGCGTCAAAAATGATATCGACAATTATGAAATAATTACTCACCTGGTCATGGGTTTTTTTAGTAGATGATGGCAAACCAAATGAGCCATAATCTAGGCTTATAAGTTGCCAATAATCATCTCAACTTCCACAAGTAGAATTGACATTTTTCAAAAACCCAACAGAAATCTTACGAACACCTTCAAGAGCAATAAACACTTCAATAATGAACGACTCAATATGATCTTGTTTGTTCATTTCGCATTCGACGATTTGAAAAAGATCAATTTGATCATTTGAATGCAAAAAAAGGATAGTTAAAAATGAACACAAAATTCAAAAATAGTAAATAAAACATAGATCCAATAAAAAGAATTCTACAAAACCTTAAATGACAATTAGAAAACTGAACTCTAGCTACGAGAAAACGGGAAAACAATCATTGATGCCTAGTGACCACTAGGTGTATGAGAAAAGAAATCCTCTTTGCTGTCAAACAAACAAAAGTAGAAATCCACATAGGCTTGTGAGAAAGCAATGAAAGCTTGGCGGCCACCAAGTGTACAATAGGAGAAACGAACGCCTGGTAGCCACAAGGCTACGAAAGCACAAAAACTCCTAGGGTGCTGACAACTTAAATGGAGGTTGGGAATTTAAAATAAAATGGATTTTACGACTTGAAATTCTAGAAATTTTTTATCAAAACTATCACTCACAAGCATAAAATAATAATGGATTTATTTTTTAAATTCACCACTTTCCATCATAGGAAAAACTTTTTATCATCATTACATGTTTTGATCAAGAAGGCAGTACATGAGCGCATCAACATCATTTTGTATTTCGCAATATGATTATGTACATTAAATAACGTAACAATATAACATAACTAACCCATATTTCCCTATGTGTAAAAATTATTATGATTGGTTTTATAGTGGGCTCAAAGTATCCAAAGGTTTGATATCTTGCAATGCTTCACCAATACGTTCTTTTTCTTGCCCATCACCTTTGCCCTTCATAGTAACATTTGCGAATCATGCAATTGAAATATGAGCACCTAAAGAATTCAGAGATGGCAACAAGTCTTCATCAACTTACATATTCACATTGCTCAACTCAGCTTTAGTGTCTTGAGTCTTTAACAGGGAATTATTTTTCTTTGCCTTCTTTTTAAACGCCTTGTTCCTAGTTGTGGACAGCCTTGCAAATCTTTTCTCCTTTTCAGACATAGCCCTTGCCATTGTCAACCGATGGTGGAAGAGTAAGAATTTCACTCATAGTCAAGGCTTTTGAATCGTCTTCCCCTTTGTTCCCTCCAAAACCTTCTTCATCATTAACATCAACGTCAATTGTTTACACACCTTCTGTGATGCGGAGGACTTGTTCATCCCCACTAGTTGTGACATTTTTTATAGCCACACTGGAAAGCATCTGAAGACACATAAAAAGCAATGATTTCACATCGATTTCTATCAAAATTATAAGTGATAATCTCCAAAACTTTACATTTGTTTTCCTATTTTTTCAACAAAAAATGATTTTACCAATCTGAAAATAAACAAAATGCAAAATGAATAGAAATTCAAACAGACATATAAACATACCAAGCAGACATATGTCATGACACCTCCCTCGAAGATGTTAAGGCAAACCATGATGCTACATAAAATGGGTTCCAAATTTTTTGCAAGGGCCTCTAGGCAAATCTCATTTCTATAAAGTCGCCAATCTTCAACAAAAGTGGACATTACATTTTCAATGATTAAAAAGAGTTTCTTGCTCCCCATAATATCAACCTACACTAACTTCCTAACCCTTCCAAAAAAAAGGTAGACATAGTAAAGCACATGTTCTTTTATAAGGCTTGGGAGAGAGACTAAAACCTCTCTTACTCTTACCATGTATAAGCCATGAAGAAAATTTAAATAATATTATGTTTTGTATTCAAATTTTTTTCAAAATAAATAAGTAAGTAGATACTAAAATTTACTAATAAAATGTAAGAACAAGTCTTTTTGAATTTTTTTTCACATTGCGAATAACATAGTTTGCATTGTTTTCAAAATACTTTTGGGTATTTTTATTCATTAAATTTACTTTTTTTTAATTCATATTTTTTATGTTATATTCATGGATTCTATTTTAATTAAGTATATCCCAAAACTTCAATGAAAATTTAATTTACCATTTCAAAACACAAAAGGTAAATAGTGATTACGATTAATAATGGTACATGTTGGTGTGATTACATTCATTATGACACAAGGTGGTAGAAATTGAAACTAAACTTTGAACCTTAAATCCTAGTAATCAATTTTAATGCTTAAATTTTAAACCCTAGATTCAAAACCCTAAACCCTACTCTAAACTCTAAACCCTAAATGCTAGTATTCAATTCTACTGCTTAAATTTAAACCTTAGATTTAAAACCTAAACCCTAAATGCTAGTAATAAATTCTAATGCTTGAATTTTAAACCTTTAATTCAAAACCCTAAACCCTAGACTCAAATACCTAAACCTTATACTTAAAACCTTAAACCCTGAACTAAAAACCTTAAACCTTAAGCACTAAACTAGTTACATTAAGCTCAATCTATCCATTACCCTAAACAATAAACGTTGCATATAATTTGGCGGGTCTATGAATTTATTAAGGTTTCAAAACATATTTTGTTGTGGTTTCATGCCTTGTTGAAGTTATCATCATGAATACTTTTAAAACTTTCATTTATTTGTTTTAATTACATGTAAATTATGATTTTTGCTTTTCTTTTAATTATAAACCAAACCAAACCACATTTAAAGGTTTAAAAATTTACTATCACCATAATCATAATAATCAATACCCTAAATCCTAAACCCTATGCATAAAAAATCTGAACCTTTTACATCAAAACATTAAACCCAATACCCCAAACCCTAAATCAAAACCTTAAACCTTATGCATCAAAACCTTGAACCTTATACATAAAAACGTTAAACCTTGTATCATCAACCAAACCCTGAACCTTATACATCAAAATGTTAAACCCTAAATCAAAACCTTAAACCCTATACATCAAAACATTAAACCTTATACCCTAAACCCTAAATCAAAACCCTAAACCTTACACATGAAAACCTTGAACCTTCCATCAAAATGTTAAACCCTATAACCTAAACCTTAAATCACCAAATTGAAGTCTATGACATTCCCATCTATTTGATTCATTGTTCAACGTTCATTTTTCTAAAATTATGTCATGAATAAGGAATATCCTAAATGCTAGTAATCAATTCTAAAGTTTAAACCCAAAACCCTAAACCCTAAAATCAAAACCTCCAAACTCCAACATGAAATTTTGAATTTTAAAGCTAAATTCAAAACCTCCAAACTCTAAACTGTAAACTTCTAAATTTTAACCTCAAAACCTACCCCTATTCCTAAACCCTAAATGCTAATAATCAATTTTAAAGCTTAAAACTTGGATTCAAAACCTTAAACCCTAGACTAAAAACCCTAAACCCTAAACCTTAAATTTAAAACCTTAAACCCTAGACTCAAAACCTTAAACCCTAAACCTTAAATTCAAAACCTTAAACCCTAGACTCAAAACCTTAAACCTTAGACTCAAAAACCTAAACCCTTAATTCAAAACCCTAAACCCTTAACTCAAAACTCAAAACCTTAGATTCAAAAACCTAAACCCTAAACCAGTTACCCTAGGTTCAAACCATTACCCTAAACAATAAACTTTGCATATAATTTGGCGGGTCTATGAATTTATTAATATTTTCAAAACCTTAAATGCTTAAAGTCAAAACCCTAAACCTTAAACCTTAATATTTAATTCAAAACCTTAATATGTTATAAACCAAATGTAGATCATGTTAAAATGTTCAATATTTGAAATTAATTCAATATATTTGGGTCCAAGCATGGTAAAGTGGACCAAAAAATGTTTCCATTGAATTTTTATGAGTTGAATACAAAATTTGAAAAACCTTAATACAATAGAAGTAGGTGACAAGTAGGAACGGAACTAACAAGTTAATATTGTGTTCATTCCTATTTCTACATTAGATGATAAATATATTTTGATTTTATCATGAATTTTTTAAAAGTTCACCAATACATTTAGCATATCATTGACTTGAAAACAAAATAGATCCAATATTTGATCTACTTGTGCTTGAATTTCAATCTATTTTGCAAGTTGTGATATCTACTTGATTTTGATGAATACATACAAGCCTATTTTAAACATGTGGTTTTAAAATATAGTTTTAGCAAAGTCAATGAACTTCATATAATTTAACATTAAAGTAAATAATATTTCTAATTTCAATATACCAAGGCCCGCATGATGGCCATTTTCCACTTATGCTGCAAGGTAATTTTCTAATCTACTTTACCATACTTTTGCCCATTCATAATATGTTAGCTCATATATGTAATAAAATCAACAATAATAATTTGCATCAATTATTATTTTTCCCATATAAATCACAAGTATGGATTGGTATAAGAAGATATTGTACTTTCATCTCCATAACTTTACAAATTGTGACCTTAATCAACCCACCACATTTTCATATCAAGGTGTTTGCACACTATGATGACCTTATATGGACGTCACAATGGTAGTTTTTCTTGTATTTATTAAATAGAAGAAAATAAATAAAATAAAATTCATTGAAATAATTTAAAAAAAAGACTCATTTATCTAAAGCTATCATAATCAACTGTCCAAGAATGAAAAAATCAAATTAAAATCATGGATAGCAATAAGTAATGGACTTTTGAATTTTTGCCTGCATTTTTTGTCACACCTGCAAACTCATGGATATGGACTTTTATCTTACAATGTGTTTGTCTAATATATTTGAAACTTTGGGATACTAGAAGAATTATGTTTAAGAAATTAAAGATCCACTGAATGAATGGAATGTGATTTTGATTTATTATGTTATGGACTTTTTAAAATTTTAAAAACTATAATTATTTTTTAAACCATTTTAAGCATTTAAAAAAAATCTTCTGTGATATTTTTTGTTTTATAGCATCATGTTTTGAAATAGGAAATGGAAAAAATGCTACTTTCAATATCATCTAAATATTCATATTTTAAAGTAGTTTTCAACTACATTATAAAAGGATTTTGAAAAGGGGTTTGTAATCTGTTGAAATTGTGACACCCTAATGTGCTTTCGCCCATCATGAAAAATAATTTTAATTAATAGATATATTTATAAACATGTTGAATTCAAAAACAATTGCATATACAAATTTTGATATGCCTCTTCCATTCCATATTTGATAAATAAACAACCCATGTGTGGAGGACATTCAAAAGTATGGGGTTATTTATTCAACTACCACCTCATCATAAACCCCTTATTTTTCAAATGGACCCACCCTAAGGCTTCATTTTACACATGACTATCCTTCCTAGAAAATAAAGTCAATATATTATGTTTATTCCTAGAGTGGGAGGGAGATAACACATATTTTAATTAGTTTAAGACTTTACAAAAGTTTGAAATCCAAAAGATAATTTGACAATGTTATATTTATTCAAACTTTCAATTAAAAATCACCTGGTGGGCACCAAGACTAGAAGGAAATGTTCACAAAAAAGAACAAAATTTAACCTTGTGGGTATGTGCTCAAATTTATTCATGAAGGAAAAAATAAAGTTCATAAACAATAATATGTAGGATTGTTGATCATGATTTATTGTAGCAGGAGTAAGATTTGATTGAAAAATAAAGTGTGAAACTCACATTGTATAAAAAGTCTAATGTTATATGATATTAAATTTTGAAAGAAAAAACTTCAAAGTTGTGAACTAGTTTTTTTTTCTGGGGGATGAGTTGAAATCATGAGCTTATGATGATGATGACGAGTAGTTTGATGATGAAAATAACATGGCGCAAGTGTTGCAATGTTGGCTAAAAAAACTGTAGATTCAACTACATGTTGAGTTAAAAACAAATCGAATTGTGCAAATGTTTTATCTCCCATAAATGTTGCTGATAAAAAATAATTAACAATAGCTATGAAAAATAGAACATTTCCATAATTTGATCCATTTATAGCTCAACAATGTAGTTCAATCTATAATTTAGCTTTAATCGTCATTGCAACATGTGCACCAAGTTGTTAAATTGTTAATTTTCAGAAGAATTTGCAACTTTAAACTCAAAACCCTAAACCATGACCTCAAACCCCTTAAACCCTAAAAAATAAAAATATGTTGAATGGTACACCACATTCAAACCAAAATATGATTCACCTACAATAACACAAACAATTATGACATGGTGACCATTAAAAGGTTAATTTTAAAAATAAACAAAATCTTGAAACATTTAGTAAAATATGTAAGTTATAATGTAATAATTTTGATCTAAGTTGGGTAAAATGCCTTCAACACATAAAAATGAAATATAATAGTATACATAGAAAAATTGTATATATTGTTACATTCTATTTTTTGCGTGTTGAAGACAAACATATATATAGAAACATGGAAACCAATTAATTAATTAAATTACGATTATATATTTTAGTTTGAAATTCATATTTGAACTATATTGGAAAAAAAAATTAAAATAAAAACATAATATATCCACATGAAACACCCACGTGAAGCACCTACACAAAGCACCCACATGAAGCAACATAGACACTTACACTCACACCCACATAAAAAAAACACACTAAGTCTTCCACACAAAAAAAAGAATATCCAAAAAAAACCCATATCCAAACAATTTTTATCTTGAAAATTGTCATATGCATCACACACCAAAATATTTATGACCTATATGTGATAACTTACCACTTCATGTATTTTTTTCAACACACTTTCTTTTTATACATATAAACAATTAAAAACATAAACAAATGCACACACATCCACATACATACATATACAACCACACATCCATACATACATATACATCTATACATAGATACAACTTAAACTACATATAAATAAACAAATATCATACAATTTACAAATTTACAATGATTTAGTTGATTTGGACGAAATTTCATTTAAACTATGAATTAGGAAATATTAGTACAACAATAATTTCTAAGCAAAATCTGACATGAAATATTACCATAGTAATAGAAGAAAATTATGTAACTATTTATTCAACTTTATAAATCAACTTTTGACAATAAACCTTGTAATTCATCTTTAAACCATAAACCCTAAATCTAAGCTTTATAATTAAACTCTATAAACATTAAATAAACATCTCAAATATAAACCACTTAATAGGTATTTTACTACCTTTGAGTTATTTATCAAGGATTAATGTATCCTTGAATGATAAATTAAGTAACTTTTTATCTTTAATTTAATATTGATTATGAGTTCATGAACATGGACAATTTAATAAGATATTTGATAATTACATAATAACTAACTATTGATGTTTTACTATGTAAACTACATTTACATATATATATAGAGAAATAACTTGTTATGAAATACTAAGTAGTCATTAACTAATTTAGAGGTATTTTTAAAAAGTAAATTGGTAGAATTAAATACCCATTTATTACTCAAAATTAATTATTCGAAAATCTTTTTTTTTTTATCATTGCATTTCATTCTAACTAAAATTATTGAAGGATGATTAAAAACATGCGATGACTATTTTGGGGATTTTCTAGAAATTTAAACTATTCATGTCATTGAATGGTTAAAGGTATAAGGTTTGAATGATCAAGAAATTTAAAATAACAAATTTATAAATAACGAACTATATACTATTAGTTGAAGGTATTAGGATTTAAGGTTTTTTCAAATACATTGTCAAGATGGTTTCTAAACGTACTCCTTCATCATTATTCCCGGAGTGGAAGCCCCATTCTCCGCACTCACAATTATGAGAGAGGCAAGAGTTTTCACCACATAGCATTCTTGTTTGTTGTTTCAAAATGACAATGTTCATGAAGCAAGAAGTTGAAGCTTCCTTTGAGTTTCTAAGTTTTCATTATGGCCACATGAATGTTGCGTAAAAATTTTTACAAGAGGAAGGGAATGAGCGATTGGAATTCCACAAAAAACATCCAAGACAACACCAACGTGTAGTGACTAGTGGTCTAAACTTTGATAGCTCCACCAGGTCACTGAACCAATAAATAGGTTTAAAGAACTGAAATTCAATGATTGTTAATGGACGTTTTGAACAATCCAAAAATCATTATTTAGGTTTCACGTTTCATCTCACTTTGCTTCCAACATTTCTTCTCTTCCATCATTGTACAGAGGTGACATCTTTTTCCTTCTATATTCCTTTAGAGTGTGGTTTATTCCTAGTGTCCCTCCTTACTGCAAAGGAAGATGTGTTTTCACCACATTGAACTTTTCATTTCTTTTTATCATGCTTAAAAACCTCTTCAAATTAGAGGTCTCACAAACCCGAACAATAAATAGAGGAAACATGCCAAACATATTCACAAGTCTCCTCAAAGCTTTCTCTTGTTTCTTTTGCTAGCCTTCATGTGCTGATTCTTCAACATTTCGTTGAAGACAAAAATGAGTTATCTTAAACGGTAAATCAATTTACAAATTCATCATTCTGTTTTTTCAAGAATCATAAAAATATAATCTACCTTCTACCCGAAACTCTCACCAATTAGGGTTTCATGTGTCACTCCAATAGTTCCCAAAATGTTAATATGACCACATACTCATTTCGAGTTTTTATGTCATTGCAGTATGTTAGACAATAGTCTTCAATTATGTTCATTAAAATTTAAAATCCATCTAGGTGACCCAAAAAAATTGTTCCTTAGGACTTTGATTTGATTTCTTTACTATATGCCAAATATCGTGTCCTTATAATACCCAGTCATTTTTAAACTCAATTTATGTTCACTCCCAAAAAATTATTGCAGCAACCAAGTGCACTGGATTGAAAACATCAAATTATATTGAAATCACATTCACATACACAAAAGGTACATAGGGCCTCAATCATTTAAAACCCATAGCTTTCTTGCAGTGGGAATTTAGGATTAGAAATCCATATAATTCCCCTTCATAATGTAGTATCACTTGTAATTTATACTATAGCATAAGGTCAATTTACACATTAACAAAACGAATATTTTTTTTTTTTCAACAAATGAATTCAGTTCTAAATTTTGAAATTGTATATTTTTCCATCATTTACTATAATATTGTGATATGAGAAATGAAATTATTTAAAATGTAGTGATGCACCCCCAAACTCCTTGATATACTCACCAACGAATCTAAATGTGAAAATAGTGGAAGGATAAAGAGTTGGGGCACGCCCCTTGGCTCACAACACTTTGGGGGGGTTAGAGGGGCGTGTTGGAGCTCCGGGATGGGATCAGGAAGAGTGACAAGCAATTCAATTACTCACATGGACCTACAAAAACTAAACAACAAGTTGGTTAGTGCATAGTTGGAACACTTTTGGTGCACGGACGAATCACGGGAAAACACGGACTCACAAGACTCACCACAGCTCGAACTTGGGGGAAGCCACCACCTTCCCTTTATAATATACTTTGTGCCTGGCCAGAGGACCAGCACCCAAATGTCATTTTGTCCCGGGACTCCTAAGTGGGAATCCTGAAATCCCCAAAATTGGGACTTCTGTAACTTTGGAGGCCCATAATTTTGAGAGCAAACCTCTGATTGAGGTGAAATCTAAAGCAAAGTTGTAGCCCTTATCAAGAACTTTCCAACGGTATGTGGCACGCCACCTGCACGCAAGGAAGTCAGGGTGATTATTGACTTTTAATGGTCAGGAGTCAAATTGACAATTTGACTCCCAGCCCTTTTTTTGGCCATAACTTGTGTTTTAATTACCCAAATGGGTCATGCAAGCCCATTTTAGACATATAAGTTCCAAGATCTTTCTAATGATATAAGGAAATTTTCAATCCAATGAGTTTTGACCCCTGCAATCACCCTCTGAAGATTCGAAAGTCCATTGGGACTCCAACTCCCAAAGTGGGAGCTCATTTGGGAGTGTGAAGGTTCATTCCCTCACACTCTCTTGCACTCCCGGAGCATGAAATGTGACTATCAGGCTCACTCTTGGTCACACCTTCACAAGCCCTTGCATATCCATTGCATATATTAACATGTTTTGTATCCATGCATATAGAAGGCAATTGTAATATCCATTGTGATATTCCCCCAAGAATTAAATCATGTTCAATTCCTTCATTAAGGATTTGAAGTACATTCACGAGGGAAAAGGTTGGAAGACGCCAAACATTTTTAGCCATTGATATTGGTGACACCTAACAATCGCCAAGTGATTTTATCCACAAATATTGGCGGGAGAAACTCTTAGCGGCCACCAAATGTTTCATTCCAAAAAACATTTCGGGAGAAACACTTGGCGACCACTAGGAGATTCTCTACAAGAATCATGGTTAGGAAAACACCTGGTGGCCCTCAAGTGATTTCTTGTAATGATTATTGGTTGGGATTCTTGCCAAAAATATTGGCTAGGAAAGGGCCTAATGGTTGCCAGGTGTTTTTCCTACCAATATTTATGGGATGAATCACCTAGAGGTCACCATGCAATTTTGTTAAGAATATTGGCTGGAAAGTGTTTGGCGACCGCCAAACATTTTTCTTGCCAATATTTCTAGGCCAATTGCCTGGCAGTCGTCAAGCAATATTGGCCGTGAAATGCCTAGCAATTGCTAGGCGATTCTTTTCAAGAATATTGGATACAAACCGCTTGGTGACTCTCCCTAAGAATATTGGTTGGGAAACGGGTTTTGGAATAAATGGATTTGAAGCTCAAAATCTTGGTGGTTTCCGTGTGTCGAAATTGGAAGGTCGTCAAAAAGATCCTATCTGAAATTTTTATTTCATATCGTTAATATTTCCTTGTGCTTGTTATTAACTTGACAAGATATGGCTAACGATTTCATGTTTGGTAGCTTTGTGTGGAGTGGAAAATTATATGGTGGTTTCATTTGAAACCGTGCATGAGGTGTTTGAGGAACAAAAGTTATTTTGCCCAACTCCAAAAACCAAATATTGCAAGTTAGTGGTTGGGATGGAGGTTTTCTGGCCTTTCAAAGATGTGTCATTAAATGATGAATTGGTTGTCACAATGCTAAATTAAGGTGATTTGACGATGGCCGGGGTGAATAATCTCACAAAGAAGCAAATTTCATGCAGGGACAATTCATTGCCCGATGGTTTATGGCCTGAGAACATTGTCAATTTTTAGAATATGGGTAATACAATTCAGGACTTGTGTAATGAGGAATTACATGGAGAAGGGAATTATACTTTTGAGGATGGTGTGCAAGGCTCCACAAGCAAATTTGGTTCTAATTTGAAGAGCAAGGAAAGAAGTGAAGATGGTATTGGAGAAGGTGATGAGGAGGTTTGAATGTAGGAAAATTCTAAACGACATCATGAAAGAAATCAACGTGCAAATGGGTGTCAACATGATGATGCAAAATATGGTGATGGTGTGAGAAGAAAAAATTCAAATGTGGTCAGAAAACAAAGGTATAAGTGGTGAGGAGTTGAATGTGATCTTGTAAACGACGGTGGGGTCTTCATTACAAAAGGTCGGGTGGTTGCGTGTGACCCACATGAACCAATTCTTGACAATCGATTAGGTGAGGACCATGTTGGGCTTTGTATTTTGTATTGCCTTGGGACTGTGTCAATAGTGGTGATGATTTAGAAATGGCCATTAGCTTAAATGATTCTTGATGGGTAGCCCCTAAAGGAGCATCTCATTGCATTCAATGAAACCCATATACTAGATTATGACAATGTGGGAACAATTGGTGTGAAAAAAAAAATCTTTTCATAAGAGGAAGCGAAGTAATGTTGATTCTAAAGGTTCTATTTCTAGAATTGGAAAGGCGTTGTTAGTGGACTCCATGCGCAATGTGAGTGCATCAATCTATTATGTGATAAATTATTATTAGCACTTTCTTCATGCAAAGACCTTGTTGTTGAGACAAAGTTTTGGAACTTGTCCTTTGAAGATCGTAAAACATATGGTTTAGATATTCCAAAAAGGTTGCATATGAAGGGAGACAAAGGACGATGAAAGTTTATCACTATTCAAGGTGTAGACATTTGCAAAACTACTTAGTACTAGATCGTTGGTCTCTCGAGGTCGACATACATGTTGTACAAATGAGGTAACAAGTGAAGTTGTTGATTTTTATTGCACGGTAACAAAGGTACACATAATTGCAAATCTCAACTAGGTAAATGGAGTCAAATGTTTAATCATTAATTCAATTGTTTGTGGATATAATGTCACATCAAATGGAAGGGATTGGAAATGGCAGACAAGATATTCGATGTTCTTGCCTGAAACATGTAAGAGTCTGCAAGAGTGTAATGATTAGGTAAATTATAGTGTCTATTTGGTGAGGATTCTCGTCCCAATCTATTTTACTAAAAATTGAAACATTTTTTTCAACATATATATTGGGGTGTTTATTATCATGAACCTAAACTCCTTTTGTTTTCATATTGTGTTGTTGTAAACAAACAAGGAATTAAGCATTGGTGGTATTTCTCAATTTGCCATGAATAGGTTGAAGAAAAGACACCATCGAAATGTCAATGTGTGAAAGTGAGGGTCGGTCTTTGCCAACTGCATTGTTTGTGAATCCTTCAAAAACTTGATATCGAAGGTGGGAAGGAATAGCAATGAGGCTATTGAATATGAGGGGAAGTTAATAAATCATATCTTGCACAAAGAACTGTGTAAATATTTATACCACACTTGGAGGACAAAATTAGTGCGGTTGAAAGATGAGTTCCTATGCATTATCCATGACAAAATGGATCACGCAAAAACTGCATTTCCAAGGTTGCAAGTCTACAACAAAATGATATTTGGGCTTGGACAATTGCCCATTACCCTCATGGGTATGATAATGCATGGACACATAGATGAGAGATATGCATAATATTCCAATGAGTTGTGGCCACATGATCCCAATTTCACAATTGGGTCCTTGTTGCGGCTTTTGCAAATGTTGGAGGCGGTTCTAATTTCAAAGTCGAAATTTTGTTTGAGCACCCCCCACATAACTCATTTTTCGCACGTCTCTTGCAAGGGAAATCATGTTGGGTATGCAAATTACAAACCCCAAATCAAACTATTGGTGTGAAACCTCTACTAAGCAAATTTGTTACTTCAAATGGATAATTGTATGAAGGACAACAAGAATCGACATTTGTTAGCATTTCTATCATTGTTGACAATGAAGGATGTGTTTGAGGAGGTCAAATTAGGTTTCCTCGTATTTGGCCATACACATGAGGATATCAATGGATGCTTTAGATATTTGTCAAAAAAGTTGAAGGAGGAGGACAATTACATTTTAGTAGATTTGATGAGGGCTTTTATGATCTCACAAGAGAGACCATTCATTCTCCAATTGATTTAGGGGATTCTAGATTTTAAATCTTAGGTCTTAGGTTGTTTGAAGGATGGCCTTGAAACTTTGGTAGGGCATATTGATATGCATTTATTAAAAAAAATTGTCGATTCATTAGGGTGGCATGTGATGCAATACAAAGTTTCCCCCACAAATCCTGTTTGGAGTCCGATAGATGTGCCATCAATAAGATTGTGGAAAACTAATCTAGATGGGTCACTGAAATTGCCTACTAGAGTCCCAAGCCCTATTCCATACCGTCCAATTTGGGGCAACGATGTGTCAAGGTTAGCGGAGAGAGAAAAGTTCATAAATGCTAGACTATCCAAATACGTGGATTTTTGGAAGGTGGGAATTGCACAAAACTTGACATATGAAATGAATATGAAGCTATACGTGGAATACTGGGAGGATATATTGTTGCATTTGTCAAGATCGTTACCCCCTCAGAGTGTAACTCTTTTGGAGGGCTTTTGGCCTTCAAACAATTGGAAGTCCAATTACGTTAAGGTTTTAATGTCAACTGTTATGGACGTTACTAACATAGAAGATCTAGTTTGACTTCCTATCGTGGGTTGAAAAAATGAGACCTTTAACTACATACACCCCATTTAGAAATCTTAATGTTGGAAATTTTGTGCTTGTGAAACCACACGATCTTGATCTTGTTCCTCTCTGGATGGGAAGAGTAGAAGGTGATGTTGTCAAGGACAAGGATACTGAATATTTCAAGATGGTGAAGGTTCAATGGTGGGTTCCTATGAAGAAAGGATCCAAATTGGATGAGCGACATTTGTATGAGAATTGTTGGAATGGCAAGTGGAAATGTAATTGAGTAGATCTAGAACAATGGCTTGAAATTTCAGCTATTCTTTTTTCTTTTCCTATTCAAAAAAATACAACAAACAAGAGTCAAATTAGTATTCCAATTGTGTATGCTAGTAGAGCTAAAATTAATTTCGATGCTATTAATGCCTCAAACAATTTGTGAAGAATGTGGGTGACATCAATGAAATTATATATTTGAAATTTCTTATGTCTTGTGTATCCATTATAATGATTTGATTGTCATTTTTTTCTTTAATTTCTATGTTGTATAGTTTCATAAATTTATTCTTGGCATAATTTTATTTGTGTACATTCTTGAAAACTAATGATTAATAAATTTTTTTGTTCCATTTTAACCTTAATCTTTGGTGGCCGCTAGGTGTCACCTTTCTTTTTACATGGTATGTAAAGCCCCCAAAATAACGGATTTGTTATAATAACGAATAATAACTTTGCATGGATAGAGGTTGCTGCCATTGGTGAATTGGTATGTTGTTCTTTGTTTGTATTTCAGAAATTTGTGTTTTTATTTATCTTTATTGGGAGTATTTACTTGTGACTTTTTAGTTTGATAATGTATTATGTTTCATTTACTAGGCACCACCAAAATAACGGA
>Ga0209611_10007822_pt1 | contig 17007 bp, 14 predicted proteins | sample S1TSphgellanicum_3_FD_187693 | JGI IMG/M metagenome (GOLD analysis project Ga0209611, IMG submission 187693) | Host-associated microbial communities from peat moss isolated from Minnesota, USA - S1T2_Fc - Sphagnum magellanicum MG (SPAdes) (version 2) | ecosystem: Host-associated > Plants > Peat...
TAAGAAAATTCAGAAAGGACACAAAGAATGGTGAAAACAATGACAAAAGGCATGCAAAAATGGAACCAACAAAAAATTTTGTTTACAATCTTTGATGGGTGGGGGGGGTTTGTGGTTGTAATTGACCACTATTACGACCATGAAACCCCCAACCAACAAACCCTTACCTAGTCTATAATTCCTAATCAAAACATAAGTGCCCTATGAAAAGAAGAATTACCCTCCCATGCTTTGGGTTTAGGGTTTAATCCTTTTAGGATTGAAAAAGGGGTCAAGGTCTTTACTTATAGGTAAAAGAAATGAAAAATGGAAAAACATTTTGAAATGAAATTGCTCATGTTGTGTGAGGACAGGCAATTTCAGTTCAAAATGTACCCTCCTTTTTTGGATGAATTAATATGCAAAATACCGTGCCCTTCAAATGCACTATAAACTTCTCACCAACTCTTTACATGTAGGGTAATGCTGGGGAGGGGAGCGTGGTGTTCCCAAAGCAAGAGCCCCTAACCTTGGGAGGGAACGCGTCGATTCGAGAACCGCAAGTATACATACCAATGGGATATTTCATTTTTTATGGTCACGGTTATGACATTGATACCCGGAGGTTTTGGCGCAATTTCTAATACCCGCCCCACTCTGGTAGGAACCAGCAACCTCACACATTTGAAGGGTTTGCTGCAGTTCAGCGCAGGACAGCGTTCCAGAAAGAACGAGGACGCAGCACAGAAGACGGAACTGAAGAGCATCAATAACGAAGAGAGCAAAGGCGCAAGAACAATTTTCCTTTGTAGTCGGTCTCATAGAACATTGCAAATTCTGAACCCGCAATTTGCTTTCGTGTAAGTACGTTTTGTGCTCTGGCAGATCAGGGAAGACGGTAATAAGAGGAGTACCATGGCTGGAGCTGTCATCCTGGATGCGCAAATCACGCGGGAGTTTTCCTTGTCAGTCCCCGAGCCCCACATCTTGCATTTCTTTTCTCCCTTGTGTTTTTTTTAGAGGTGTGACGAATTAATTATGGAGCTCCTTCTGATCAGAGTCCTCTTCGTATCTTGTTCAGCAATTACTACTCCCGGCTAATGTGGAAGAGGAGTGCTGTTTGTGATATTATCCTTGTTTGTTCCGCTGATGTTTTTCATACGATCTGGTTCTTAGAGAGTCTTGGATTTGAGGTGGCTTCTTCCTCTTTTTTCCTATTATTTGTTTCGTTCTTCTCACTGTCGGTGGTCTTTAGGGAGCGTTCGTGGTGGACGTCTAGCTGGTTTCTAAGTTGTGACTATTGCGCGTCGAGTTCCTTGCGCATTTTTGGATCGATTCCTTACCGCTGCTCACAATTGCTATGCGAGAAAATTTGCTTCTGAGGAGGAAATTGCGCAATGCGCTACAGCAGTAATAAGTTATTCTTTCGGTTCCGGTATTATCATCGTCTTGTTCAATTTGTTATTTCGTGGGAGAAATATTTAGTAGCAGCATCCTCGACGGCAGATCGTCAGACGGAGGTTCTCATAGCGGCAAAAACTGCTGCGATCTTTTACCAATTTAGCCATCAAGTGCATTTTGGCATCATTTTCTGTAACAGATGCTATTGAAGGGAGAATCGCTCACTCTGCAATCGATCTTTGTAACTCGACACTGTTCTGGATACGGTGGATTGCGTCCTGTTTGTAGAGATCCTTCTCCGGTGATCGAGGGGAAATGATTTTGAAACAAGAATTTGCTGACATTTTTCTCTTTCGATCTTGGTCTTGATAATGGCGAGGTTGTTCCCTGTCGACTCTGAGCCACCGCAGCAGATACCTGTTCCAAACTTGTCTATACACCCCTTCATAATCGTAAAGAGACAATAAGATGAAGTGTATTTGTGACCAAATATTTATTATCAATTTGCATATTTGTGACATGATCTTCTATTTCTTTTGCTGTCGACACTTTCGTAGTCAATATGAGTAAGAATTTATCACTTGGAATAAACACTCAGACGATCTTTGTCACTTGTTTGCAGCATACAGGAACTCATCTGGTCACCTCCACACAAGAATCCCTTTCCCCGTTGCAGTGACAAGTGTGCACCTAACCTCTGTGTAGCCCATACACTTATCCATGATGGAGATTTATCTCTGTGCCCTATGCTGTAAGAGAAGGCAAATGGAGAACTTGGTCTTTAGACTACCAGAACACACTAGCTTTGCAGGCTCTCTAACATGATCACTAACTGAATATGGAGGAGTCATTGATGATTCATATGTTGTTGATTGAGGATGTAAAATTTTTAGCCCTTTCGAGGACCTTTGAGTGTTTTGTGTTTGCAGGATCATACCAAGTTTGAAGATCAGTTGCTCAAGACTTTTTAAAGAATCCTTTCTAATTTTTTCAAGCATGAGTGTTGATGGAGACTAGATGAAGTTTCTGAACTTTCAACAAGAAACTTTGAGTGTACTTGTGTGCAGGATCATAGTAAGTTTGAAGAGGTTCCGAGACCTCTTCAAGAATTCTTCTCTGCACAATGTCCAAGTGATAATAGATAACTTTGGTTCCATTCTGGATGCTGACACACGAGCACTAATAGACCTCCGCCACTCTTATTGCAAGATTCTAGCATCCATTCAGCATCTGCCTTTCCTCAGAGGTGAGTTCACAGTGATGCATTTGTGTGCATGTCAACTGTTGATGATTTATTGATCTATCTTTTGCAGCATGCCTAGCTATTAACGTAAGAGAAGATGAAATTGCAGTTGAAAAGCATTGGTGCAAAGAGAAACACTTCATCTTCATGTTTTAAGGTCAAAATATCTCTTATAAGGTAAAGCTTGAACTGATGACATTCTATACTTGATTCGAATACAGATGCAATTGTCAATCTGGAGATGATGGTGGATGACACCATTGTGAAGCACATTGAAATGGCCTGGTGATGCTATTTCTGGTCTCCTATATGCTGAAGTTATCTGACATCTGATAAGAGCTTAGAGATAAGGAAAGAATTGTGTGTCAATATTGCAAAGTAGTTTTAACTCTCACTGTTATGCTAAACAATAATTGCTGGCTTGGCTTTGACGAACAGGGGAAAGGTGGACAATGACCCCTTGGATTTCAAAGCTGAGATGACAACACATATAGACATTGAAGCCTTGGATGCCAATGTGAAGAAGTGTTTCCAATTGTATGATCCTCAGGCAGGAGCTAATCATGCAAAGAAAGAGAATATTCCACAGCCAGAAATCATTCCAAATGAGGAACAGGAGACCACACTCGGCTGTGTGACTCTCACTAGGAACTTTGATCAGAATCAATCAGACGGTCCTCAGTCAGATTCTAGTCCTGTGGACAATGATGGAGCAGTATTTGATGGCACTGAAGAGAAACTCCAAAATAGATTTGGCATTCTGGAAGTCAGTGAAAACTTTGGCCAGAAGGAGCAGCAAATTGGTCTGCAGCCAGAATGTGTTCCTGTGGACAATGAGAATGCCAGAGTGACCGATGGGCCATGGAAATCTGCTCCTGGAGAGGAACAGCATGCTCATTTTGATGTTCTGAAGGTAAAAAACTCCTGTGACTACTAAGCAACCATATGGCATTTTTGACATTAGTAAAACCCTAAACTGCAGAATGCTCATATTTCTGTCTGCTGATTTCCAGGAATGGGGTATCAAGCAAGCCTCTGCAGTAGGCCTAGAGTCCGATTCCGGTATTGAGGAATGTATTTGTCAGGCCCCGGATCCAGAATTAGGGTCCTTACATGCAGACAATGAGGGGGGTGGAGAGCAGGTGGGGAGCAAAGGACAAGAAGAGTTTGTGCAACAGTTAGAATATGAAGACCAAAAGTTTCTTGCCTTATGCAACACTGAGGCAAGCAATGAGGTTAACAACTCAAGAATTCTCAACTCTTTGGATTCCTCTCCACAGAAACACGATTTGGTGAGAGACAAAACACTCTTTGAACCCAAAGACGAGCAATCAGCTATAGCAGAAGAGGATAATCAAGAAGAGAAAGGTACTCAACAAGGGGAAAGTATCAATCAACCCCATCATGTCGAGTCCCTGGGGTACGAGGACCAGAATTCCCTTTCTAATGGCAACACTGAGGTCCATGAGGATAACATAATGAGCAACAATGCCAATGCTTTCAGTTCTGCAGGATGTCATTCCTGCAAACAAGAGCTGTTTACACAAGCTTATATTGACCAGTCAGCTGGAGCTATGCAAGTTGACAGGGAAGCAGACAGTACTGAACAAGGGGGGAATTTGGATGGACACGACCAACTTCAGTCTTTGGTGTATGAAGACAACAGACTCAATGGTTGCACCACTGAGTTCCAGTATGAGCACAAGAATAACACTGCCAGGACTTGTGACCCTGTTGCCTCCCAACAAGTGCCTTCCATGCAAGCTGAAGGACAGTCAACAAAGATGAAGAACAGGCAAGTGTCAAACACTGCTGCAAATAGGAAGCTGCCTGTTGAACCAGTTTTGATTGGCAAAGCATCTGAACCCCAATTGCCATTTGTGGCTGATGTGGTCAGCCAAGGTTCAGATGCATTGTTGCTGCAGCAACCATCCTCAATTGTCAACCGACCTCTGGAGGTGGAGATGACAACAAGAGCAAAGTTGTGTGCAAAGGGCATCCTGGAACCATACTGGAATGTTATTTTTGGACTAATAAACCACAGTTGCCACCGAATTGGTGTAACTGGGCTCTCATTTTGGTCCCTCAACAGTGTTAAAGATATCACAACTGTGAAGTGGTCACAAGGTGAGGTGATCCTCAAGGAGCATCCATCATTCCTCTGCTACAGCATTAAAGTTCCCTGCCAAGATTCTTTTGATTCACCACAAATGGCCTTTAGCTGGCAATACAGGTTTGCATTCTTCAATATCTGCAGGCCATATTGATTGAACTTGAGGAAGTTCATATGCTGCAAAGACAAGTTGAATCAAACAACCAATCTCTTGCAATCCACAATGTTGCTTGGACAGTCTAAGAACATCTGTAGAACCTTTTAAGACCTAGAGTCCAAGATACACAGATTCTGTGTGAAGAATTATAGTGATGGTAGTTATCCAGTTGTCATATATCATGCACATGACAGTATGATTCCATCTAAGGCCTCAGGTTCTGTTTGTCTGCTTGCAGCAAATTCCTGGAGTGCTTCCCAAATGCAAGGGAGGTTGTCAACAACAAAGCAGAGGTAAATCCTAAAGCGCTGATTACTTTGGTCAGGACATTTTCTAATGAATGTGACTTATGGAGAAGCTGGATGTCAATAGTAAATATCATTCCCATGCAAATGCATTTGGACTGGGGTGTTAGTTGGCAACAGCCCATCTTGCAGTTATTTCCTTAGCAGTGACAAGATAATGAAGATGCTCTATTCCCAGTCTGTTTCTTTGGGAACTTTGAAAAGAAATATCCTGTATAGCCAGTGGAATGCATGAATATGAGTCCTGAGTAAGAGAGAGCTATGCAGGGAAGAAGACTGAAGAAACGACTGGGGAGTGCTCTGAGCTGGGCTACTGCAAACAAGAAGGGAAAAGCACACAGTGGAGAACACCTTGCCTCCTGAAAAGCAGAACAACAACAATTTCAACCTGCCAATTTTGGTTCTATGCTCCATACTGATCACTTCTCAGGAACAGAACTCTTTGTAGCAGGAAAATTTCAACAGCTTGTTGCTCAGATCTGCCCTGCTCTATGGACAGTAACTGGTCACTGAAGTTCTTCCAATAAGCTAACATTCAAAACTTTGTGCCAAGTCATTCATGGGCTGTTGTTCAAAGAGTATGATTCTCTCCTTAAGACCTGAGCAATCATTGCAGTTGAGGAAAACAGTACTCTGCTTTGCCATGCTAACAAAATCTTCTCAGCAAGCCTTTCTTCTAACTACCCACATGTTGGGGGGGTAGAGGTAGGATGCAACAACGCAAGGCCCATCTGAAGACTATTAAAAAAGACATGAAACCATGAAGAAGAAGCTGACAGGCAACATTGGGAAATCAAGTTCCCACCCGAGAATGAGCACATGAAAATTTCAAACTCAAAAATTCCTAGTGCAACCCAAGAGAACACAATTGGTCTGTATTATGCATTGAAACTTGAAGCCCTTCTTGACTGAATTTTTTGCCTGCAAAGTTATAAAAATTGTGTGTCGGAAGATTACAACACATTGATTTGATTGACACCACCTCATTCCAGTACGTTTACAAGTACACGAGAGACTAGAAATGACAGAAACCCACCGCCATCGACGATTTTTCCAAACTGGAAAGTTGTAGTACTAGGTATATAGGTAGCTGTTGCCTGCCCGCCATGGCTCGCGGAGTGTAACGGCGATGGCGAATGCGACAACCAACTTCCAACACATTGAAGAAGAAGAAGAAGAAGAAGAAGTAGCAGCTTAACATGACTTACGAGGCTTTGCTTTGTTTTGTTTTGCTACCAAGAAGGTAGGGCTGTTTTATTCACGCGTAATTGAGGCGGAAAATATCGTTGAAGATGTAGAAGCTTCCCTGTGGAGTTGGAAGCAGGTGGAACATCTGACTGAACTTGAGAGAATGCTCTTCTCCCGGAAGCTGGAGACTGCCGCTTACGAACACCAACATGCCGCCGAGGGGACCCGAAGGCTGGCAGTCGACTGTGGAAATGATGTGCTTGCACTGCTCGAAAGGCAAACCGTTGAGCTTGGCTCCAATGTTGTGTGCGCCTTGGATCTGCTGACCTTCAAACGACAGCATAGATGCCTCATCGTACAAGCTCACCAGTGCGATTCTGTTGGTGTCGAACTGCGTGTAGTAGTGCTCCACGAATGCCTTGGACAAGCTATCCGGATCCATCATCCCCAGAATCCCCTGCTGCTGCTGCTCCGGCGTCATTTACGTCTTGTCTCCTCCTCTTCCGTGTGGTAACTAACTGCTACAGATCACGTAGTGCGCTGAACTCGCACTTTCTCCTTCTCCCTTTAATCATTTCAGGCGTGAGCTCAAATGAGCTTGAATCTTGTGCGTGATATTCACGCCCTTGGCATTTGTGCGCGATACGATATCCCTTTTGTCTGTGCGTGAGATCGACGCTGTCTCTTGTGCTGCGACTGTTTCCATACAGAAAAGAAAGAGAGAGAGAGAGAGAGAGAGAGAGAGAGTGAAGGCCCCAACGGGCAGGGGGTGGGGCGGGGCCCATTGGCACATGGGTTCCAATCACAAGGATTTGTCTACAATTTCAGCCGACCTGGTGCAAGCAAGCGACTCTTGGTTGCGTCCCACCTTGTGGGCTTCTGGCAAAATCACTCGGGACCTTTTCCTTTGCCATGGCAGCCCGCATTCACCCAATTGGGGACACGAAATTCGGAATTTGGGCAAACCGATTTCTTTGACTCCCAACTGGAACCGACAAAAAGCCGGCTAATTTAACATACCCAAGTCGAAGTAAAAGAAGAATCTCCCATCCCTTTGTCCGTTGATCAATTCTTTTGAGTGGCTTAGGTGGCAGTCTGTCTCCTTCCTGTTGCCCTTTTTACCCCTCTCTAGGTTACTGCACTCTACTCTGTCTTCTTATTCGTGGATTAGGTCTGTGACCCACCAGTGCACCATGCAGGATGGATGATATGTGGACAGGAAACACTTTTTCATTCTGCTCCTGTCCAATATCCAACCACTGTGTTTAGCTATGTACTGACCATCCCCATGTATCTACCAATGTTGTGAGTGTACCTGGTTTTCAGTGTTAAAATCAAAGGTTCAGGGTCAGGTTTCTGTGACCTGAACCCAAGCTCACATCCTTTCTTTATAACTGGCATACGAACTGGACATTGGAACTAGTCTTTTGCTAGATCCAGACTCAAAATCATAAAAAAACATTCTTGAAAAAAGAGACAGGTTTTTTAAGTTTGCAAGTTGATTTTTTAAAAAAATGTTGACTAGTGAGCTCAACTTTAAAACTAAATATTAATTTTTATTAATTATTAAATTTCATATCTATACGGACCACATATTTAATTTGATATTAAACTTTTTATCTATACAATATCTAGCATAGGTGAATGTGTAATGTTTACATGAAATCAAACTGATCCTGGAGATTCTTGAATTTGGAAAAATATGTCAAAACTGAACTGTAATGTTTTAAAATGAAAAGAACCAAGCTCAAACCACACCCAAAAAACCTCCAAACCTTTTTTAAATTGAGACTGGAGGTTCTCTTCAAAAATAAGAACCACACAACACTCATATCTACCTACCTAGTAACCACTTGGCATCTTACCTACCAGTAAACACTTACATTACCTACCCCAACTTATCTAGGTAGTTAAGCACGCTTATACAATATGTTATCAAGGAACCTTGGTAACTCAGTTGTGATGACAGGTTTCCAATCCAATTATGTAAGCCAGCACCCAGCAGTGCACCATCCCTTAGGAACCTGTAAAGACCCAGTAGAACTTCTTTTAGTGTATGTGGAAGGCCCTGAGTAAAATTTCCACCAAGGGTAAGGTTCCTCATTTTTTGAGGAACCTTACACATAAGGTGCCTCTTTTCATAAAAAATGAACCACATTGGTCTGTTTATGAAAGCAAAATTGTACCATTTCTTTCCATTGTGTAATGAACTTGAATAGGGCTCTTCTGAGATTTCAGGTCTTGTGCCTGTCTCCTGCCTAACTGGGGCCCTCATTCCCAGAACAGTCCCCTTCTTGGTCCTCAGAACTTACCCTACATGTTATGACTAAGTTGTGATAGGTGCAACCCAGGTACTTAGCTTCCACCTTGACCTAACCTAGGAACAAACCATGCTATTTCCACCTGAAACTACATACTTAAGTGGGTAAATGCACACAGGCCTTAGTGGCTACTTTATCTTTGGTCTCCCCTTTTCAGATGGTGCCCTTCCCCTAGAGCTCTCATTCCTCTCTTCCCACTCAGGGCCCATCATTTTCATTGGAGTCTAGCCTTAAGGCGAGCATGGGAATATGCTCGAATTGTGAAGGCTCTTGCCCCCCTGCATCAACTTCAATCTCTTTAGAGATCATTTCTACTTTACAAGCTCTTCATCCTTCAGATTCATTCTTATCATGCTTAGATTTTTTGATGGAGTTCTAGCCAAACGTAAATTTGGAGTTTTCCTTATACATGTTCAAGTCGACATTTACCCATTCAACTCACCTTTTAGCTAGAGAGCCTTCAAGTATGGTATTCAAACACCTTCAAGACTTGTTTAACCCAAAGGACTTAGCTACAACTTTTCCCAATTATTTCTAATCTATTCTTATGTAGCAGTAAGGTGTATCCTTGGGAGTATAGTCAAGGCCCTTTGTCCTACTAGGTTGTTAACTTTGGTCAAGCCTTTTGGTGGCATTTGCTCAATAGTAGTTAGCGATGTTTTTTATCAATTGGTGAATAGGACCCTTTGCCTTTAGTTTTACGATGCATTTGTCACTCATTTATCCCCCCATTAGTTTGGGGTCACAATCAAGGGGGGCTAGAGGCAGTGGTGTACAATATTCAAGTAATTTTATATGTTCACCCGGATTGGGTGGTGTTGTAAATAAACATGCAAATGCCTTCAACATTATTTCCCATAGGGTTATATTCCAAGAGTTGCATGTTGTGAATAAGCAATTGTTTCAATTCATACCTTTCATCTGTTCCTTTTATGCTCCCTAGCTCCTTCTTTTTTTTAATCATCACTCCCTTCAAGGTGAGTCTATCTATTAGTTAGTCTTCCATTGGTACTTGTAAGGGGGATCTGTTGGGTGCTCCTCTTTTTGCCTTAGCTCATTTCTACGCACGTCATAATTCGATGGCCCTTTCCCCATCTTGTTTATTTCTTTCTATCGTAAATGACACCCACATCATTAAGCATGCTTCAATTGTTTCTCAAGTTTTTCATCATTTTTTCCCTAGTTAGATTTTGTAAACCTTGTGGTTTAGCCCAACAAATGTTCTCCTTGGTCTCCTTTAGGGTTGCCTTTAAGGTTTTTGCTTCCATCAAGTTTTTATACCCCTACTAAAAGCATTAGGGTTTTGGGTGTTCCTTTGGGGTCCTTTTCCTTCAATTCTTAATTTTTTCCAAGATGTTTTGGATGATGATGTTCAACACATAAATGTCTTTCTTAAGTTGGGGGATGTGTAGGTGGTATTTTGGGATTCTCACTCATTGTTTTGCACAAAGGCCTTATTACCTTCTTCATTCTTCCCCCTATTCCTAGATTTTCAACATCAGTTAACCTCCTTTGATTCATCTTTCATTCGCAAATTTGGGAAACTCTTAAGGCTAAGTTCTTTCCACTCCCTTAGTTTGTTGAAAAGCTTCTTTTCCCATCTCTAAAGGTGGGATAAGTCTAGTCTATGCGGGGGTTATTGCCCTAGTAGCATACTTGGGGGGTTAAGGGCTCATCATCCCAATCATTGCATTTAGATTTTTGTAGGACAACCACCCATTTTTATTGGGGACTATAGGGGTGAACAATTTAGGTCCACTTCCATTCCAAGTTCACCTTAGGTGGGTTCATGACCTTCTACCTCCAATTGTTCAAACTTCCATCCCACCATTTGAACAACTATCAAAGAAAAGAACAAATCGTCTTCAAGAGAAAATATCATAAAATGGGCACGAGCATTCATTTTCTAGCATCATCTCAAAGATGTCTTCAAATTGTCATCACGTTCGATTGAAATCTTGTGTAGGCCCAAGTTTAGGTGTTTAGCTTTCTGCCCACCTAGTTATCCCATACTTTAAGATGGTTTCTAAAAACATTTCTTTAGCATTATGCATTGGATTAGGCTTCCCCCATCCCACGACTTGTGGTCTTTATTAATGCATATGCAAGCCAGGCCATAAATTCGACAAGGATACACCTACTTTGTTGAGTTCATGGGGGAGAATGCATAACCACACATGATGCAATTCGAAATTATTTCGCCTTCACTGCTAGGGATGTCGAGTTCCATGTTTTGTGTGAACAAACACATGTTTTTTCGACACCTTCTCTTTAATCATCAAGGTGACAAGTGGATATTGTGCTTACAATAGATGGTATTTGTATTTTGACAAATGTAATAATTGTTGACTTAATTTGTGCAAATGTAGTTTCACAAGCCACTTCTTCCTAGGGAATGGTTGCGATGATTACAGCTCAAGCAAATATTGTGTCATATTACGACCAACACCTTAAGGATGATTTCATCCCTTTAATAATAGAGATATTTAGGTGTTTACACTAGCAAGTGGACGATTGCCTTCCTTGATGTGCTAACATGGCATGGTTAATGAAGGGCTTTGGAAGTCCTATTCTTTCAATTATAGGTTCATTTTATAGGCAGAAGGTGTTAATGGCTCATTATAAAGTTAAAGTTGCCACTATTTTGTGTATCATGTCGAGTGGTTGTGGCAATAAGAAAGGCCTCTTCTAGGCTTGGTGTCCTTCCATGTTTTTCACCCATCTACTTGCATAACTTGTTTTGTGCTACTTGTGATGGGTTTAGGTCTTAAATTTCATGATGGGTCAAGGTCCCATTGTGCGTTCTACATTTTTAAGTGTGTTTTTTTATTTGGACTTTGATTTATTTTTCTTCTCTCATTCCTAACACGCTCCCAAGTCCCTAGTTAGCCCCAAGTTGGGCCTAAGTTACTTGAGTTGTGGAATTATGGGGGACGTGGGGCACGCTCCCAACTCTCAGCACTAAAAGGGGTAGAAGGGCGTGCTGAAACTCCGAGATGGGACTAGGAAAAGTGACAAGCTATTCACTTACTCAAACATGCATCAAACCAACCAACAAGTTAGTTAGTTCACATTCTGGAGCACCCTTGGTGCTAGGACAAGCCACGGGCAACTCTTAACTCACCATGGCCCGGACTCGGGGGAAGCCACCACCTTCCCCCATATAGTATACTATGTGCCTCTCTATGGCACCCACATCCGAATGGCTTTTTGTCCTGGGATTCCCAAGGAGGAGTCCCGAAATTGTCCTAGTTTAGACTCTCGGGACTTTGCACTACCATAACTCTTTGCTTAGACCTCCGATTGGGATGAGGTCTAAAGCAAAGTTTTAGCTCTCCTCGAGAGCTTTCCAACGGTGTGTCGCACTCCACTTGCACGCACCGGGGTCGAGTCGATTCGCGACGTTTAGTGGTCGGAGTCAAACTGCCACAGTTTGACTCCCAACCCTTCTTTTTGCCATAACTTGTGCTGTAGATGTCCAAATGGCCCATGCGAGGCCATTTTCGACATCTACACTTCAATAGCTTTCCAATGATATAAAGAACACCCCAATGGGAGGTGTTTTGACCCTTACAATCGAACTCTGAAGTTTCGGGAGTCCTGGAGGACTCCCAAGTCCCCATTTCGGGAGTCTCATCCTCACATTCTCCCAAGTAGGGTTGCAACAATTCCCTTGTTGGGTGTTTTTCCTTTTTTCATTTATTTATTTATTTATTTAAACATCCTAGGCAAATAGGTGAATAATGTAAGTGGCAAAGTTTTTATTTTAAAATGGTTCAAATTCATGTTCAACGTTAAGTTCTAAAATACCCAAATCAAAAGTTTTGTGTTTTATTAGAATTTTCCTTGGAACAAGATTAGGTAATTGATTTTTTTCATAATAGAATTAAAACATAAACCAAGGGTGTTGTTGATGAAACCCTACCAAAGGGGTGGTTACAAGGTAGGGTGGCTCATTTTTTGTGTCGCAATCTAATTTTTTGCATAATGGCATCATTACTACAAAATGTGGGTGTAGTTCATTAGTCCACGTTCCTTAGACCAGTGAATTCGCTACTTCTTCATTGGTCCCCCATTCACTACAATTGATGAATTCACTCAAAATCCAGTGAAAATCACTTGGCATATGACACCTTTTGTTGTAGTGCATGCATTTACATTCTATTAACATGACATAAAAACAATAATTTTCTAAATTTGTGGTGAGATTTAAATTTTCAACTTGAAAAAGAAGACATCTATTAAAAAAAATTGCAACATATATACACCAAATATATAGTAATGGACTTTTGAAGTTGAAAAATATGGATTAGTTTATTGTTTGTGCCTCTATATACATGCATTTTTGTGTATGAATTATATTTGGGATATATGATAGGGACTCAATATATGATATGTTAAAACAAAAAGAACATATCTGCAAAAAAATTGCTAAAAAACATTTGACCAAAAAAAAATTATGGACTTTTGAATGGCCTAAAATGAACCATATTTCCATTAATCCATGTCATAATCATTTTTGGGTGGATTTCAATTTTTATTTTGGTAACATGTACATTAAATAATTGTTTATAATGATTATTCTTCATATGGACTTTTTAGTTCATTAACCACCATATAATTCCCCACTAAATTAATGATATCAAAATAAACTAACATTTTAACATCATAGTATGGACTTTTAGGGAGCGGAACATTCATAAAAAATGAGCCACCTTAGAGTGCATATACCCAAAACAAAACACATGATAATGGGAGAGAACAAGAAACAAAAAAAAGGACCAAAGTCCATGCAAGCAAAAAAGCCCCAAAGAGGTGAGCTGCATGAAGGTAAGGGAGCCATTAAGTGTCAAAAGTGTTGTTCTTTTTTAAACAAGTTCAAGTTTCTAAATACATAAGTGTAATTTTTCAAAAAAATCAAAACCTTACCTTATTTTTTATGTAAGTACTTAATTTCAATTAATTGTAGATAATTAATATTATACATCATCTTTATCTTGGGAGGTGGATAGGTTGAACAAATTAATACTTTAAAAAATATTTATGTTTAGATGTGTGTAATTTCTTTTTTAATTTAAATTTCTTGATGGAGTCAAAGTTGCAAGCATCCCTAGGCACATTTCAACTTAACTAACAACATTATTTCAAGGAATTCTCAAAATTTTAGCTAGCAAGTATAAATGTGGCAACACTTTCCCAAAAAAATAAATTACCATTTGAAGGCAATTTTTTTGCCAAAAAAGGGAAATTTTGTAGCAAAACATTAATTTTTTTTTAAAATGTCATTTTTTGATGATTTTTCACCCCAAAAAAAGATTGGTGTGTAATGGAAATATAATTGAACTCTATCTTAAACTAGATTGAACTCCACTTTTATTAAAAAAAAGATCAAAATTTAAGTTTTAGAATTCTAAAAAATCAATGTCGTGATTAAACTAGAGATTATATCAAAAGCTTTAAAACTTCATAAAAGGTATCAAAGGTTCCTTCTAAAATAAAAATCAACAATTGAATAATACTAATTATTAAATTGGTAGATAAATAGGTAAAACACTTGATGACTACTAACTACTAGGTAGGCATTACAAAAATACGTGTAAATGGTTAGTACATAATTAATCCATGTGATTAACTATGGCACAAAAATGCAATGAAAAAGTGTTTCCTATCCACATACCATTCATTTACATGGTGTGGTTGTTTATTCTAATGCCATGATGCATCAATATTATGAACATGCTTCACATCTTGCAATCCTAAATTTCAAATGTGAAATAATAAAGAAATTAGTGTTGTGCATGTTTTAATGTTGGGAAGTATATGGTTTATCATATACCATCATCATAATGGTATAGAAATTTCCAAAATATCATAATAATATAAGTATTAGACAAATTGTCAACTTTAGATATGAATGTGGAATAACCAAATCTATAATTTCTAGAGAATGATATGAATATAAATCCATGCAAAGACTAATGCTAGTAACTATTCAACATGATTATTGTTATTATGTGAAAATGAAAAAATCCATCACATTTCAAAATGTTAGGCATTTAAATTTCTAATGCTTGGAATGAAGGAAAATAAAATGCTTTAAAGATAGAAAAAAAATTGTGAATTTCCATTATATACAAAGGAATTTTCACATTAAGGATTCAACCTCTCATTGGCACCTTGTGGTTTTGATGATGTTCAAACATTTGCTTCTGTCATAGGTGTAACTATCAAAAACATTTCAATTAACTTAGTTAACTTGGTTAATTTCCACCACATGTTGATTGTGATCCACGATTTCTTGAAACATTCAACATAACTTCATTTAGAACCACTAAACTTGAACTTGGCTACACAAAAAAAACTAGGTTTGGCATTCAAGCTAGGAAACAAAGTCTCTTTTTGTTGCTTCACTTCCATGAAACAAGTGCAATGGATTTCACATGTGTTCCCATGTTTGTAACCAAGGTTTCCAACTATGCAAATCTTGCTTCTATGGTGTTGAACTAGCTTGGAGTTGGTTTGTGGGTCAACCTTTTATTGACCACACCTTTCCTCTTTAAACCTTTCCTTAGATTATTTATAGTTATTTTACCCTAATCTATTCTAAACTATACCTTAAACTATTTTAAATTATTTTAAATTATTATACCCTATGTTATATTTTAGCCTAAGGTAAAATAGTTTAAAATGACTAAGAATAGCCTAGAATAACTTAAGGTGGCATATTTATACTAACCAAAAATAACCTAAGAGAAAATATCTTATAAATAACCTAAGGTGCAATAATTTATAACCAAAAAATAGCCTAGGGTAAACTACCTTAGAATAACCTAGGGTGAATTAACCTAAAATAACCTAGGTTCACATGGTTTAAACCTCACCCTTCGCCTAATAAACCCATTGGTACCATTCAAAATGTCTTTTGTTTCGAAATCCTATGCCACCTTCGTGATGAACCCTAACCCAAAACCCTAGGTTCCAAACCTTAATTCCTAAAGGATGTTGAACATGCAAGATTAGGCTAACCTTAATTTTAAATAGTAGGCGCAATCACAAAAACATTCACAAAGTCAACACAACTTGGGCACACTATGAACACAACAAATGTGGATTATTGGCCATCAACTTGATTTCACCCCCACAAACAATCATTGGGACAACTAACGATCAAATCCGAAATATACGCAATATCATGAAAACCAATTTACCAATTTTTTTTTCCCCATTAATTCCAACCTTGTTTAGTGGATAAATGCATGGGTGGGTTTTAACTTTTGACTAGTAAACTCCAACATGGTAATCTATGTTTAAAGATTTCATCATGGAGTTACAAATTATTCACATAGTACTTAAAACTTTCAAGTCCTAAGATTTTGTCACAAAATTACAAGCCCAACCAAACCCAACATTTTCTTCTAACGTGACTAAAACACATGCATAACCTTAATCACCACAAAGTGGGAATGAATTTTTTTCATGCAACACAAATTCCCACTTTCATAATTTCTCATTTTTATGATATAAATTCAAAAGGTGATGGCATGACTATCCCCATTCATTGATGGCATGGCACTCTAGCACCACTTGTGAATTATACAAATGGGTGTTTATTGGCACAAGCACTAAACATTTGACAAAAAAATGGTTTACATGGACTAGGCCCTACACATATCAAAACTCTCCAAAACTTTATGTCTCCAAAGAACTTCAAACTCCCCATACATGTAGGCCTCCTCTCCAAGATTCCAATGGCATAAATGGATGTCATATGTCAAAGATGTGAATTTTTGAAGAAAATGCCCAATTAATTCCAAATTAAAATTTTTAATTTTTTTTCTTTGTCTAATCACAGGGGTTGAAATGTTTGAAAAATAAAAATAAAAAACCATGTCCAATCATTAACCCCATGTTTGGCTATTAATTGGATGAATAATGGATAAATGATTTTTTTGAATAAATGGAATATCTAGAGTATGGATGAAAGGTGGCCTTCATGGATGTAAAATTCAAAAAAAAAAAACTCAATTCTAATTAAAAATAAACTAAATCTATGCAACATGGTAGGTTTGGATTGTTGTTGAACATGTTTAATTTCAAGCCTTAAGTTTGAAAGATCCAAAAAATGAAAAACAAAAAGAAAGTCCAAGTTAAAATTGTTTTGGACCCCCCTATCATGAGGCTTTTATAAGCCTTGTGAACCCCCTAAACATCTTGAACTTGGTAGGTTCAACCTAGGTTTGGGCAAGCTTGGAATTTTTGTTAATAATGGTGATGGGACTCTAAACTCTTCCCACCACCCA
>Ga0209611_10007823_pt1 | contig 17007 bp, 18 predicted proteins | sample S1TSphgellanicum_3_FD_187693 | JGI IMG/M metagenome (GOLD analysis project Ga0209611, IMG submission 187693) | Host-associated microbial communities from peat moss isolated from Minnesota, USA - S1T2_Fc - Sphagnum magellanicum MG (SPAdes) (version 2) | ecosystem: Host-associated > Plants > Peat...
ATTAGTTGTAATTCCCCCAAACCATGGGGCCCACTAGACTTTGGTACTATTGAAAGGCTCTTGACAAGGAGGTGTGTTGCTTTCAATTTTTTGAACCAATGAAGCAAAAGTTATGGAATTTATGCAACAATTTCTCCAAGCTTGAAATTTCATGAAGAATTTTGACAATTATTTCATAATTGATAATCCAATAAATGGTTCTTTGGGAGGATATGATTATGAATTGAAGGATTAAAATGAAACAAAATGTTTTGTATTTGATCTTTTTTTTGTCATTTTGAAAAAAACATGATGTAGAAAGGATACATGATGTGTTATTAGAGATATTGATTCTTCTATTACAAAAAATTAATTGATTGGCTTTTTTCATTCATTAATTGTAACATTGCGACCATGCTATTGGAATTATGGAAAACATTGATTATTATTTTTTTAAAAATTAGGTTGCATATCCTCCTAAAGTGTCATGCACATTTGCACCTTTTGTGAAGTTAATTGGCAGATCATCTTAAAGAATGACTGATGAAAAATTTAGCTTGAATATTTTTGAAATGACACACAACACTAATGAACTTATGAAAAATATTGTCAACTTAGAATTGTGGATATTCCAACGACTCAAAAAGGGGATATAAAAAACAAATTGTGTTCATTCCATCCATGGAATAAGCATGAGATTATGTTTCCCAAAGTAAGTCATTAACTTAACAATTTTTTGGCATTTCATGATCATAGATTGAAACATAAAATATTTGCTCATGTTTTGGTAATTCTCATTAGTTTACGAAGATGTGAATGTTAAACTTTTTAAAGAAATTAAGTTAATTTGTCTAACAAGAATTGGCTTAAGGACCCTAGACGTGGTTCTAAAGCTACAATGAACTTCATTGGACCCATTGAAGTTGGAGTTTATTTTAAACCAAAGTTTCAAAGTTTTAAAAAATGAAATGAAACGATTTATGGATGTCAGCTATATACATTAGTGAAGGTGTGGAACATGTTTTTTTGGGTTAAAAACATTACTATATTTCTTTGAAAAATAAAATTGATTAATATTTGGAAATTTCTTAATTTCATGTATGCTATTTTTACGGTCCTTTCACCTTTGATTGACCATTATAAACATAGAGAAAATTGTATTTGTGCGGAATTGATATATCAAATTTTGCTTAATAAAAACCATGAAAATTTTCAAATATAAATATAAATATATATATATATATACAATTTTGTTTGAGGATGGTTTCGAACGATTTTTTGAAAAACAATTAGATAACCATTTAATGCTAGAATATGTTTGAGGTTTACCTTTACTTAACTTAGGCATGGGATAATTGTTGTGTGGAGGGGAAAAAAATTAGATATGCAAAAGTTGTTATTTCTCAGTTGTTATTTAGTCGATTTTTGAATTTTTATTCATTTAAAAAAATACAAATATCCCGTATTTCTATTTATTTCACAATTTAATTTCGATATTTGATTTTGATTTAACTAACGAGTATATTAAGTTTTGACATCGGAAATTATTTTACTAGTTTAAAGTTGAATTTTTTTTTGTGTGTTTTTTTTTGAAATTGTAAGAACAATTGTTTGTGTTCAAAATTCAAAATTCACTTAGCAAATGCCCCATCATTGAGATGGGACATTTTTTTACTATTGGACTTTTTACAACTACCTACCCATTGGAGTTACTGCACCTAAAAATGGATTTGAACTCCCAACCTCGTCACCAAGGCCTAAAGCTTCAAGTCACAGGTTCGGTAACAGGTTTGGATTCTAGGGTTCACAGTTTGGGGTCGATGAGCCCTGGAAAATGAAGTCACAGGTTCGGTAACAGGTTCAAATTCGAGGTTTCGGAGTTTGTTTGTGGTCGATGAGCCCTAAAACTTGAAGTCATAGGTTCAGTAACTGGCTCCAATTCTAGGGCTCAGAGTTTACGGTCAGTAATGAGCCCTAAATCTCCAGGTCACAGGTTCGGTACTAGGTTCGAATTTTAAGGTTCAGAGTTTTTGGGTCGATAATGAGCCCGAAAATTCGAAGTCACGGGTTCGGTGGCAAGTTCGTACTTTAGGGCTCGAAATTCGGGGGTCCGGAATGAGCCCTAAATTTCGAGGTCACAGGTTCGGATTTTAGGTTCGGAATTTGGGGGTCAGGAATGAGCCCTAAATCTCGAGGTCACAGGTTCGGATTTTCCGGTTCGGAATTTGGGGTCAGGAATGAGCCCTAAATCTCGAGATCACAGGTTCGGGTTTTAGGGTTCGGAGATTCTAGGATTTGGGGTTTAGGGTTCCTCGAGGGAAAGACAAGGACAAAGCGCCGCAGTAGTGACACTGGGCGTTCTCCATTCTCGCCATCGCCCTCGGAAATTTTGGCGAGCTTGAAGGACTTTGGGGCCATGGCGGAGCGTGGTGGAGGTGAAAGAGGAGGGGATAGAGGCGGATTTGGCCGTGGCTTCGGCCGTGGGGACAGAGGGGGACGAGGAGATAGAGGGCGTGGTGACCGCAGAGGCGGGCGTCGAGGTCCGAAGCGTGAAGAGGAGGAGAAATGGGTGCCAGTGACGAAGCTTGGAAGACTGGTGAAGGATGGAAAGATCAAGTCCTTGGAACAGATATATCTGTTCTCGCTCCCTATCAAGGAACATCAGATCGTGGAGTTCTTCTTGGGTTCAGCTCTGAAGGATGAGGTCATGAAGATCATGCCTGTGCAAAAACAGACTCGTGCGGGGCAGAGAACAAGGTTCAAAGCCTTCGTTGTGGTCGGGGACAGCAACGGCCACGTCGGTCTCGGAGTCAAGTGCAGCAAGGAAGTTGCGACTGCCATTCGAGGCGCCATAATCATGGCTAAGCTTTCCGTCATTCCTGTGCGACGAGGGTACTGGGGAAACAAAATCGGCAAGCCCCATACTGTGCCGTGCAAGGTCACTGGGAAGTGCGGCTCCGTGACTGTGCGGCTAGTGCCTGCTCCAAGGGGTTCTGGTATTGTGGCTGCTCGTGTTCCAAAGAAGGTACTGCAGTTTGCTGGTATCGAGGACGTTTTTACTTCCTCCCGTGGTTCCACTAAGACACTCGGCAACTTCGTGAAGGTTGGTTCTCTCTTTGGTTCTCTTTTTCCTCTTGCCTTTTTCCTTTTCTTTCTATCAGAAAACTCAATCAATCTCAGGTTTTCTTGCAATTGAAGCGATGTAAGACGGGATTTTTGCTTGACTCTACTTGTGTGATAAAAAATTGTGTCCTTGTGATTTCGCACAGGCGACATTCGAATGTCTGTTGAAGACTTATGGATTCTTGACTCCCGATTTGTGGAGGGAGACACGCTTCACTCGTTCTCCATTCCAGGAATTCACAGACTTCTTGGCGAAGCCCCATAAGATCAGTGTGTTGGAGGATGTGGAGAAAACTCCTGTCTATTAGGGCAGCATCTTTCCACAGTGTTACTATTTTTTTGGAACCATTTTTTTGCTCCGAAAGACAGACACTGCCCCCCAGCAGCATCAGGATGTGGTGGCTGATTTGATCATAAAGTTGCTACTGCTAGCCCCCTTATCATAGTTTTTTTTTTTTTTTCTTGCAGTAATGTTGTAGGTTCTACAATGTATTGAGGTTTTTCCCATTTACCTGTACAACAGGGCTTTTGATCCTGAGTCTTTTCATATCTTGTCACTCTGCTTGTGTGAGTTAATTGTGCATAGGTATTGTTTGTTGGAACTCTTTATGACTGCATTGTGCTTGCATAAACAGGGTCAATCAAGTAGAACTTCTTATGAATTTCCTTAGCTCTCGTGCATTGGTATTCACAGAGTTATTTGTGATAGCATGCGCTTTCACAAAGAGGGTCAATCAAGTTGAATTTCTTTCTGCATTTCCTTACTCTGCAAGTAATGTGCGCTTTCTGTGATGGAGTTACAATATTGTATAGGGGTGTGCAATTTTCACTTGCAGCCAAGTATGATGCAGAGTTCGTGAGAGACATTATGGGTGATGTTGAAGGAGACTGGCTCTGTATTTGACCGTGCTGCACAATGGTGTTACTGCTCACAACTTGTAGGCTGTGGGCTTGTGCACTTCTGTAATGTTAGCTTTTGTTGATTGGCAATGTGGGTTGTGAAGAGAGTATAGTGAAGGTGGGAGAAAGGAAATGTGTGTATTCCACTAAGCTGGGGTATACATTTCAGGATTCTCTCATACTGAAGCTATGATTTTACCAACTAGATTATAGTAGATGCAAGATTTAGTACCCATTAGTTGCCAAGGCCTGCACACTTTTTCAAGGTAATATGCTTGTGACTGAAATCTTCAGTTCATGATTAACAGACCCTTCACATTGAATTGAATGCCCTTCATAAAGTTATTAACCACATTGTCATTTCAAACAGCTAACCATGGGACAAAACAGATTCAGTAGTTGGTGCATGTACATTATTATGTTTCAAATAGAGCTGGTACATGACAACCTGCAGATTGCATCATGCCTTGAACAAAAATTCGAAAGACAGTTCTGCCTGCATTCACAAGTGACTTTTACAGGCATGTAATGTTTTGAGTTGGTTTACAACAAAATCATTTGTATTAAATTACGTGGTGTTATGGATCTCATTACAACTTACAAATCTTCAGTTTGGTTGAATTCAGTTTACTTCATAAATCTTGCCGTGCAGCATTTTCGTTCTTCCTTTTGGTTCTCGCCAAATCTGGTGGGTGTATTGTTAGTAATTATTGCGACCATTTATCCTATATTACCTTCTGCATCCAGTTTCTTTCTTGGAATGTCAAATACCAAGTTCAATTACCTTCAGGCATGCAAGCTTGAAAAACTCTGATACATTCACAAGCTTTCAATTCAGTGGGGAATAACATCAATATTTGGCATATACTAGATGCTGTTTTAGATCCACCAGTTGCATATACAACATTTGGCAGGAGAGCAATGGCATGTAACAGGTTTTGTAACAATCTTATTTGCTTGTTACGTGGCCCAGGTAGCTTTGGTACAGTGTGTGCTCGTAAGTGATATTTACAGTTCGTGCTTCTGATCTACAACCTTATTGCATCACCCATGTTGGGACCAGCATGAATCATTATATCCACTTATATCAGTCACATGGAAACATTGAAATGCAAAAGAGCTATGCTATACAAAAGAAGTTCCTCCAGAAGAAGACAGTCCATCATGGGTCTTGTCACCAAGCCCTAGCATTTTCAGTGTCTTTTGACTGCACAAATGACATAATTGCAGGTATTGTGATTTCACAGGTACATGCTCAAATGAATGTCATGACATGGAAACACCATGGCTTCTTCTTTGAAGGGTTGTTATCTCAATGGACCAGGCAAATACCATAAAATATAGGATTAAAGTAAGCAGAATATGCAAAATCTGGATGGCATGTCTAGACACCACACTTGCATTGCATACTATTGCTCCAAAATTGTCATTCTTTTGCAACAGAAAAGGTTCTAGTTTCCCTGCAAAATAAAACCATATGTTTGTCCTGCAAGAAGCATCAAAGGGACAAAAGCTCAATTCTTCACCTATATTGGTCAGGTTGCTTGGGCTTGTTGTGCACAACACTGTCAATCCGCTTCAATACATCAGGTGTAAGCTTTGGTAATATCTCAATTGCCTTCATATTCTCAACTACCTGCCATCCCCAACCAAAAACAAAACATTGCAACAAGATAGCTTTTAGCTTCAATATTTGTGTGAGACAAGCATAGAATAATTTGACCAAGTTTTGCGTGGACCATTGGACAAAATCTGCATCCTAAGTTTCTGTCACACTTCTGGAAGCAACAGCAAGACTCACTCAAGAGACACAGCTTACTAAAGAACTTAATAGTATCCTCATTCACACAACAAGCTTCTGAGATTGCAGAGCAATCTCCACAAAATGTTGAAGGTCACATGATAATGGAGGTGTCACTCACTCTAGTCTCCTGCAATCCTCAATGTGGAGGCAGTGTTTTAACCCTAATTTGGAAGTAAGAGGGCAGAAAATGTGGCGATGGGCACATGAAGTCAAGGACTACGGTATAGGAGTTAGTGTTACCTGATATTCCTTGGTAGCCCCAGTAATGACAGAGCTCACATTTGGATTCTTAGCACACCAGGCAATAGCCAGCTGTGACATGGGCACATTGAGCTCCGCAGCAATTGGCCTTAGTTTCTCCACTTTGCTCAAAACATCATCCACAAGTGACCGGTTTGCAAGACTCTGTAAACAGAAAAATAGAACCTGTTTGATTAGCCCCAATGTAATAATATCATCTCATTTATGCAGGAGATTTCATCCCTGACTTCTTTGGTAATCACTGTCCAGAGCGCCCTTCCCATCTCAATATCACATTCAGAAAACGGCCACCCAACAAAGAAGAAATCACAGTTTTTCACCACCCATGAAATCCTTCAATGATGCATGAAAACATACACCCACCCACCTACCTTGTAATTCTCAAGGGCAAAACGGCTGCCTTCAGGGATATTGCCTTTACTGTATTTTCCAGAGAGCACACCAGAGGCTAAAGGACTCCAAGTGGTGAGTCCCAGACCATAATTCTTGTAAAGAGGTGCATATTCCACTTCCACCTTCCAAACAGTCACAAACAGAATCCAATTCTTTCAGTGACACTTCATCCAACCCACTGCTGTTTGTGTAAACCAATCCTGCATCTTGAGTTTCTGCCGTTGCAAAGGAAATCCAATGCACAATTGAAAAAAATTTGTTTTTTTCCCGGAATCAACAAGAAGACTTAGTCCTGATGATGATTTTGGTTTAGCACTCAAGAGACATGGTGTGTGAGTTTCGGATACATTTACAACAAATTCTTCATGGGAGGAGAGGCAAGTAGTAGAGAAGCTGGCTAGATAGCTAGCTTGCAGATGGCATTTACCTTATCACGAGCAAGAAGATTGTACTCTGGTTGTTCCATAGCTGGTCCTATGAGATCAAGGCGATTTGCAATTTCCCAAGCTTGTGTGATTTGTTGTGCACTCCATTCACTGGTTCCCCAATAGAAAGCCCATCCTTGATCTATGACCCAGTTCATGGCTCGCACTGTTTCCTCAATCGGGGTTGACACATCCGGTCGATGGCAATACAGAAGGTCCACATACTCCATGTCAAGACGCTTGAGAGAAGCCTTTCACAGTACAAAAGTCTGAATGAGTTATATTAGAGCATCACCACCAGCGCTCAGTATATCTCCCTGCACTGGAAATCCTGGATGAGGTACATCAGTCATATCCAGTGGATCCACTGGAAGACTACTGCGACTGAGAGAAAGAGAGAGAGTGTGTACCTTGATCCCTTCGATGATGTGTTTGCGAGAAAGGCCCTTGTCATTAGGACCTTGACCGCCCCAGAAGAGTTTTGTGGAGATGACGATGTCGGACCGCTTCCATCCGAGCTCCTTGATGGCTGCACCCATAATCTCCTCAGCCCGGCCGTTGGCGTACACCTCGGCATTGTCAAAAAAGTTGACACCAGCTTCTCGACATCTATGGAGGAGAAGCTTGGCGTCCTTGACATCCAGCTGGTTGCCGAAGCTCACCCATGCGCCATAGCTCAAAGCACTCACCTTCAGTCCAGTTCGCCCCAAATGACGGTACTCCATTCCTGGCTGCTCCCCGATCCAAGAATCAAACAGCTCGCACCTTTATCTCCTCCCTAGCTACTCCCCAAATACAGTAAACCAAGATCTACAGACACACGGACATCAAACACACACTCGAACGAGACTCGAACAAGACTCTTCCTCACCTCTTTTCACTGCACAAAACCGCCGAAGAACAGCTCTCTCACTACCTCAATGCTGGTGGTATATTGGAGCAATCACTTCCCTGAGAAAAAATTCCTGCAAACTGGACTCTTAAAACAAAATCCCGTCAAGAGATTTCGAGAATAAAAACTGTTTTCCGACTTCCAATGCGCACCCAAAATCGATTCTTTTCCCGCACTCCCTCGCGGCGTCGGCCTCTCACCAGCGCGCGCGGTCGTTCAGCTTCCTCCTCTTGAACGCTGCTGGCTGGGGCCGTCAAGGTCCCCATTCCAGATCCCTAAATGAGGTCTGCAAACACGACTTCCGAGCAAGCGTGCTTTGTCACGTCAGGTTAACTTGGGTCAGATTCAGGTCCCCATTCCAGATCCCTAAATGAGGTCTGCAAAGACGGCTTCAGAGCAAGTGGGTTTTGTCACGTCAGTTCAGGTTACGCTAGGTCACATTCAGGTCCCCATTCCAGATCCTGAAAACGGGTTTAATGTTTAATCGCATTTTCCAAACTCCCACTTGCATCCCTCCCTCCCTCCCCCCTCCTTGGAAATTTCAGGTCCTGAAACATTCCCCCAAAATCCAGATGCCATGATGAAGCCTGGGGTTTCTCTAAATTTCAAAATCCATTAAAATTATTGACAAATTTAGAAAAAACCCCAGGTTTAAAAAATTATTATTAAATTAAATAATTTAAAAATAATTAAGGTTAATTAATGACTTAAACCTCATTTGTCAATTGAGGTTTGGTAATTAATAATTCCCAAAGACATGGGTTGAATTTTTATTTGGAAAAATCAATATACCTAATACATGGACTATGTGTCTAAATTTTTTTTTAAAAAAATAGAATGGTGATTTTATTGGCTTCTCCAATCATTTATTAGATAATCCCATACTTGATTGGTGAAGCCATTTTTGTTGGCTCTTGTGTTGATAGGGGTTGGTGAGTTGTGTGGTGCATTTTGGTTGCCCTTTTAGGGTATTCACTTTTAGGGTTATTTATTTAGGGTACTTATTCAATGGCTAAAGTGATAGCTTTAAGTCTCACCCTCCAGATGGAGATTCAGAAGATCTAATCTTCCTTGGGAAAATGAGCACAGCCAATGAAGAAATTGAGTGGGCATTTTGGGCCAACAAAGTTTTCCACATTAAAAGTATGAGCACACTCAGTGTTTAGGGGTTGTAAATTGTACCTAATATCACCCTATTAAGAGCATCTCCACTGGTGCTCAGTATGTCACTCTGGATAAAAAAATTAAATGTCTAAGTTTAGCTTCTTCTTTTTTTTGGGCAACCCCACCAATAAAAATGTAACCGGAACTGCATGTACGTGGGAACAACTAAGAGCAAACAACCTGGACCAATCATTATGATCGACCAATCAGAAATACTGAGCCGCATCCAAGTCCAATTTATTACACTCTTTTTTGGAGGTGCACAACTGTGTTGCGCCATTTACCAGCCACAGCAAGCTGCACGAATTTGGTGGAGAAAAACCAATTTCCTGAGCACATTTTGACTTTTTTACAATACATTTTACTGTCTGGAGTCAGATACTGAGCACCAATGGAGATGCTCTAACACCAACAAAGTGCCACTTCACAACAATTTTTAACGCTATAAATTACCATCAAATCTCTTTAGCATTATTTTAGCATGCATGTCCACACCAGTGTGGGGGAGCAGGTATTTAATTTTTGTAATACCCACCAGTTAAGGGTATTTTTAAAAATTCAGAAGGAATGAACTACCAGGTCCAGGTATTTGAAACAAAAAAGGGTTCAGGTTCAAAGAATTGCCAATTCCAGGTATTTCAAAAAGCTCAAAAAACCATCGAGTTTCATGAAAGAATTGACAAAGACCCAGCAATATTTGATTTTTGATAATCAGTGTCATGCCCATATGCATGGCCTCATACATGATGGTCAATTACGGGCATGTCAATCGTGCCTTTTAGGGTTAATGTATGTTTTTAAATTATTGTACGCTATTAGGTGTTTTAGGGTTATGGCTTGTTTAGGGTTTCAACTTGTTGACAATTCTATAAAAGGCCAAGCTCTTCCCTTCTCTCATTAATTTTTCTAAAATTCCTTTGTCAGGGAGACTTTCCTCCATAGTCAAATTGGATTTCTAGATGCTCACAACAGTTATTACACAGCCATCGTTTACATACATTACGTTTTCTTTCCTTCTTTGCAATTTAATTCTAAAAAACCTATTTTCTGTCACTTAATGTTGAAAGTGGCAAATTTTTCTTGGCTTTGAGTTCTTGGGTTTTTTTTGCTACTAGTGTTATTGCTTTCAAGCTTTTAATTATTGTGTCTTAATGTATGAGGTTGCCATTTCTGAAAAGAAGATGGGACAAACTCTTGTTATTCAATTACATGTTCCTTTGTTGCCTTCCTTTGAACCAGCTACCTATGATTTGGACTTTTTTAATTTTTCAACATCACCATCATCCTCCTCATCGTCATCCTTCTTTTGTTTATATACTACCAGGGTATTCACATATTCGGACTTCTTCTATGTAGCCTTGTTAATGAGCTCCATTTTTGCCCTTTGTGTCCATCCTAACAAAACCTAAAGAACTACAAGTCGTAAAGTAATCAATTTGAGGAGAACAAAGGCCATGTACTGGGGTCGAAGCAACAGCAGGAACAAAACAACAACATAGTGAGCGAGGGTTTGCTAACGCAAGCGCTCAAGTGTATGTGGGAGTTTGCATCCAGTGCCGTGGCTGTTGCATGGCCGTCCGCCATCACTACAGAGCTTATGTCCAGCACTGTGGTCGTCACTGCAAAGCTTACGTCTAGCGATATGGCCGTCGCGTCGTAGTAGTCATTAGTTGCCATAGTCGTCGGCTATCACATTGTCGGTTATTACATTGCCGGTTATTACGTTGCAAGGCATCATAGTCACTAGCCATTGCAGTTGACATTCGTTCGTCCGACGTCCATCCAACCTTGGTCCAACGTCCATTCGACCTCCAACCGACATCCATCCGACCTCCAATCAACGTCCGTCCATAGATGTCCATCTACCAATGTTCGTCCATTGCCATTCATCCCCGTTAACGCACCGTATTCTTCAAACCATACATTGTGTTAGAACTTTATAACTAATGCTTTGTATTGCTACAAAATTTTGGGGCATGGGACAACACCATGTCCTCAGATGATGAGAGCACTACCACTTAACCAAAGCCAAGATATTAGTTACAAAGTAACACATAATTATTTAAGCTAATTTCTTTGAGCTCATGATCTTCATGACGGTACCATCAAACATCTACAATGCCACCGTCATCTAGTATAACTCCTACCAAGAATTCAGGTTTAAGTTACACTACATCAATGGTACATCAAAGTCCATTTGGAGGGGTTAATCAGTGGGTTACGCTTGTTGTCGCATTAGCTTTCACACCATCACCGTATATTCTGCTGTAAACCATTACTTCTACACCCATATACACCATGGAGGTTAACAGTTCCTTTGGGAAAATTGAAAAGTTCAACAAAAGGCCAAATACCATTTCTTTGAAAGAATTCAAGGCAACTTTCTCAATTGTGGTTTGTGAATTCGAGCTCAAGTATGGCGTTTAGTACACTGAGGTGTTCGTATTCAAACAACTAGCCCGTTATGTGCACTATGAAACATTGGATGTCTACAAGCAACATTCTCCGAGAATTTTGAACGTCACCCAGATCCCCAATCTAGCTTATGCCACAGCCATCACCACCACCTTTCAAACTACACTACAAGTTGCCATTGCACATCATGGGACTGTGCGCAATAATCCAGATTTGGTACCTACTTTAATAAACCTTTTTCCTCAACAAATCATTGTTACTATTACAAACATTCTTCCCACCATTAATGCACCAGCTTTTGTTAATCCAATGAGGGAATTCTTTCGAGATCTTGAACTGGAATTTTCGATTAAAAAGTTCTGAAAAAATTCTGTAGCTCACCACCTTCTTGGCAAAAGGATGAAACCTTCAAAATGTTCTATAGGAAGCTTCTCAAGTTTAAAGAGGATACTTGGAGCATCACAGACCTGGAAGCTGCCCATCGATATCTTCGTTCGTTGGAAGGTACTCCGACACTCCATGCACATGTTTTGGAATGGGTTTCTGCAAAATTTGGAAATTCGTACACTTTGCTAGGTGTGTGCAACATTTCTGAAAAGTTGGAGCTGGCTCATGCACACTATGAGGCCAGTACTATGAGGCTTCCATCACGTTCAAGGCCTCAACCTTCATTAGCTACACCAACCAGATCATCACATTTTTCTTCAAAGGCTAAAGTGGTGCACTTAGTTGCACCCATCCTACCTTTTTACAACTACTATGGCAATCTTACCCATAAAGCTAGTGAGTGCAACATTCCTTCCGAGGATCTCTTTTGTGATTATTGTGGGAAAGAAAGACATCATGAAGTTGTCTGTTTTGCCAAGTTCCCGAAACAAAAACAACTCTGATTACCATGGCAAAATCTGCTAACATCTTCTGTTGCCCCTCAACTAAAAACTAAAGCACCTCAACCTTTCGCTCAAGCTTTCCCCACCAAGGGTAATTCTAGTAAGAATGCTAAAAAGAAGGAACACAATGTTGACAAGAAGGAGTTGTTTCAAGCCCATGCTACTCAAGTTCAAATTCTACAAAATGAACTCAAATCATCGAGGGCCCAACTTGTTAATCTAAAATGTAAGTCTTCCCAACCAACTAGTCATGCCCAACCTGTATAGGGTTCATGATCAAGGCAAGGACCTCCTAGGTTGTTCTATGGCCTCTCACACGATGGCATGGTTGGGGAATATGTTTTTTCTAATGCACACAATTATAGTCTCACACCACAATTTGCCACTTCTTTCTGCCCTTCCTACTTCGCGGCACAAGAGGTTAGTGTGGCACCTATAGTTTTTACCACTAGGCAGGTAATTCAAATTGATGGACTCGCATCTGGTTCAAGTCTTATTAACAAGGCTAAAGGATCTCGAGCAATCATGCCATAATCTTTTCATCTTCTCAACACGGAAAAAGAACGCACCTTGTTGGCGAGGGGGAGGAGACTACTACACCACAAGCTGCTAGGGCATCAAATTCTTGTGTCCCAAGAGTACATGTACATTAGGAAAACACACGATTTTCCACTAATCAGTTTATGGAATGCTAACTTCAAATGTGTGAAGTGGTGCAAAAGCTTGTGAATACATCGTTGTTTAGTTTTCAAGATTTGAAATTAAGCACTGGGGACATAATTGCAGTACTAAAAGATACCTTAAACACTACATCAAGTCCTTTACCAATCCTTAATCCACATGCTACATGGGTCCCCAATCCTTAATCCACATGCTACAGGGGTTCCATCCAACACCTTAGAGAAACACTCGATTAGTTCATGTGATGACATTCGTGATCTAGTCACTAGTTCTAACATGGCTAAACTAGTGGGCTTTCCTACCTCTAATTTTACATTGACATATCAAAAGGGAGTTAAGAACACCTCACTTGTGGATTTGTTACTCAGCACAGGCGTTATGGATAGCCATTCTCTTCACAAAGTCTCTCACTCATTTCCGAAGGTGGTGCCTAGTGAAAGAACTTCCATCGCCACTAGAGTTACCATTGTCGACAATATTGAGTCAACAATCCAGGTGAGAGGACATACACCCAAAGTGGTACTTCTTGATACAGGTGCCCAACCAATGATTCTTGGAGTTTAATTCGCTAAGAAGATGGGCATGTTCGACTCCAAACTACGGAAATCTATGTGGCAAATTCACACCCTTAGTGGGAACGTAAAGGAGGTATTTGGGGAGAATTCGGATTTGATTGCATTTAACTTCAATGGAAGTACAAATCAAGAGTTTTGCTTACATGTCAAATGTTTAGTCACTAATGCCACTGGTTATGATGTGCTCATTGGGCAAGATGCCCTATTTCCACCAGGTTTCACAATTGACAATTGGTTCGAGCATGTGTACTATTGAGTGGATTGGGAAACTAAAAGGCACCGCTTGGGATACATACCCCTTGATTTACATGGGAACCATAGTCCTTTGGCTCACCATTGTATGCTCAAAGAAGCACACACCATTTCCTACATCCAACAAAATAGCCACGAATGGATAGAAGGAGATGAAAAGGAGACAACTTATGCCCAAGCTACTAAAAGCTTGAAGGTGGTTCCTACATACATTCAACATGGACTAGAGGTTTTATAGAGGTTCAAAGCAGCCCACGAGCCCTTGTCAAAGCTTTATCTAGTTTTGAAAACATGGAGAGCCATGGCGAACCGATTAAACTAGTACTTCATCAGTTAATCACCTGGACACCGCCTAAAGAAATGATCACATTACTAGAGCTCTTTGGTGGTATTGGTACAGGTCTTGAAGCCCTACTACAATTAGGGATGGTGGTTCGAAGGTATTTTTACATAGACATTGATCCTATTATAAAGCAAATGGCAGCATCAAGAATGATGGAGCTCATAGCCAGATTTCCACAATAGTTTGCAACCACCGCATGGAAGGCCAGTTTCACTTTCTTGCCCTCTGACATACAACTAATTTAGAAGAAGCATATGGAATTACTTAGCCCCATGGACCTCATCATTTCAGGTTGGGAGTGTCAAGGATTTTCAACAGCTAGATTTGGAGAAGGCTTGAATGACACAAAATCTAGTCTCTTCACGGACATGGTATGATTAATCATCTAGGCTCAATCCATTTTTCCTACGTTTGGTTATGTAATTGAGAACACCCATTTTTAGCTTGACTAGAGAGAAAAATTCTAGGAACATTACATGCGGGTCAAGCATTACCTTGGAAAGCTGCTCCTACTCGATGTGGCATAATGCGGTTCCTATGCGCACCGACTACGCAACTGGTGGACCAACCTTGCACCACTTTCAATTCTCCAATTGGCTTTGAGATACACCATCAAAGACCCCAACCTATAGGTTTCTCACATATTGGATGATCAAAGCACCTGCCAACTAGTTACAAGGCAAGAAAAACCTCCTTGGTTTCTTGCGAACATAATAGGAAAACCAAAAGGTGTTTGGCCCACCTTTGTCTCCTTCTCAGGAGCACACACCTTTTAGGAAGATGGACCAAACATGGTGTACCATCATGCTTCAACCACTTGGGATGAACCAAGCCCAAAAGAAAGAGAAAGGGCTATGGGGTTCTAAACTAGCAAAACTAATCACACCGAGGTGACTAGATTGGAGCGTAACACTCTATGGGGGAGAGGCATGGACTTGAAATCCCTTACATGGTTGTTAGTAACTTATGTATTTTTTCAAATGTACATAACACCAACACTAATTCAATTAACTTATAGTTCTAGCGATGTGACTACATGGCACCCCGACCAAGTACACTTGCCTATTTTCAACACTTTACGTTTCACTCTTAATGTTGGGGGGAGGAAGTACCATGTAATTTGACTCGAGTTGTTTCTGATACACTTGGAGGTACATCAACTTCTAGAACAACAATTACAACCTTCCACAAATCTACATAGTTGGATAGTGAAAAACCCAATACATTAAGTTCTTCAAATGCACTTTCCAACTCCATTCCACGTGTTTCCAACTACTATTTCGTTATGGGGAACCAACTCACCAAGAAGGTGAAAAACCGGGTCACAGACTTGTTAACTAAGTATGAGAATGTGTTCGCATTCTCAATGAAAAACTTAGGTAGGTGTAAAACCATGTAGTTTTTTACAGACCTTAGATGAAACACCCATCTATCGGAAGAGGCATTGGTTGAGCAATCATGAGTGGGAACCAGTAGATGAAAGATGCAAAGAGCTCCATGAGGCTAGTCTCATTTAGCCATCAAATTCTAATTTCGAAATCGCTATAATAATGCCAGCAAATAAGGATTCAGATGGATTATAAATTGACAAAAGGATGTACAGGGATTATAGGCCTTTGAACCTGCTTACACCTCAGGACAGGTACCCCATGCCCATCCCTGAACAACTATTTGATAGCATTAAAGTTTCAAACATCTTCGCAATTATGGATCTGAGGCAAGTCTTCAACTAGATTCTGCTCGTTACGAAGGATCGCAAGAAAACAACATTCCATGGAAGCAACAAGTTGTGGGAATGGCTTGTGATGCCTTTTGGATTGAAAAATGTACATGTCTTCTTTCAATGAGTCATGGACCAGGTTCTCGAAAGGGTAGATTTCTTGAAGTGCTATATAGATGACATTCTAGTGCATAGCAAGGGACTCCTGTAGCATTTGGCTCATCTTGAAGAGTTATTCAAGAGGTTCCACAAAGTTAATATGAAGATCCATCCTAAAAAGTGTGAATTTGTTGTCACCTCAATAGTTTACCTTGGACATAGAATTTTGCCAAATGGTATTATGGTTCATTGGGCCAAAGTAGTAACCATTTTGGAAATGCCTAACTGTACTGATGTTCACACATTGATGAATTTCATTGGACTATGTAATTACTAAAGGATTTATGTCTAAGACTTTAGTACTATTGCTCGTCCTCTCTATGCATTGTTAAAGAAGGATGTTGTTTGGACATGTAGTGAAGAGGCTTAGGAAGCTTTCGACACATTCAAGGAAAAGCTTTCAAAGTTCCCCATTCTGAGAAAACTTGATTTCAACAAGGTCTTCGTTCTACACACTGACTAAAATGTTCTTGGTATTAGTGTTATTTGTGGCCAACTTGATGAGAAAGGCAAGGAATATGTTATCGCCTATGCATCCCAAAAGCAATTATTCTTCATACGAAAGGGAGTGTCTTGTTGTTATATGGGTCGTCATACATTTCAGGCCTTATCTTTATGGCACCAAGTTCATTTTATATACTGACCACCACCTTATGAAGTGGTTGATGACCAACAACAAACTTACTAATAAGTTAGTTCGTTGGGTGCTTATATTTCAGGAATATGAATTCAAGGTTATTCACCGACCTAATATTACACATCAGAACGCAGATACCATGTTGCAAAGACCCCTCATTACCTCTGAAGATTTCTTAAAAACCAAACAAGATTTCGACCAAATTCTCATAGTATATGTATCTTATGCATTTAGTTACCTTGCACTACTATAATGTAACCTGGTTGAGCATCCCATTGTGGATATATGGGAGGACTTGGACACTCTGAGGTTTCTTTAACATGGGGAATACCCTCCCCAAGTTACACCAAGTCATTGGGATCACATACAATAGTGGTCCAAACGCTACTCATGG
>Ga0209611_10007826_pt1 | contig 17004 bp, 4 predicted proteins | sample S1TSphgellanicum_3_FD_187693 | JGI IMG/M metagenome (GOLD analysis project Ga0209611, IMG submission 187693) | Host-associated microbial communities from peat moss isolated from Minnesota, USA - S1T2_Fc - Sphagnum magellanicum MG (SPAdes) (version 2) | ecosystem: Host-associated > Plants > Peat...
CCCACTTTGATTGAGCAGCTAGTTTGTGTATGTGCAAGGAATGTGGGTGCTGAACATGCAGTCTTTGAGCAGGGAGCTTCAGCAGGGAATGTTGGAAATCAGTAACTCCCAGAATACCTAGGCTGGTTAGGTGCAAATTAATTACTTTCTGGCCTTGCCAAAAATTCTACTGTTGGCTTAATCTTCAGCCATGATGTTGCAACACCTTCGGTTTCCATCATTTGCAGATCAAATAGAGCAAGGCATGCTTAATGTGTTAGCCAATGGCACTTTTTCACACAAAAGACCTCATTGGCACCAGTAGCACACGACATAGTTAATGCTATAGGTGCAAGTTGGAACTATTAGTTGGAAAGGGAAAACAGAACATTGTAAACTTGTTTAAGGTGACTTGCCCTTGAATCAGCATCATCATCAACCTGAAAGTTCTTTTGAAATATCAAAAATTTCAATCATATTGTAGCTTTCTTTGCCAAAAGCATATTCAACTTTCATATAATCCTTTAAATGTGTAGTTGCCTTACAATTCAAATGTGGATCATCAAGCCAATTTTTTACCACCATGATTATTTGATCTAGACTCTCACCTTGTAAATGGCATTACCATAGAGCTATCAACACACCAACAAGGTCAAAAACACATTCATTCCCAATTTGGGACTTTAGAATTCCAAGAATTTGTTTGGTTTGGAAGCCAATAGTAAAAAACTAATTTTTTCTGAGACTGTCATTAAACAAGGGGATATGCACATGCAAACAGGAAATATATAGAACCTTCTTTATAAATTAAAAAAATTAATAATGTAAGAACACATGAAGACTCTTTAGTGGGTGCTCCAACACCAAACAAATTATTTCAATTTTTTTCAACCTAAATAATAGTTTAGATCAGATAGTGCTACACATGCTTACATAGTAGGATTTAATCAATCAAGGCAAGTGGTAGAAATAAGAATCATAGTTCTCACATTATATCTAGAAGCAAGATGATTGCATCTCCATTCCCCCACATAGTTCTTCACAATTGGGTAAAAATAAATTATATTGAACTTTTTTAGCTAGATGTTACAAAGGTAAAAAAATTTGGGCCATATGCAAGTTGGCAACTCCAACAAAATGGATTCAAATAAGTGAAACTTATTTCTTTCTTTCTTTAACTTTGAAATAATTACATCAAAATTATTAATACTGAATGAATGAAAGATGAACTTTGCAATCTAAACAATTCTTGGGTCACAACACATAAGAGAAATGTGTTATGGACTCATTACTTATAATGGAATTGAATATTGTTCTTGCAATTTTGGGACATGATATTTTCAAGGCAAGGTTGTCAAAAAGTCAATGGTGTGCCCATTTTGCGTTAGTTGTCGCATCAACGTCCATTTGGACACATTAGTTTTGTCCATCATGTCAAATGTTGACATTTGTTTTCAAGAACAATTTTTTTTTGTTTGAATAATTTCGACAACCAAAAATATCCCCAATTGGACAACCGAAAATTTTTGGTCATCACCCCAAATTGTTTTCAATCATTGCCCAAAATATTTTAATTATTTAATTGATGATGGCTAAATCTCCACCATTGGTCTAACAACCAAAAAATTTCAATTGCTACACAAATTTTTGTCAATCACCCCCCATAGATTTTTAGTTGATATAAGACTTTGTCAACTAAATGTCATTTTAGTCATCACAAGGTTTAAAGTGACCAAACAATGCAAGTATCAATCACCCTAAAATTGCCCTAGGTAGCCCAACTTGGGATGTGACCTAGGTTGGCATTATTTTGACATGATGTTAGGTAGGGTTAGTGTCCAAATGAACACGTTATGTCCTAATGAATGCCAAGATGTTTTAACAACCCCATTTCAAGGGTTATGATACTTCAAATGAAAAAAATTGAAAATTTGAAGCATGTGATGAACATTATAATTGTTTATTACATATAATAAAAGTCCTTTATTTTTTTTAAGTCCCTCACATTTTATCCAAAGGATGTTTTTAACTTCCATGGACATAACAAATACTGATAATTTTTGGAAATTAAAAACGCCATTTTCCAAAGGGATAGTTTCACACTTACTTTCCTTAAACCCATAGAAACCTTATTTTCATTCATGGCCTATTAGTAATTTTTTGTAACACGCAACCAAAACAAGTATCTTCATAAACCCATTGAAGGTTCAAAGGTTCACGATCAACAATAGAACACAATGTTGTAACCATGGTTGTCAAATTGTTACCCTCTCTTTTTACAAAAGCAATCACATAATGAATCAAACCAAGTTTTTCAAGCAAATATTGCAATTGTTGCACCATGCAAAGGCCCAATTTTTTCCATTCGCCTAAAACAACCCAACAATAACATTCACATGTTCCTAAGTTTGATTATCAAAGCAAATGTGTCCACATCACCTTTGGAAATCCATAAATCAAAACAAGCAAACACAATTGTTAAATTGGTAAGATTCAACAAGATGTGCATGTCTACACACTTGGTGACCATAATAAAAAAACACTTCTACCACAAATTGTGAATGACATGGAAATAAAACATGAGGGCACTAGTTTAAGACTAACCTTTGTAACTAAATGTTTTCACGAATGAAAAAATTAATGTAACTTTTATAAATATAGAACACTAAACCTTCAAAAAACTTTTGTTGTGGTTCACGGCATTGTAAGGATTCATGGTCTTTAAAATTGGATCCACAATTGTGAGGCTAACATAATGCAACTTGAATTTTTAAAACCACAAGCTACACATCATTTATTTTTATCACATTATCACACATTCCTTACATCTTTAAAAAATTGTTCCTAATGTTTGTGGTCGTCAAATCAAAGAAATCATTCTCAATTTTGCCCACATTTTTTACAACAAGGAACTATTTTTCAACCATCACACAAGGAGCAAAAACTTTACACCCTGCCCACAACCAAAAACAAAAATCAAGTAAACTACCATGTATTTCATTGATCACACAAGGAACATGAACGAAAAATAACATTTTCAAAACAAAAAGGAAAATGTAGAAGGTCATATTTGTGCTCACCTAATGCAAATATAAAAATGTGAATCACATATGCTTAACTTTTGAATATGCTTGTCAAGACCAACTCAACTCACAACCATTAATGATTTACAAGCATCAACATAAACCCTTTGGTGTGAAATGTGAAGAACATCAAACAACAAGGGAAGAACTTGATTCAAAGCTTGGAGCTCAAACTCAACAAAAGCAAACAACGCATGCATGTAATTTAATGTTCAACACACACACAATAGACATAAACACTTTAAAGCTCATATTTGCCATGAACACACAAAATAACAAAAACATTTGCAAAAACACAAAAGACACAAGAGTTGCAAACTAAACATAAATACCTTGGACATATGAGATTTGATTTGAAACTCACATTTGAAAAAAAAGAAAGCTATAAAGAAAAGAGTAAGGTGCCATAACATCAAATTCCATTGATTTTCATCATTATGTGACAACTTATAGACTCGCTTTCCCTTCTTGCCTTTGCTCACAAAAGAAATGTGTATCCAAACCACCCAAAACATATTTGAAAATCTAAAGTTGCATATGCATATCCTCCAACCTTAAAACCATTTGAAACCCCAAAATCCAGATATACGTAACATGGGATACACATTTGAGCATTTTAGAATCTTCACAAGTGGATATAGATAATGAGAGGGACCATCTCAAGTGGATATGAATACACATCAAATTATCAATGTTTATGCATTTGTTAGATTTTTATAGCATTAGATTTTATGTTTTGCACAACTTCAAGATTGATTTTATCCATATATGTCAAGTATGCATGTTGATATTGAGTTTAAATTGATATCCAACCAACATTGGTATGGCATTGGCTCTATTCAAAGAGGTGTTGGGCTAATATGGTTTTCTATAAATATCAATTGGTAGAGGTGTCCACATTTTCAAAGAAATTAAGGAATATTTTAGTTTTAATATGGGTGAAATGTTAACTAGGGTTCAATTTTGATATACACATTTCACCACTTAATTTCAATTTGATAATAATAGAGGTGAAAATTTTAATTTTGATATTAATTCAAAATCAATTTTAGTTTGTTGCCAACTAATACCATCATATTTCAATGCAATTGCACATTTATGTTGAGAAAGTTTTATCAAATGCTTATTTTTAAAGTTCAACTTTTCATGAAGTATACAATATATAAATTCAAAATAATGTTTAATGGTCAATTGAATCATACTAAAAAATAAAAGATCAAATTAAGAAGTGAAATTTGAACCTAAAAAAAGGGAATATTTTGTCACAAATCCTTTGTTATCCTTCTTGTTTCCTTAATTGTGCCTTAGCATGGTACTATTTACTTAGATTAAATGAATTTAATCTACATCAAGTGATCCATTGATTTTTCATTTGATGTTGTGTTTACAACCACCAAAAAATACTTTGTACAACATATGCATATCACTCTTGTAAAAACAAAACGATGAACGACCCAAAGATGGTTACATTCTTTCTATTTGTCCCATCCATATGATTAAAAAAAATACTAGCAATAAACTTGAATAATCACAAATTAATTGGTGTTCAAAAATCAAGTGTCATTCCACCTACATCACATAGCCAAAGATTGGAAATCATGTAATTACATCGATACAAAAAATATGACTAGGATAAAAGTGGCAATGCAATTAAAACCACAACATTATTGTTAACTTTTAGAAAAATATTAATTGTCTACTTAGAAGTCAATATCTTATGTAAACACTCCAAAATTGAATTCCAACAACACAATACTTGTTCTACTTAGAAGTCAATATCTTATGTAAACACTCCAAAATTGAATTCCAACAACACAATACTTGTTCTACTTAGAAGTCAATATCTTATGTAAACACTCCAAAATTGAATTCCAACAACACAATACTTGTTCTACTTAGAAGTCAATATCTTATGTAAACACTCCAAAATTGAATTCCAACAACACAATACTTGTTCAATTGGATTTTAGATTCAAGCTTTGAATCCAACATGAAGTTAATAACCTATTTTGATTCAAATTTGAGTTCTACCAAGATGATTAGCTTATAGTTGTGCTACTCAAAATTGATTGCACTAGAAACCATCCAACAAGCACAAATTGTTAATTAGTTGGATTTAGACTGTTTGATTTTCATTTATATAAAAAAAGGTTGGAATCCTTCCCTATAATGTGCTTAAGTTTTAAGCCACAAGTAATCTATTATCCTTTTAATGTTGATTTCCAATCCAATGTAATTGATTTTCATACCTTTTCCATCCATTGCCATGCTAACATCAATACATTTAACCTTCAATTTCCAAAAAATAACACTTGAATGTCCTAATACACTTTGTATGATCTTTTTATAAAATTTTCAAAGCCTCTTTTATTCACAAATCGAAAATGGAATGAATTTTCCACCTTTAAGAAATCATATGCTCTATAATGCTCATTCTTAAACCTCAAATTAGAATCTCTTAAATGTTTTGCCATATTTAACCTTCACATACTTGCACTTGACAAGCACAAACAATGAAATCCAAATAGGGTGGACACGTACGCACACATTTGAGCCACATAGACACATCCAAATCAAGCACATAAACCCATTTCAACCAAAGTTGATGCATCATCATGTCATATACTTACACATACAAATCCTACACCCAATACCCAACACCCCAACACATTTGATAACCATCTGAGAATCCATCTTGAATACAATTTTAAATACCTAGTCACAAGGTAATTACTATATTTGTGGTAGTGGCCCTATTATGACTACAAGTGGGTTCAATGTGCTACAACATTGTTATCACATGGGTGTGATAGAGGGGTCTTCAAACTATTTTTGCATGTAACTTCTACGTATGATGTTGGATTCAGATTTAGATGATGTCATCTAGCACAAAATTTGACAAATGATATTTGCAATTTGACAATAATTTGAGTGGAAACCATTTGAAAAAGGTTAAAGTTACTGAAAGACTTGAACTGACCAAAATTGGTTGGTCAATGATCCCTTATGGGCTAAATAGGTGCTTGTGGTTACATAATTGTCATAAAATCATTGTAGGCCAAATGGGTTGGACATGTGGCCAGCTTCCATGTGGTTGTGGGTTCAATCCATAACCATGCCATGCTACATGTTGCTTATGGTAGTTGAGTAATAATACTTAAGGGTTACCACTTCACTTGAAAACCAAAAGCCATTTGATTACACCTGAGGGTCAAAATTCAACAAAAGGTCAAGCAATTATGTTGTGGGATTTCAAAAGGAACTATGGAATCCCTTATGTGTAGGGTTGATACACTTAAGTGGCAAATTAATTATATCCATTCTTCTTCTTTTCTGGCTTACATGACACAGTTGAATGTACAATGCTAATTTAGTAACCTGCTTGGGTGGAATACATAGTGAACTATTAATCCTTCAAAAAAATTCACTAATATTTCACGTTAAATATAATGCTAAGACATAGTGCAAGTATATCAGAGTTGGTGCAGAGTTTGAGTTGAAAAGCATTATGTTTACTACTCTCTAAACATTTAACTTAGTAATACCTTATCCAGATCTTCAAATTTCAACCAATCGACTTGTCACTTTAAAACATTTGTTTGGGTTCAAATTGAAGTGTGCAAATACACAAAAAAATAAGACACTTTATCTATGGTTTTTTTGGAGATAGTATTAATCCACTTTGATGTGTAGGTGACTTTTCTAAAACAATATTTTAAGTTGGTTTCTTTTTCTTGGATAACAAAAAGCACCTTAGGACAAGTTAGGACTCAGGAGGTGGTTCAATCTACCATGTATGACCCCACCTCATTAAAGAGACAACACAACATTAAAGGAAATTAGAATGTCAAATGAAAGGAATGTCCAAATTCTATTAAAGGTCCTTTGAAGGACTCAAATTGTTCAAATTTCAATTGTCTGAAATAGGTTTCTGATTCTATCATAAACTAGCCTTCAAACCACCGCCCAAAGTTCCACATTTCAATCATGGTTAATTGGGTTGTGTTTGAATTATCAACAATAACACCAAACGTCTCTCAATGAGAGGACAATGAAGAGAACTCCACATAGGTAAAGTAATGCGAAATTTAGCAAGTTTAAAGTAACCCCAATTATCAAACTTTTATTTTAAGGTTTTGGAAAACTTTAAGGGTTACCACTTATCCAAGTAAAAGAAGTTGGTGGACAAATGTTTAAATATCAAACTTCAAATTTTTAATCTTACATTATCACTTCATTTTGATTGTTTGACAAATACAGACCTGTCACTAAATAATGTCTATTGCTTTATGTTTCACCATTGAATTTGGCATATTAGAACAAATTGTATTATTTAACCAAGTATTTATACTATGATATTACCTGACATTCCCCCAAGTTAAGTTGTCAAATTTTATTTTCAAACAATTATTCACTTCACCAATTTTGTTCATCTATCATAATGAAAAGGAAAAACTTAAGTTGAAGCTAAACAATTTATTAAGAATTCGCCTCATAAAAACATCCCACAAAACTATTATCTCTACAAGGGTGGTCATGAACCAATTGCAGTTGGTCATGAATATTGACCCCACTTGGGTGATCGATTAGACACTTTTGGTTTATTACAAATGATTATAGTAAATGTACCTTTAAATCTAATAACCAATTTCCTTTTCCAAATTTCAATAAGATTTCAACGTGGGGGTAAATATATCTAGTTTGAACCAGTGTTTTGCAGTTCTTCGAATTAGGGACAGATACCTGCCAAGATATCAACCTGCGTATTATACCCACTTATTCACCCATTCTCAATATATTCAAAAAATCACCTTTGGTTTATAACTGTGGTTCTCAGAAATATGGAAAAAGTCAAAGAATTGGGCAAAGAACCACCAGTTCTTTACCAATTGAAAGTTCTTTCATGAAAATCATTGGTTCCACAGTTAGAATATAAATACATAGCCAAATATTGGAATTTGAAATTCACCCATCACCATGGGAATGTAAATACCATTTGGGAATGTGAAAAGAAATGCTATTGGAGATCGCCCTCCTTTAAATATGAGCTTATGAATCAATCTTTGGCATCTAAGAATGTCTTTCAATGACTCCTTTTCCAGAAGATTTCATCAAGTGATTTTTTCCATGTAAAAATACTTTTCAACTACACACCTCCCCTTGAAGGATGATTTTAGAAAGCATTGTTTACCGTGTACTTAAGCAAGTTAATAACCTTAGAAAAAGGCTCAGATTATATTCCAATTTTCAATAAATTTAACACACATTATTATCCAATCAATCATCAACCTACAAAAGCCAATTATCATTCGACAATTTTAGTTAATTCTCATGAAATTGAGCTTGTGTAATTTTTGCCAGTCACCTTTCAAAATATAATTGGTGAAAGAAAACATTGTTTTCACGCCAACTTTTACAGTTTATTACCATAATAACTGAATTTTTCCAAAAGCTTCAATTCTTTTGTGTATACATAGTTTCTTTTACACATGAATAGAATGATTCCATAGGTTTAAACAACACTCACATTTGGAAGAATATGAAACTGAGGTAAAATCACACTTAAACACAAAAGATGCACATGCTGTTCTACTATATGTATGGCAAGTAATATTTGTACACATCATCACATCCCTCCAAGACTTTCAAATTTTGACTAACTTTGCATTCATATTGTACCAAGTGACCACATTATCAAAGCCCTTGAAATGTCACAATACTTTTGTAAGTGTTTTAGGCACAAAAACACCCATTTTATTGTAGATATTGCATGTTATATGTGTGTAATCCTATTTGTGGTGTTGGCATAGTAGCACACTATGAACTTAATTCAATGCCTCAAATACATTGCACATAATAATGTGCATGTATACTTAAAACATGTTGCAAGGCAGCAACAAAATCACATGAACTGGTTTGAACACCTATCGCATGATACAAATGGAAACAGATGCAACATCAAAATTTGTTGATCCATAAAGTCGCCCTGTCTTTGGGCCATACTTTGACCCTCTAATCCTGGTTTCATCCTTAATTTGAGGGTCGTTGAAAAGTGAGCAAAATTTGGATATTGTATGATGAAACTGGGTATCAGTTCAGAAGATTTGCAGGATGCTATTTAAACAAGGCTTGGATTTGCTGAAGAACATGAGCAGCAGCTAAGGTTCAGATAAGCAAATCTAAAAATGGGGGTGAAATTCCTATGAGGACTAACCTGTGTGACAAAACTAATTTGGACCCTAGTTATTTTCTAGTGTACTGTTTTCCTCCTGACCTCATTTCATCCCCAGTTTTGGCGAAGTTGTAGCCCCAGTTCGGGATACTTTACAGATTAACTTTACTAGGAGGACTTTCAAGTTGCTACAGTTACAAAACACGTGTGGAACATTTGGGGGTGGGGGGGAAGGGAAAGAAGACATTTTGAAATGCATGGGTGTTATCTTTTTGGGCTGTTCTTAATGCAAGTGATGACACTAGGAAAGGAAAACCATGTTCACAAAGAGATCTTCCCAATTGTTTGGCCAAGGACCCTAGCTAATTGATTGACTTGCAATATGCCAAAAGTAGGAGAGCATAGAACCCCCTAGCTTGAAATACTCATCTGGATGTTGGCTTTTTAATGATTTCCAGGAATCTATAAAAGGGGCTAGAATACAATCAACAATGTATGTGGTTAAGTATGTGAAACTTTTTTTTTTCCCCTTCTATTTGCCACAGTTAAATAATGGCATGGTGCTATTTGCATGGGATTGAAGCATCATCAGATCAGCCAAGAATTTCACAACAACAACAATCTTACCATCTTGACATTCATCAAAGATTCAACTCTATTCTCCCTTATCTTAAGAAACTCATGAACAGCCTTGTTTTACTGCCAAAATGTTGGCAAATGGATAAATTTTAAATGAAAAATTCAAAGATTGGGTAAGTTATTTTCAATTGCCAGAAGTCGGGAAATTAAATAAATATGGCAAGCTGCTATATTTGCTTCCAGTAACTAGCCAGAAATATTGAAGGACAATGAAAAATGTGTGCTTCAGATCTGGTTGGTTTATAGCCAAATTTAGCCAAATCTTCTTACTGATGAAGGCCACTTTTTCTACATCTTCCTATTGATGATCACCACTTACGCTACATTAAAAAATTCCTGAAGAAAACACTTCTCATGAGGGAGTGGAACACTAAATTGCCAACAAATGTCATTGGCTAGAAATCATGTTCAATAGGAACAAGCAACTCATGAGTAGGTAGTAACAAATGCACTATTGCACTAGCTAGCAGAAGCAAACTAAGCTATTGGATAAAAACTAATTTCAACTAATGTGTAAATATCCACAAGCATAGGCACACAAACAGAGTCAATTGGGCGAAAGATCTACTTCAGCTTCAAAATTCATGTGAACCTTCCCCAATGCCCCAGGTTTAGGGTTCCCTGGATCTTTTCGTGCAAAGGTGGCACCGGGCAACAGATCATAGGCCACCCAAGTCTGCATATGAGAATTCCTGGGCGGTGGTGCCACTACTCCCCAAAAGATTAAAAAGATTAACTAGCCTTTCTTAATTTGGACCTGAACCTTGTCGTTTAGCTTCCCATGCAGAACATGAAAAAGTTCTTGTCATCTTTTCATCACAAATCACTTGATGTTAGCAAACCCTAAATCTTGTCACCAATTTTTTTCTGTTTCCCAATGCTTCCATTGTTCTGGTCTCTTTCAAAAGAGGCTTCACAAGTTAGCATCAACACTCCTGGAGGCTGATTCTAGAGGCCAGACCACAGTACAAGTTGAGTGGCACAATGGTTTCCAATCAATTGGGTTTCTCATCACCAGGGTTTTTTTGTTTCTCTGTTTTTGTTTCCAATTTTGCAATATATAAAATTTAGTGAATTTTCCCCAGAAAATAGCAAAATCAGTCGAATTTGCACTAGAAAAGACAAATATCCCAATCTCTAATTTTTTTAAAGAGAGTCCAATTTGGAAAGATTGGACTTAGCTCCTTATCTCCATCTCAACTTCCTCTTTATCGTAGTGTTTTTTGTTTAATAAAATTGGTAGATTTTAATAAATTTTGAAAGAGTTCTAGGCGCCACCAATGATATCTTTGTGACAAATTGTGAAATATTTTTGAAAAAATCTTGAAAAAACTCTTTTTTATAATTTTTTCAGCTGTTCCTTATCACGTTTGTGAAATCGTTGAAAATTTGGGGACAAAATAACCAATAGGCACAATTGCATCACAATCAAACTCATTGAAATCTGGAAAGGAAACCATGCAAATGCTGCATATTAGAAATGCAATTCAGGTGCTGGGATCCGGGTTCCACATGCATCAAGCCAATAAACTCCTTCACAATATAAAGAAAAGGTCAGTCTTTCATCAAGCCAATAAACTCTTTACAATTTAAAAAGAAAGGTGTCCATCTTACATCAAGCCAATAAACTCTTTATGATCCAAAAAGTTTGATCGCACCCCCCTAAAGTTTGTCCCACTCAAAATCTCCTCCCCTTGGCCCACCAAAAAGGAAAGATCTGGGTTTGTCCAACTTCATTCATTGGAGGCAACAAGTCTATCCTCCAAGATATGTTGGCCATGCTTTTGCTATAGAGAGCATAAATTCCCTTTTGCTCATCACTGTAGAGCATTGACCTAACTTTTATTTGGGTGGAGGTTACGAAACATGAACCTTCCCCCAGATTTTTAGCCCACTTGAGTCTTGAACGGTTGGTAGCACAAAACTTTTCCCATATTCTAGGATACTATTGGCCCAAATTCCGCAGATAAGTAGACAAAAAAAGAACACCCTCCGAATGGCCAAATCCATGTACTATATAAAGATAAAGAGAAAAAGGATTGCCGACTGTCTGTCCAAAAAATTGGTTTAGAGAAAAGGTTCTAAAAAGCACCACAGAACAACAACAAAAGCTACATGCAAGTTAACTTCTACACTTACTATCCCCCACGTAAAAAAGTATGCAAAATGGGTTTTCAAAAAGTTCTAAACAACACCACACAACAACAACAAAAGCTGTAAATAAGTTATCTTTTACACCTACTACTCCCATGTAAAAAAGTATACAACGTGGCCTCCTCTGCTGCACAGCATAAGGCCTTGGAATTCAAATAATACCGATTGGAAAGTGGCTCATTCTCATGCCAAAAACTGGGGGTTTCACTTCGTAATGACAAGTGAACATTTTCATGAAAGTGATTTAAAGTGAAGGTACAAAGCTTTTGAGACTGAATTGTCATGTTCTGTAGTCCTTTTTCAAACTTGTCTTTACCTTTGTCAGGAACCTGGATGTATCAGCAGGAGTCCTTCCCTTCCCTTCCCTTCCCTTCCCTGCCCTGCCCTGACAGACTTCATGACAAGAAAGCCATTACAACAACAACCAGGAAGTGTGAATGGCAAAACACAGCATATAAGTGAAGTAAAGGCTGCTAAGTGCCAAATCTCATCTGTCAAATGTCAATAATAAAAGTTCATAATTCAACTACCAACAATAAATACAGTAGCTACAACTGATGTTGGGCACTTCTTTGCCAAATGTTTATTTATTTTTAAAACCAAGGTTTGGCATTTTTTTTAATAATAATAATTTCAACAATTGAGGAATAAATATGCAAGATTCATCATTTGTTGTGCATTGTATTAGGAACTCAATGCTTTTCAATTTTTAACAATTTTGACAAATATCAGTAAAATTTTCTCTATTTTTTGGTTAAACGTTTCATGCCAAACATTACTAGTAGGTATGGTAGATTATTAGATGTGATTGGGAAGTTTATTTACATTAGAGGCATTTATATTATCTTTTCCTACTATGGTAAATAGACCAATCACCATACATGTTTTAGGCACAAGTGATTAGAGATCTAGAAGGGAGCAAGGAACTTGGAAGATGTAAGTAGGACAAGTCAAACCCCACCGTCAATTGAAACCAATGAAAATAGTGCACCGCTCATCCTTGCCTTCCCTCCCTTGAACATTGACCTTGGTGATTAACAATGTATCTTCAAATCCAAATGCTAGCCAAGCTCCACCTTCATGTGCTATCAGATTTTGTTGGCATTGCCTTGATAGGCAAGGATATCGTGTTTAGATTCATTATAGAGTATGGTAGCTTAAAGGATTTTGGCCCTTAGGTAATAGGTCTATTTTTACATGAGGATTTTTGAAAGATGATATTTTGGCTTGTGTTGAAACCTGAGATTAGTTATAGAGTTCTAATACGTTGAAGGATTTTGGTTTTTTTTTTAAAGGATTTTTTGAAGATTATATTTTTGCATGGTGAAATGTTTGAGTTTCCATAATTCTTCTTTTGCCCTTAGATATGTTTTAATTTTAAATGGCAAGGCCATAGTGTCACACACACCTTGTTTGAACTTTGTTAAGATATCAACCAATGCCCTTACAATTAAAGGTCAAGATCCACCATTGAAACCAGGTATCAACATCAATGACTATCAAATATATGTAAAGTTTTACAACACAATGAAAATGACATTGTTCTATTCTCAAGAGCTACCCACATGATACAATCTAAATTGAATAGTTCAAGGATGGATAACATTATTTGGCTTTCACATGTTCCCCTTTCTCCTACTCATTTTCATGATGCTCTCAACCTCTTTTGTCACCTAAGGGTCACATTAGTGTCAGAGGCTTTCCATCTACGCAATTCATGTTCACCTTTCTTTTATCATTCACACCTAAATCAAATGCAAAAGTCAATAAGTGTTAAAAAAACTTAACAAAACATTTAACACCATCTATGAAAGTAGTTTGTTTGTTTTGTTTTGTTTATACTTATGAGATCTGCTGAATTGGGATGCTTCAGATTGCATTCTTGGTCTCATTGGAAAGCTCTCAAGGAGGAGGGGTGCATCAGCTTGGTTCCATGCCGTTCGGACTTGCAATGCAAAAGTTCTTGAATATTGAATGATTTTTTCATTGAAAATTAAATTAAATTGTAGCTGAAAATTTTGGAGGAATTGGAATGTGCCTTTTGTGTTGTTGGAAAGATCTTGATGAGCAGGATTGAATGGAATTTATTTGGTAAGATTTGGATTCAGAATGTGACAGATATAGATGTTTAAATGATTTCTGCCACTGAAAATTCAAATAAATTCCCAAAAAACCAGGTTTTGAAAGGAAAAATCAGTTGAGGACATGGTGATGTGGTAGCTGAATTCACAATATTTTGAATTTGATGAGGGTGCATACAAATGTCATGATCAAAATGATGTACCCAAGGAATTTCATTTCACATTTATGAAATTCACATGTTACTTATGTCTCATGTAATGTTCAACTTTTTAAACTTTTCTATAAAAAAACTTTGGTACATAATGTTTATGTCCTTTCAAAGTCTTGAACATTGAGGATCTCATTGATGTAACAAACCATGAATTAATCCAAGTACTATTGAACTACATGATTGATCAAATGTTGGAAAACAAATGGTGCACTCATAAGATCTATATTTTATATTTTTAATTAATCCTTTTGGAATATATTTTCTCATTCTCCACCTTATGAAATACACGTTAAGTTATGATAAGCATAAAATCAATCTTGGTGTACAATATTGTGCAACCATGATTGATATTCAAAATCATTATTTTCATTTTCTTTATGTGATTCAACTGAACAAACCCATATTTTCCTTCAATAAATTGGATTAGGGTATTAATTAAATATTTTGATTGTCAAATGTAATCTTTTTTTCTATCAATGTAATTATTGAAATGATGCAAGTTCATTTGTGACAAGTTGTAAATAAATCAAATTGAAATTTCATTCATATGACCAATGAATAACTAATTTGTGAATGAAAGCATACTCAAAGGAGTCACCTAAACTAATGGACACTATTAAAAATTATATATTTTTATCTTTGAAAAATCATAAAGGGGTCACAATAATTTAAATTGTTAATTTTTATTTTGGAATACACTTCCTTACTTGCAAAGTTTCAATGCTCAAGGCTTGATGCAAATCAAAAGTCCTTTTGTGCATTGATGATTGAAATAACCAAAGAAATTGAAATTGGTGGAAAAAAAAATCACAACACATTTTAACACATTTGATTCAAACATTCCTTTGGCCCTAAAATTTATGAATTTTGAGGATGTCAATTTAACAAAAGTTATTCATTTCTATGTGATAAAGAGCATGGATGCATAACATACATTATATAGGATCAATATGTAATTAAAAATATATATATATATCTAACACATCGTGATAAATTAGGTATGAAAAATATATAATTTACAATTATAAACCAACACATGAATCCACAAGTCACATGTAGTTCTTGAAAAAATTAACTTTATCTTGATGCCTCTAGCCCTTTTAACTGTGTTTGCACCCATATGTCAACATTATTCTTATCAAACATTAGTTGAGATGCTTGTGATTCACATGGAAAACAACATCATGTGCATGCATGATGATTCCAAATGTTTGATCAAGTTTATACCCAATTTTTTTTGGATGTTTTATTATCTCCCAGCACCATATTGACTTGTTTCAATTTCAAATTTCATGATTGTATTGAATTGCTATTGTTTCAATTTATTATTGAATTAGTGGTTCAATTCTTGCATAAAAAACACAAACACAATTCAAAGATTTCATAACATAAATATTATGAACATGGAAAGGCATGTAAAATGTACATTTTCATGTCCAATTGGTGGGTAGGTATTAATTAGTTAGGCTTGGAGTAGGTAGTTATGAATGGCACAAACAAACAAACAACATTTTTAAAATTAAATACATGTTTTTGTGATTTCAATATTGACCAAGAATCTTGTGGCACCATGTTAACATATTTTGTCATGGAAAAACATTTATGTGAGATCTATCTTTTTTTGTTGCTAATACATATAAAAATCATTTGTTCATTATGACTTTCCTATGCAAGATCTTATAAATTTGGGGCTTCTAATTGCTTGTATTCATTTTTAAAATTTTCAACTCATGAAAGAGAAGGTGCAAAGGACATAGCTTTAAAAATTACCTAGGGCATTCAAACAAGAATTAAAATCAATAAATCAAAATCCCACTTGTGACATGCTTGTCAAGTGTGTTGAAGTTGGGTACATGCATCTTTCAATCACTTTGCATAACCAAAAAAAAAGATGGTATAGAATAAGCATGTAGAATGTGAATAGAGTAAAAGAACCCATTGAAAGTGTAATTAAATGGTTAATTTTACATGTTTTAAAACAATAAGTCAAGTTCATATTTAAAATGTTTGGTATACTTTATACAACAATGTTTTTAATACATTATGGGAACATGTGAAAAGTTTGAAATGAATTTAGTGAATGTAAAATACCCAAAAGCACTCCTAAAATTATAAACAATGATTTTCATTATTTATATGACTTTTAAAAAGACTTAAAATATTTTTAAATGATATGTTTTGGTAATTTTTTAATATCACACTTAAATAATAGTATAAATAAAATTTTAATTATTTTAAGGTAAGCAAATCAATGGGGGATTGGCCATTTTATTGTACCAAGGGCCTATAGAATAAAAATGTGGCCTAGGAACAAAATTCAAGAATGGAGTCTAAGAATTAACTTCAAAAAAACAAAGGAAAAAGATGATTAAGAAGCCCAAGAAAGTGAGCATAATAAGGATGGACTCATCCATGAAATGGCCTTTTAAGGTGAACTTGCCACAAGTGCACCATGGGTACAACTATGTGATAACCAATCAATTGTCCAAGGTCGTTATAACCCAACCAATCAATTAATTTTCACCTATAATGGTTGTACTACAAACCACATTCTTGCACCTTATTCTAATGTACCTAGTAATTCAAATGATCAATATTAACATGTCCATCATTATATAAAACATGCATTGTAGTTTTTATGCAAACTAGTGTGAACCTAGTGCATAATGCACCCGTTGAGCTTC
>Ga0209611_10007827_pt1 | contig 17002 bp, 12 predicted proteins | sample S1TSphgellanicum_3_FD_187693 | JGI IMG/M metagenome (GOLD analysis project Ga0209611, IMG submission 187693) | Host-associated microbial communities from peat moss isolated from Minnesota, USA - S1T2_Fc - Sphagnum magellanicum MG (SPAdes) (version 2) | ecosystem: Host-associated > Plants > Peat...
AGCTAAAGCAAGCGAGATTTGGACAACCTATGTGTTAGAAACAATAGTTCAAAGGCTTGCTGGTTGTAGCCAAGTTTAAGAAGGTGTTGAGTCCATAAATGTTCATTAAAAGGGATGACAATTTGATATAAGGTTCTGGGATTTGGAATGTGTGAATCTAAATAACGAATCTATCAATGTTGAATTGTGAATGATGCTTGGAAGGCAAAATAATTAACTTCATCTACGAACGTAACCTAATAACTAGACATACATTCGCATTCATCCTTCATCGGTAGCATTTGTGCTTTCAAGCATAGTCACCTTGTAGAACCGGAGGTAGAGGGACAAAAGTTGCCTCACAATTGAATGAAAGTAAACTTGGCCAGCAATTCTTCATATAAGAAAATTACAAAGTCATATCCCTTGCTTTCTTTGATGTTTGTGTGTTTTCTTATGTTGTCTCAATGTGTCACAATGTGTTTGTTGCTCAAATTCAGTGTTCTTTCAAAGTTCAATCAAAGTTGGTAACTCAATACATGACTTTCATTAGAACATGCAAGAAGAAGAAGTGTTTGACAACCTTTGACTCTCTTCCAGAAACTTTGTTTGTGAATTTGTTCTTGTAAACTTTGTTGTTAGTTTGTTGGCACTTTTGAAGTTCGATCAGAGCTAATAATTCAAGTTATGAACCTTGGTCCTCCATTAGAACCTACAAGAAAAATTGGACCCTCATTTGTGCTAACCATGTTTTGTAGAAATTAAGAGTCTCCATTGACGCGCTCCTAAGTCCCTTGCTAGACCCACTTGAGGGTCCAAGTACGTTGAATTGCGGAAAGTTGGGACTTGAGGGCCGCTCTCGACTTCCAACACTAAAAGGGGGTAGAGGGGCATGCTAGAAGTCCCGGGATTAGACTAGGAAGAGGGACAAGTATTATCTCACTCGAATCTGCATCCAAAACCAACCACAAGAGGGTTAGTTCACATTCGGAAACACCCTTGGGTGTTGGGACAAGCCACGGGCACTTGGACTCACTTGATTCACCACGGCCCGGACTCGGGGGAAGCCACCACCTTCTCCCATATAGTATTCCCTACAGCTCTCAATGGAGGCTACATTCAAATGGCTATTTTTCTCACGACTCCCAAAAAGGAGTCCCGAAACTGTCCCGGGTTGGAATCCCAAGACTTTGGGAGCTCATATCTCCCGGCTCCGACCTCCGATTGGAGTGAGGTCTAAGCCAAAGTTATAGCTCTCCTCAAGAGCTTTCCAACGCCATGTCGCACTCCTTCAGCAGACGTCCGGACAAGGTTGATTCCAGACTTTTAATGGTCGGGAGTCAAACTGCCAGTTTGACTCCCGGCCCTTCTTTTGCCCATAACTTGGGCTGCATATGTCCAAATGGCACATGCAATGCCATTTTGGGCATCTACACTTCAAGACATTTCCATTGATATAAATAACACCTCAATGCGAGGTGTTTTGACCCTTGAACTTGAGCTCTGAATCTTCGGGAGTCCCAAAGGACTCCAACTTCCCACTTTTGGGGGTGTGAGTTTCATCCTCACACTTATCCCAAAGTGGGGTTGCAACACTCTCCCCCACTAGAAGAAAAGGTCAATGCCATCATTGACACTTAGAATTTTCCTCTCACACAATTGCAATTGTTTTTTTTTGGATCCTTGGCCATTTGCCGGTTTTTGCGGCTTGGACCTTGCCTCAAGCTAACTTAGGCGTCCCCAAGTTTTCAACACTTTCTTGACAAGTCCAAGAAGGTCTCCTGAAAACCCTCTTCCAATGCTTCGTCAAAAGAGGACTAAACTAACTTAATTTGACGAAACCCTTCATTTGGGAGAAACTTTTCATTTTTCCCCTCATGAGGAACTCAAGTCAAGTCTACTCTTGACCTAAGCTACTTGACATGACTCCTTTCCCAATCTCGCACCTTGGTCACAACAACCAAGCCTTAACTAAAAGGTTTGCTTATCAAAGTATGAGAAACAACATTCGGGCTTTGCCAAAACCTAAGTCCCAAGCTACACGATTAAAGTATGCGAACGAGGTCATGACTTCCCGCATTGGCTGCACTACCAACGAACCCTTTGGGATGCACTTAAGGCATGTGCATGTCCCCACAAGCTCACCTTGCTTGCCTCCTCTCTCGGGGCCAAGTTTCCTCAACCCCAAGGTAGGAGTCCGATTTAGATTTGGGCCTACACAAAATAGTTCCATTTGTCCCATGCCATTTGACAACACTATTTGCCTTATACAAATTTCTCATGATATAATCTCTTGGAAGTCTTTAGCCTTTATTTCACTTGCAACTTGATGTGGTACATTTTATGTGACACTCTGCCCCACTGAAAGAAAGGTGATGTCCTCATCACGTTCTACGTCTTTTCTTTGTCAATCTAACGTGGAATTCTTCTATGGCTTTTTGGGCATGTTCCATGTTGGATTCATTCACCCAAGATGCCTCTATCGGATGGTATCCTTTCCACTTAACTAGGTATTTTCGTTCTCGTCCTCTTAGTTGCCTTGATTTGAGCATGGCCTCCACCTCAAACTCTAGTTCATTATGAACCAAGTCTGGTGGGGGCCTTGAGTGATGCTCTTGATTAGGCCTTGAGGCATCGCAGGAGACCAGCTTCAAAAGGGAAACATGAAATGTGGGATGAACTCTAAGATTTTCCGGTAATTCTAACTTATAAGTGTCGGAAAGTTTCTTTTCCAACATTTTGAATGGGCCCGCATATGGGCTCAAGAACTTATGACTTAAACCTTCTGGCAACCGAAAGTTCTTGATGTTCAACCACACCTTGTCTCTTTCTTAAAACTTCACCTCTCGTCGGGACTTGTCCACAAAATCCTTGTACCTTTTGTGCGCATTTTCCAAGTTGGCCTTTGCCAACTCCCACAAGCACTTCCTTTCTTCATCAAGTTGTGTGACCATTGGCACTTCCTCACTTGCATCACTCGAGGGTTGTCCTTGTGATGCCCAAGTCATGGGCACAATTGGTGACTTGCCCGTCACCATTTGGAATGGGGTGGACCCAATTGCGGAGTGTGCCGAATTATTATAACAAAACTCAGCTAACTCCAAAAGGTCCACCCAATCTTGTTGATCCGCCGCCACATAATTCCTTAGGAATTGGAATTGTTGGATCACCAAGTTCACTTTCTCGATTTGTCCATCGGTTTGGGGACGGAATGAAATGTTCATTTTGAGTTCTGACCCCATTCGATTCCACAAGGCCTGCCAAAACTTACTTATGAACTTTGGGTCTCGATTCGAGACTATGTCCTTTGGGAGGCCATGATGCTTGAAGATGTGGGAAAGAACAACCTCCCCGTCTCTTGAGCCGTGACTTCATCTTTTGTGGGAATGAAGTGTGCCATCTTGCTAAATCGATCCACCACAACCATGATGGCATCAAACCCCTTTGATGGGGGCAAGCTCACCATGAAGTCCATGGACACACTTTCCCACGGCCCTTCGAAAATTGGCAAAGGTTGCAACAAACCCGTTTGCTTCTTGTTAAGGGTCCGGTTTTGTTGACAAGTTAAACAAGTCTTCACATACTCCTTCGCATTATCCTTTAAGTTGGGCCAATAGTAGGACTTCTTTAGGAATGTTGTGGTGCGCTTTGCACCACCATGGCCCACAAGCGGTCCATCATGACATTCCTTCAAAAGTGTGTCCCTAATTTTCCCTTCCGGCACATAGAGTCGATTTTGTTTATACCACAATAATCCATTTCGCAAATGGAAGTGGGACTTGGCTCCATTTTGGATGCTTTGCCTTACCTCCTTGGCAAAAGCATCTCGGCGGCTTGTTGGTCTAACTTCCTTTTGAAGTTCCGTCTCTCCCACATACACCACTCTAAGTTGGTGTTTTCGGCTCAAGGCATCGGGGACTATGTTCTCCTTTCCTGACTTGTGCCAAATGTCCACATTGAACAAGGCCAATGTGTCTTGCCACCTTACTTGTTTTAATGACAACTTGGGTTGAGTGGCGAAGTACTTCAAGGTCACATTGTTGGTCCACACTACCACATCTTTGGAGCCTATGTAATGGCCCCAAGTCTTGAGGCAATGTATGATCGCCCACATTTCCTTCTTGTGGGTTGGCCACCTTCGCTCCGTCTCACTCAACTTCTTGCTTTCAAAGGCCACCGGTCTTCCATCTTGCACTATGACACCTTCGATTGCAAAGTCAGAGGCATCGGAATGGATCTCAAAGTCTTTGTCAAAGTCGGGCAACTTCAACACCGACGCTTTCACCAAAATGCCTTTCAAGGTCGCAAAGGCTTCATCACATGCTTCTTCCCAATCATAAGTGACGGCGGACTTCTTCAAGAGGTTTGTCAAAAGGGCCGCTATCTTCGCAAAGTTCTTGATGAACTTGCGATAATAGGAGGCCAATCCTAAAAAGGATCAAGGCAGGAACCAACTTAGGCGGCTCCCAATCCAAAATTGCCTTGACCTTGTGATCATCCATCATCAAACCTTCTTGAGTTATCTTATGTCCAAGAAAATCCACTTCCGTCACCCCAAATTCGCACTTCTCAAGCTTGGCATACAACTTGTTTTCCCTTAGCCTTTGGAACACCTTGTGGAGGTGCTCCGCATGCTCCTCCAAGGAGCTACTATAGATCAAAATGTTGTCTATGTAGACAACCACAAAATCATCAAGCCATTTGCGAAAAATGTCATTCATGAGAGTGCAAAATGTGGTGGGTGCATTGGTGAGCCCAAAGGGCATCACCAAGAACTCATATGAGCCATACCTTGTGCGACAAGCGGTCTTTTCTTTGTCCCCTTCTGTAATCCAGATTTGGTAATACTCCGAACGTAGATCGATTCTACTAAAAACCTTGGCTCCCGAGAGATGATCAAATAGATCATCTATGCGAGGTAAAGGATACCGGTTTTTCACCATTGCCTTGTTGAGTGCTCTATAATCCACACACATTCTCAACGTCCCATCCTTCTTGTGAACAAAAAGGACGGGTGCCCCATATGGTGATTTACTTGGTTTGATATACCCTTTTGTGAAGAGTTCTTCGAGTTGAACCTTAAGCTCTTTCAACTCCTCATGGCTCATTCTATATGGGGCCTTGGCGGGAGGTGCCACTCCCGGCATCACTTCAATTGCATGATCAACTCGTCTTCTCGGGGGCAAGTTTTCAGGCAACTCATCGGGCATCACATCCGATAACTTTTCCAAAATTTGCTTTATGCACTTGGGAGAAGTCACCAACTTGGTGGCTTCCTTGGGTTCATATTCGTCCAACACCCGCATGACACACATCATGCCAAAGCCTCCCATGCATTCTCTTTCCCAAGCTTTTCTTAACATAAAGTGGATGGTTGGACCACCCACACAAGGCAACTCGTGTGCCTTCACTCGCACAATCTCACTTTTAGATGGGATTCTAACCAACCTATTGTGCCCTTCTATGAGCACATTGTTTTGGGTGATGAACTCCATTCCCAAAATGCAATCCATTCCACCCAAGGTGGAAACCAACAAGTCTACATTTCCTTTCCAATTTCCTAGTTGAAGAGGCACCTCCTTTGCTTGAAACGTAGTGGGATGGGGAACCCTATCCGCAAAGTGCACCTCAATGGGTGCCTTGAGCTCTTCCAAGTGGAGCTCCATCCTTTTGGCGCATTCTCAGGTTATGAAGTTGTGAGAGGCCCCTGTGTCCAAAAGACATAACACATCCCGCTTAACAATCTTTCCTTTCAAGAAAATAAGTCGATTGCATTCCGGTTGGGCTAGATTGGCATTGAAAGCAAGTACCTTAGAGCTCCCACTCCCTGCTTTGGACTTGGGACAATCTTTGGAGTAATGCCCCACTTCGTTGCAATTGAAGCATGCTCCTTTGGGTTTCACCCCAAAATCTCCCTTGGGTTGGCTCCCTTTGAAAGAAGCCCCTTTCTTCACAAAGTTCCCTTTTAGTTTGAACCCCGAGCCTTGGAATTGTTTGGGCTTATCCTTGGTTGGGCTTCCTTGCCCCCGGTTCCATTCCCCCTCATGCCTTGGCTTCTTGTGAAGGAACTTGTTGTCCTTCTTGAACCCGGATTTGTCACTCCGCCCCACATCCGAGAAGTTCTCCACTTTCATGATGGCCTTGGATAATGAAGCGGGCCAACTCTCCTCAAGCTTTCGCTTGGCCCAAGTTGGAAGCCCCATCACAAATTGGCACACACGATCCAACTCATGCATGTGCCGGATCTCAAGCATGAGTTCGGAATAAGCTCTCACATATTGCCTCAAGTTCTCATTTGTGGCATTCACAAGGTCATGGAGCTTGCACCTCGAGATGTAGTCGGAATTCCTTGGAACAAACTCCAACTCAAGGCGTTCCTTAAAGAACTCCCAAATGTAGCCATGGTTCTTCCCCTCCTTTTGTCTCATCGTCCTCCACCATGTGGCGGCATAGCCTTTCAAGTAGGATTGGGCAAGTACAGTTAGGGATGGTGGTTTGAAGGTATTTCTATGTCGACATTGATCCTATTGCAAGGCAAGTGGCGACATCGAAAATGAGGGAATTCACAACAAGATTTGCACAACAATTTGCAACCACCGCATGGAAGGCTAGTTTCACATTTTTGCCCTCTAACATAAAACTAATTTAAAAGAAGCATATGGAATTACTTAGCCTTGTCGACCTCATCATTTCAAGTTGGGAGTGTCAAGGATTTTCAGTGGTTGGATTTGGAGAAGGCTTGAGTGACACAAGATCTGGTCTTTTCACGGACATGATACGATTGATCACCTGGGCTCAATCCATTTCTCCTACACTTGGTTATGTAATTGAGAACACCCCTTCTCAGCTTGATCATAAGGAAAAAGTCCAAGAGCACTACACATTGGTCAAGCATTCCCTTGGAAAGTCGCTCCTACTTGATGCGGCACAATGCAATTCCTATGCGCACCGGTTACGCAACTAGTGGACCAACCTAACACCACTCTCAGTTCTGCAACTAGCTCTGAAATACACTATTAGAGACCCCAACTTGCAAGTTTCTCACATATTGGATGATCAAAGTTCTTGCCAACCAATTACAAGGCAAGAGAAACCTCCTTGGTATCCTGCGAACACAATAAGAAAACCAAGAAGTGCTTGGCCCACCTTTGTCTCCTTCCTAGGAACACATGCCTTTCAAGGAGATGGACCAGGCCTGGTGTATCGTCATGCTTCAGCCACTTGTGATAAACCAACCCCAAAAGAAAGAGAAAGGGCTATGGGGTTCCAAGCTGGCAGTACTAGTCACACTAAGGTGACTAAATTAGAGCATAACGCTCTACTGGGGAGAAGCATGGACCTGAACTCCCTTACATGGTTGTTGGTAACTTGTGTACTCTTTCAAATGTACACAACACCACCCCTGATTCAATCAGCTTGCAGTTCTGGCAATGCAACCATGTGGCACCCCAACCAAGTACATTTGCCTATCTTCAACACTCTACATTTCACCCTTAATGTTGGGGGGGAGGAAGTACCATGTAATTTGACTCAAGTTGTGTCTAATACACCTAGAGGTACATCAGCTTCTGGAGAAATAATCACAACCTTCTATGAATCTACACAGTTGGATAGTGGAGAACCCAATACACCAAGTTCTTCAAACACACTTTCCAACTCCATTCCATGTGTTTCCAACTACCCTTTCGTTATGGGGAACCAGCTCACCAAGAAAGAAAGAGACCAGGTCATAGACTTGCTAATTAAATATGAGAATGTGTTTGCATTCTCAATGAAAGACTTAGGTAGGTGTAAAACCATGCAGTTCTCTATAGACCTTACAAATGAGACACTCGTCTATCGAAGGAAACATAGGTTGAGCAAGCATGAATGGGAATTAGTAGATGAAAGATGCAAAGAACTCCATGAGGCTGGTCTCATTCAGCCATCAAGTTCTGATTTCGCAACCACTACAATAATGCCAACAAAGAAAGATTTAACTGGATTATGGATTGAGAAAAGGATGTGCGGGGATTATAGGCCTTTGAACCTAATTACACCTCAGGATAGGTACCCCATGCCCATCCCTGAAGAATTATTTGATAGCATTGGAGATTTAAACATCTTCACAATTATGGATCTGAGGCAAGGTTTCAACCAGATTGTGTTCGTTACAAAGGATCACAAGAAAATGGCATTCCATGGAAACAACAAGTTATGGGAATGGCTTGTGATGCCTTTTGGATTGAAGAATGCACCTGTCTTCTTTTAGCGAATCATGGACTAGGTTCTCGAAAGGGTAGATTTCTTGAAGTGCTACACAGATGATGTCATAGTGCATAACAAGGGACTCCTACAACATTTGGCTCATCTTGAGGAGTTATTCAAAAGGCTCCACGAAGTCAATATGAAGATCCATCCTAAAAAGTGTGAGTTTGCTGTCACCTCAGTAATCTACTTTGGACATAGAATTGTGCCCAATGGTATTATGGCTCATTGGGCCAAAGTAATAGCCATTTTGGAGATCCCAATCCTACTGATATTCACACGTTGAGGAGCTTCATCGGATTATGTAATTACTACAAAATTTATGTTCAAAACTTCAGTACTATTGTTCATCCTCTGTATGCATTGCTAAAGAAGGATGTTGCTTAGACATGGAATGATGAGGCTTAGGAAGCTTTCAACACACTCAAGGAAAAGCTTTCAGAGTTCCCCATTCTGAGAAAACCTGATTTCAACAAGGTCTTCATTCTACACATTGATTAGAGTGCTCTTGGTATTAGAGCTATTCTTGGCCAACTTGATGAGGAAGGCAAGGAATATGTTATCGCCTATGCATCCTAAAGTAACAAGGTTGAGAGCAACTACTTTTCATACGAGGGGGAGTGCCTTGTTATTGTATGGGTTGTCATACATTTCAGGCCCTATCTTTATGGCACCAATTTCACTTTGTATATCGACCACCAACCTATCAAATGGTTGATGACCAACGATAAGCTTATTGGTAAGTTAGTTCGTTGGGTGCTTATACTTCAAGAGTATGAGTTCAAGGCTATTCATTGACCTGGTATTACACATCAGAATGTGAATACCATGTCATAAAGACCCCTCATTACCTCTAAAGATTTTTCAGAAGCCAAGCAAGATTTTGACCAGATTCCAACAATACATGTATCTTATGCATCTAGTTATCTTGCACTACTACAATGTAACTTGGTTGAGCATCCTATTGTGGATATATGGGAGGACTTGGACATTCTGAAGTTTCTTCAACATGGGGAATACCCTCCCCAAGTTACATCAAATCAGTGAGATTGCATGCAACAATGGTCCAAACGCTACTCATGGAAGGACATTCACCTTATCCAATGCTTACCACAAGGTGACATAATGGTTCCACCATCACATGAATGGCCTAGTCTTATTCAAAAGGTACACTCAAAGCTTGGACACTTTGGAGTTAAGCGTACTTATAGCCTTCTCGCTCCTCGTTACCATTGGAGAGGAATGTATGCTCAATTCCGAAACATCATTATTAAGTGTGAACAATGTGATAAAGTGAGAACTTCTTTCTCCTCTCGACAGCTCACGCTTTCTCCATTCCCTATTCAAGGCATGTTCTATCATTGGTCATGTGATTTAGTTGGAGAGTTGCCACAAACCTCCAAGAATAATGTTTACATCATGATTATGATTGAACATTTTTCAAAGTGGGTTGAGCTTGTTGCACTACCAGACAAGTCATCACACAGCACCAGCCAAGCTTTCTTACAACAGGTTCTAAGTAGGTTTGGGGCTTGTGTTGAGTACTTTACTGATCAAGGATCAGAATTCAAGGGAGAATTCCAAGACCTACTTGACCATGCTCTCATTGACCATCATCAGACTTTAAGAAATCATTCCCAAGCTGATGGCCTTGTAGAAAGGATGGTTCAAACGTGCAAAAAGGGACTTCGGAAGATTTGCATCACTAAGAACAAAGAAGATTAGGACTTGGCCCTCCCTTACATTGCCATGGGTTATAGGATGTCCAAACACACCTCTTTACCTCATTTCTCTCCTTATTTTTTACTTTTTGGGAGACATCCCATTCCACCCTCTTCCATTGTTGTTCAAATGGACCAGGTTGTGGACTTGGACTCCCTAGCCATTTGGGTTAGGGTCATTGCAAAAAAGGTTGTTCTATTCAGGAGGGTTATGCCCATGGAGAACCTGTCCATTGCACAACATCGAGACACCTTATGGTATGGCCATGGAGAACCTGTCCATTGCACAACATCGAGACACCTTATGGTATGCACACACATGAGGTGACAGTTACAAACCTAAGGTGAGACAATTTGATGTTGGTGATTTTGTGTATCTCCAGCGGCAACCCAATGATACTCTAGACACTTCTTCTGATTACACTATCTTGAGGATTAAGGCGATTAGGCCTTCAGGTGTGTTGGAGTTGCAAGGAGTTAACAAATGCACAATTCAAGATCATTCCAAAAATTGTGCGCCCTACCACTTGCCGAACTTAGATCCTACCATCATCACATTGACTCGGATTCCTCCACTTGATTATCCATGTCAGGTATGTCAGAGGACAGACGATGCTAATCAGATGCTACTTTGCGATAATTGTAATGGTGGATACCATCTCTTCTGCCTCAAGCCGAAGCTCATTCAAATTCTCACCAAAAATTGGCACTGTTCATCATGTTCTCCTACAACACCTTGATTCCTACTCAGACCATGCCACGCTTTTCCCGGCTCAAGTCTTGGGGGGGATACATGAGAATTTCATTTCAGCCTTCTCTTGTGAATTGTATATATATATATATATATATGTGCGTGCATATCTTTTTGGTTGATTAGTTTATACCTTTGACTGGCTTTAGTATTTTTGTTTAGTAAAGTTTACTACAGATTTACACCCTTACGACACCGCACATCACGACACTACACATCACGACAAAGCTACATAAGGCTATATAGGGGTTATGCACATTATGTAGGCCTAGGTAAAGTATATGTAGTAGCTACCTAACTAGGCTTACATAGGGACCTTTATAGGGGCCTTTATAGGGGCTAAGTAGGGCATGGCTATTTAGGCTATGCAAGGTTATGTAGGCTTAAATATGAGCTATGTAAGCCTATGTAAAGGCTATGTAGGCATAGATAAGCCCTAATTATATATAGCCTTACATACATTGGCCCTACGTAACATACACCATAACCTTTACATTACCTAACTATCAAATCTATGCAAACCAAGGCCTATTAGGCTAGCATAGGCTCATTTAAGATATAACCTAGGTTCATGTAGTCTCACATAGATGTACCTATGCTAATCTAGGCCTATCATTTATTTAGCTACCCTTTTACCTACCTTCCTTACTTTAATCTCCTACCTACCTACCCTACTTTAATTTCCTACCTCCTAATTACCTATCTATATGTGACTTACCTACAACTTGTAAACACTTATATGTAATATTTCATTTTCCAAAATTTATGGTTGTACATGTCCCATTTGGTTCCATGTCTCATTTGACTACACCTTTGTCTTTTTTGACTAAAGGTGTACACATTTTGTCCTATTTGATTATAAGTATTAATTGACAATATGTCTCATTTGATTGCACCCATGTCTATTTTTGACTAAAAAGGTTCACTTTTGGTCATATTTGATTAAATGTAACATTGACCAAGTAGTCAAAAAGGCCGTTTAATCAAATAAACCAATCAAAAGATATATTTCACTTTAGCCACTAGGGACCTTGAGTCAAATTGACCAAATTTTTAGTCAAAATGGACATGGCAATCAAGTTGGATCGCTTGAAAAACCATGAATTCTTGTAATGAAACCTTAATATATATTGCAATACTTTCAAATTTTGGTCTAGGTTATTATCTCTTGATCTCAATGTTGCAAGATGCTCCATTTGGCATGCCAATTCTAGTAGTTATAGAGGTTCCTCCAATCTTCCAGTCCCCCTTGTTTTCGAGCCTCTATCCTCCACCCCACTATGGAACAAGAAGGTAGAGAATTACGTTGGGTACATTCATAATAAAAGGAACTATGGTGACCAAGGTCGGAGTCCTTACCAAGGACTACATTTTCCACATGTCTTACATGTATTGGTCTATTGAATATCAAAACTATATTTTAAATGTAATTTATGGAATTGGATATTAATATTGAAACCAAACATGACTCATATTATAGTAATTTTAATTTTTTTTTTGCATCAGGGCCTAGATTATAGTCAAATGTATTGTTTTGTTTTCAACCATGATGACAAATTTTGAACTTTTTTTACCATTAAGGACGTTTAGAATCAAAATCAATAACATCTGTTAAAAAGATTCAATCCATGTTTATTTTAAAATATATGAACACATGTGGCCTTTCTCTTGCAGTATATTAGAATCCTTAATAAATTTGAAAACATTTGATGAAGGTTTGAGTAACAAAAAACACGTTCAAATTTTAGAATCCTTAAAAGGACTTTGTCAACAAGTGTTTTGTGTATGACAAAGGACTTTAATAACATAGTGAAATGACTCCAAAATCATAGGAGTACAATTTCATGAGCACCAAAACACAATTACGAATTATGGATAAATAATTATGCAGAGGACATTGTTAAACTAATGGTTTTGCTACCATCTCCACCCTCCTCAAGTGGTCGTGTAATATTTGAAAGTCGGGTTTTGGATTTTATAAACGAGGAAACATCAGAATGATAATGTTACATTTTTTATTCACATTTTTTTTCAGTTTTAAAGCTTCATTTGAAGGGTGAACTTCATTTGAAGGTTGGAAGGTGAGCTCATTTCTAAATTCTAGATCTTATAACTTGATTCATAGTGATTCTTTTGCAATATAAAATCTTTACATGTTTTATTTCAACTTCTTTTGTGAGTTGAATTCATTTTTGTTGTTTTCCTCAAATGTCATAACACTCTTCAAACTTACCAATTGCCAATTCACCAAAAACAATATCAATATGCATCTGTTTTGTGGTGTCATTTTCAATTTCTTCAACTTTTGGGCTCCAAAAAAGTCTTGGTTGAATTTTTCCCTCAACTTTTAATAGAGCCTTTGTAATATAAAAATATATCAATCATTGCTACTTCCTATGGTCGGTGCCAACCATAAGGCTCCTCCTATGGTCGATGTTGACCATAAGGTGCCCAAAATTTTGAACCGGCCACATATATATATAATTAAAATTATTTTTAAAGGCCATGCATTTTTTTTTAATCCATTCATTCTATCATCAGCATTGATGATAGGATGGAATCCATCATTAATGTGTAAGCTCAATATCCATTCTACTCTACTTCCATGCCTTCATGCCTAGCACACTATGATTTCCATTCCCATTATTATTCACTTCTAGATGAACCTTTACTAAGGTAATATTTGGTTTCAACTTGGCAATCAATTATGGTAAATGTAAAGATGTAGGAATGAAAAATGGTAACTTTTATATAAGTATATGGTTCAAACAATGTCAAATATTATTATACTGTAGGTTGTTAGTAAGTAGGTAGAAAACATAGCAACTAAACTAATCACCATTGTTTGCTAGAAAACTAGATCCCAACTTATAACTTTTTTCTATCCACTTACATTTCATCTTTCATATTGCATTGTTGGGTGCTTGTTCATTTTGGCCCTCATATCGTCAACCCTTTTCTGTTCTACAACCACCCAATGTTTCCATACATACGCCATAATATCAACCTAATGGAACAACCACGTTCAGTATGCCATTGGTCATAATGGTCATGTTATTTGTTCAACTGCTTGAGTTTTGATTCGGACATGACATACTTCAAAAAATAACTTGTCCTATCTTTTGTTGTTTTATAATTGTTCTTGAAAGCATTCATGTTTCCTTTTGACTGGCAATAGTTTCTTGATCCACATTGACAATAAGACATACATACGTACTAAGATACCGAAAAACTTTTTGTCTTTTTGCAAATAATGTTCTATGGTTATAATATTGTTTTATCTAAGTTATAGGGCTAGTCATGGTACATAGTTTAATCCAAAATAGAGGTATGGTGACTAAACTAGATTAAATAATCTAGATCGATAATAACACCACAGCGCACGCACTATACAAGGATTTTTTTTGTGGACAATGTTATTTGCAAATATCAATAATGATGGGTATCATCTAGTCACAACTTGATTATTCTCACAAGTAGGTTCAAAATGTTTACTTCCAAAACATATAGTTTGTTAACATCCATTGAAGGTTGAACCTTATAATCAACTTTTATGCACCTTCCCCCATACAATGGTTTCAATACATTGTTGATTTGGCTTTATATTCATGGATGTTGACTTTTGTGATGGTTGGACCCTCATTGTCAATGGTTTCCTCTTCTTCTCCATTGCATCAAACATGAATTTCCACATCCTTTGTTGATTTTGATATCTCCTTTCCTTTTTTCACTTCTCTTATTCTATTTTTATTGAAGGACATTGATTATAGAGTCCTTTATCAAATCTTTCATTACAATTTCATGCCAACTAAATGATAGACTTTTTCTTGGGCTTCCCAGTGGGGTGAAGAACTATTCATACTCTTCTTCTCTAGTTGTTCCTTTGCGAATGCTTGTTTCGCTAGGATATTTTAATGGATCGTTCCTTGCCTTCTCTCCATTGTTTTTTTTAACATCACAATCATTAGTAGACCCCTACAATTTAAGTCACCTTAACTCAATCCCTTTTGAAATGTTTTCATTTTTCATGTTTAATCATCACTTTTAAACAACAATAACTCATATCCATTATCAATATCTTTTCTGAGGTACATGCATTGTGGTATCTTGATGTAGGTTGTTGATGCTTTATGTAATATTGTTTCCCAACCAACCACATAAACAAGACTTCTTTGCATTTAATTGCTTCTTTTTCCTTCAAAGATTGTCGACCAACTGATATGTTTGAGCTTGTTTTTCTTGTGTTGTGAATGCTTTGTGTTCATAAACATCTCTTATCCAAGTTAGCCTTAAAAAAAGCAAACCACATACACTTTCACATTCATCCACATTTGTGCAAGCTATGAATATGCATCTCATTGCTGATAATGCATTACTATTACCCAATGCACCCTATTGCATGAGCATTTGAACGTCACCATGAGATGTTTTAATATTGGAAATTTGTGTTCACATCTAATTGAAAGAACTCATGAAACTGTCATATTCTATAAAAAATTGTTCGACCAATGAAATCATTTCCTCTTATACTTTCCAAACTTTCAACAAACAAATTATTTTTGAATGGAGTTCTTCCGCTTGTTTATGACTACCACTGTTTTGCTTAATAAAACAAGTTACATACACTAAAATATTGTCCGACTGAATACAATTCTTTTCAAGAAGTGCAAACTACGTTTAGTGCCAATAAACCCCAACACTTGAACTTCTAATATTATTTTATGCCATCTACACAATTTCAATTCAAAATGGAGTATTTGCATCTACGCATTTCAAATTATAAATTGTTCTAGGCATTATTTTCATCCTTCTTTTGACTATCACTTTTTTTGTCTTTCTTTATGTCAAACATATCGAGCAAAGCCAACTTCTTTGGGTGTGTTGCTCACATCATTGGAACTTATTGTTGTCCTTGGTGTTACTAATTCCAGGCCTTCCTCTTCCTCATCTATCATGTTTTCTTTTAGGCTTTGTGTCTCTAGCATGGTGTTTTCGTCTTCTTCATTTGACTCTAGTAGTCCGCCATTTGCACATGTTCTAGAGTCCTCTTCCTCTACCTCATTAATAGTTGTATTGGCCTCCACCAATTGGTCCATTTCCTTGTTGTATGCAAAAACTGATGCTTCATATGGATCATCCTTCGCATTTAAATCGTTTTTTTGCCATTTTTTTATGAGATTGAATCGCTTATTTTTTTGGGTGCATTGAATTTAAGCTGGTAATCGCATTATCAATGAAATCTTGTTCTAAATTTTATATTTGTCAGGTGTGTTAGCCATGGATTGTCTTTTAGTGGTTGTGGCAAGTTATTTAAAAACTTTGGGATAAACATTTTGATCACTATCCCATATGTCTTGTAATCTTGCAAGTGGTTAGTAGATGCCCAATATCTAACCTTTGCCTGAAACTTTCCATCTACACTCTTTAGTTGTCTTTTTTCTATAGATGGGTACAAATCCAAATTTGATGGCGTTCAATAAGAGTAATGTGGATACGGTTACCATGACATGATGCAAATGAAGTAGCTCTATTCCATTTTTCTTTGATGGAACCTTTCAATTCTAAAATATAACTGGACTAATTGCACAAAATAATCCAAGTTTAGGATCATGTCTAGTTGGTGACATACTTGTAGTGGTCCACTCTAAGTATGCACTTAACTCTAGCATAACATCTTTGCTTTTGATTGGACCATTTGGTTGGTAGTCGTGAGTTTAGAATGGTAACATCTACTAGAACAACTCCAAATGGCAAAACAAATGTATGTGTTTTAACTGCCACAAAAGCAATTATTACTCGTCAATTGATGCTCTAATGTGACTGTTTGTTTCAACAATCATTATGGATTTGTTTAATGTTCAATGTTAACTCCCATTTTTTTTTTTTTTCTAAAGTTAATATTTTCTTCTGCCATCACATAATTTGAATAAAATTTTATTCTCACATCTATTGAACCACAATGTAATGGGAACAATCAAATTTTGGTTCTTCGATCATTTGTCGACACATTTTTCTTTTCCAATGTTGCACAAAACTCATGGTTTCGAAACTGACCTTATCATCTGATGATTAATTGATTTTTTAACACTTTGTTCCTGAATTCAGGTGGCACCTAAGTTTGCCATCCTAGAGTTGCATATAATCATCTTTGGGGTTTCATGAACTTTGTTGAGAACAAATTGCCAACACTAGTAGAAATCAGCCAAAATGTAACCAGTCAATTTACGACTACATGCGACTTATAGTCGTTTGCGACTAGATTTGAGAATATTTGTAACTACAAGACCAACTTTCAACTATTTTG
>Ga0209611_10007829_pt1 | contig 17001 bp, 14 predicted proteins | sample S1TSphgellanicum_3_FD_187693 | JGI IMG/M metagenome (GOLD analysis project Ga0209611, IMG submission 187693) | Host-associated microbial communities from peat moss isolated from Minnesota, USA - S1T2_Fc - Sphagnum magellanicum MG (SPAdes) (version 2) | ecosystem: Host-associated > Plants > Peat...
AAGTTGATAAGTAGGCTAAACTTTATAATTTGATATTCATTTGAATTAATTGTTGAACTTCATACCTATGTTTTAATTTGTTATAAAACTTTGTTATAAAATATATTACATTAGGGGGTGTGTAGTGCACCTGGACACAAACCCATTTTTTGAATCAAGCCTCAAAGTTTTTGAATTTGAAATGTACTATAATCAAAATTGAAAGGTTTAGAAGTTGGAAAAAATGAGGTTAAAACCTCACTCAAAGAACCTCCAAATCAGTCTTATAGCATGTCAAAATCAAGATTGGAGGTTCTATTGAAAAGGAATAATAAAAAAACACTTAAAAATAAAAACCACACAACATTATTCGCAATCTTAAAGCTAAAATTAGGACATGTGTTCTCCTTGTGAATCAAATTTGGCATTTGACACAATTGATTTTTCATTGAAAGCATGGTGATGAAAACACCCATGACTATATGAAATGTCAATTATATGTGAGATGACTTTAGACAACATGTATAACAAAGCATACCCAACATTCCCACAAGAGATAATGCAAAACCCTTTGACACAATCAACAAAAGGAGCTAGTTATCTTAAATAATAGAAAGAATAAGCAAATAATTGTGTAATGTCTTTGCCATTTACAATTTATATATATATGAAAGTTCAACTTTTGGCAAAAACATATGGGATAAAAGTGTGATGCTATTAAAAACACATTAGGGACAACAAAAAAAAATCCCCCATCCCCATCACCAAAAAACTCAAAAAGAAAAACTTGGGCCTTCTTAATGCATCTCAAGCCTTCTCATTATATGCATCAAAATTATGATGTTGAAACTATTTGTCATGACTATTTTCAACGCGAACTTATACCATTCCCAAACTATGTGGGTACCTATTACAATAGGTTCAAACTAAAAACTTTTGGTATTGGATTACAACTTTTCATCTAGATGCATGCATTTTTATAGAACATGCCTTTGCATCATATGCACATATAAAATTTTGAATGTCACTCACACGTTGGCTCAAGTTGGAGCCAAACTTTTTTATGCCCAAATCCTACACCAATGTTTAGTCTCTTCCCTATGGACAAAGCCAATAATACATCTAGTCATATGGAAGAAGTTTGTTTGAACTACCAACACTTCACCATGCCATGATTATCTTTAGTGGGGATCACAAACCATAGTCATATTGAAAGCTTTTATTTGGGTAATACTTAATAAGTAACATTTTTCAATTCATGGTTGTGAACAAAACCTTTTATTTCAATTTAAACAAGTTTTTCAATTAATGAAACTTCAAACACAAATTTTAATTGATTTTTAAAAATATGATGAAACTTGTTGATTGATTCTAAGTTGAGGTTTTCAAGTTCTTAAACCTTTAGGATAAATATGCTAATGAACAATGATTTGAGAATGTGCATTCACTTTCCCATCTTAAAACCTAAAACCTAAAACCATTGATGGGAGAATGAATGCACATTTTCAAATAGGTTTTAGGTTTGAAGAAACTCCTATTTTGTTCCATCTAGCCCTTAAATCACATCCTTGAAAATTACTAGTAGATTGAAGATTAGAAATGGTAGGTGCAAATTCTACTCTAATTTGCTCTCTACCCACTAACAAACATTATTGATTATGCACACAATTGCACTTAATTCATATACCATTTGTTGTTCCAAACAATTTAAGGTAATTTTTCAGATCTTGTATTCATACATTCATCTGATTACAATACATTACTATTTCATTATTTTTCAAATCTTAGATTATTCCTAATAATCAAAATATGTGGTCATATATGGATTATTACAATTAAAATAACACAAATAGATTCAAGGTTCACATTTTATTTTATGTTTCTTCACAAATGTGTTATTTAAAAAAAAATTAGAATTGAAAAATATCAAACATCTATAGTATTAAAATGTAGAAGGGTGAAAACAAGAAAAAAGGAACTAACTAATTTGTGGACAATCCTTAAAAATTATTTTTTGAAAATTTGAAAAATCACCAATGGAACACTATATATATATATATATATATGTTATTTATTTATTTTTGAAATAATTTTTTATATTTCAAATTTGCAACTACAATTTTTTCATGAAAATTCACCATGTTTCAATAGTCCTTTTATATGTTTAAAGCACTCAAGAAAAGCATGTGAACAAGTGGTTTTTTAATATCAAAAGTCTTTTTCCCTTATCAAATGTTCACTTAATTGTTTCAAATTTTTTGTGAACTTTAATATATTCCACAATAAAGGATCCATGTGTTCAAAACATTCAAAAAATAAAAATACATATACCTTTTTAGATTTTAATACTCAAATGTCCTTTTACACTATTATAATTTTGAATTTGTAATCATGGTTCAAAGTAAAGTTATAGATTTGACTATAATGTAAGGTTTGATGTTAATAAAATTAAGTTTTTATCATGTTATATGTCATATTTGGCCTCAAATTTTATATTCAATTTTAAAAACTATGTGAAAAATGCAATATAAATTAATAGAAAACTACCATGTGGAAAATGCAGTCCTTCAAAAGGACTTTAACCTTGGTGCGACTAACTCCTTTTTTCATGCTTTCACCCAAAAATCAATATTGAAAACATGAAAATTTGCAGTCCACAACTTAGTAGAACCCTAAAACTACATATAATGTCTTTATCATTATTCTTTAGCCACTTTTTAAAATCTTTCTATGTGTGTGTAATAATCCCTTAACCCAATCACAAGCAAGAACTAAACCTAAGTCCAAGTTCCCTTCGAAAGTAATTTGAAAATCAAAATTAAATAAGTGTCTTAATATGGTTTTATTGAATATCAATCATATACCTAGTAATATGAGACATAAAATAAAGACACACAATTGCACACAAAACACCTATTAACAACCAACACATAAAACACAAGACAAATGAGACACATCAAATACAATAAACATCAAGTATCTAAAAGACACAAAAACAACACACATGAAACTTAACATTTGACAAACACAAGACAAAGGAATCACACATAATAAACACACATGAAACCTCACATTTACACACACATGACATTCTATTCACATGTCAAATATAATAAATAATAGACTTCTAATAAACGTAGAAGTAGTAAACACAAACATCGACAGATAAGCATTAGACACAAACACAACAAATTTTGAAGAAACAAAAAACACATATCAATGAGAAATAGAAAGACATGAACTAATAGATTGAAAACATTAAAAACACAAACTACAAATGACATAGGCATCAATAAAAAGTAAACAAGATAAACACAAATTACATAGGCACCCACAAAAGATACATAAAATAGACACAAATAACATTTTAGATTCTAAACATAGACACATGTGTAAACAATAAAAAAAAATACAAGCATCGAAGCAAGACACGAAGAAATTGTTAGCCCCTTGATAATGTGGAATCATGGATGAATTTGTTCAAAATCTTAAACCTTAACAAATGGTTCAATTCATTGTCTTCAACTTGTCAATAGAGCATGGACAAGCCCATTAGTCACCAATCATTTACACAAAGGAAACAAAATAACATTAAAAGGTTTAGTTTAAGTTTAAGAATTCTGTAGAATCAACTTCATCATAGAATTCACATTACTACAAATCATGGTTATTTAAAAGGCTCAAGTTGACTAATTTGTCATTTTGACTAATGGACATGTACATTTTGATTAAAGGTCATGGACTTGAATGACACATATATTGTTTAATTGATTAATTTGATTATAATGGTCAAGTAAATGCATATAGTCAAGCTGTACAACTTTAATCAAAATGACCAATCATCTTTAATCAAGTTGAACATTTAATAAAAATGGCCAATCATCTTTCGTCAAAATGACCAATAATCTTTAGTGAAGTGAAACATTTAATCAAGATGGCCAATGATATTTAAACAAAATGATTAATGATTTATAATCAAATGAAACATTTAATCAAGATGACGAATAATTTTTAATCAAATGTGACATGGTCTACTACCCTATGTATCTACCTTTTATTTAGTCACCCACCTATTTATTTGGCTAGTTACTTACCTACCTATTACTTACTTACCTACCTACTTGTTTATTTACCTATACCTTTTCACATACCTACTTACCTACTCACCTACATGCATATTACCTATGTCAAACCTATTGACCCACTTACCTACTTAAGTTTAACCATTAGGTGTAACCCATTAGGCTTGCCCAAAAGTTAACCAAATTTTAACAATGGTTGGAAACTTGTGTTTTTCTTTGCACGACTAAGATAATGCAAATTTGTAACTTTTTGCACCAAGAAGATTTGATTGTCAAAATCCAAAAGTTCCCTTGACAAAATGTCCATGTATGTGTTTATAATTGTTGTTTTGATGTGAAAAAAACCTTCAAAATCAACTTGTGAATGAAGATCAAAAGCCATTTTAACCCTATTAAACATCAATAACTTGTTTGCTTCCATCAATAAAGGCAACAATAAATTTTCATCATATTTAGTAACCAGAATAATAACATTTTCATGACCCAAATACATGTATCTAACCACATGCTTTTAAACCTTGGATTGAACATAAGAGCCAACACATTATGACCTTTTTTTCTTGTCAAATGCATATAGAAAAGAAATGAAAGGAAGGAGAACCTTTAGAATCTGTTGTTTTATTCGAACCATGAGCTCCTTCAACTCATAATCAAATACATCTTCTTTAAAAAAGCTATCATGAATAGGTTGGAAGGCCAATTCTTCATGAATGTTTTAGCAAGTTGATATGACAAACTATAAGGCATCTAAATAAACAACTGGTGTCCATGACCCTAGTTCAAAACATAACAAAAAACAATTGGCGACAAAACTTTCACAATTAATTCACAAACAACCCACATTTTGGGAAAAGTTTTTTGACTTTATAATGCCATAGACTGGTTGTTGTAGCATGATGCAATGGCATTCTGAAAAATTAAAACATCTTGAAATAACAATACATGATTTGCAAATCTACAATCAACAATAAAAAAATATAATTAAAACACCCTTGAACCACATGAAGTGCATTTTGGTTCTAAAATAATAAAAAATAAAAGTAAAGTAAATCCTTTATATCATCTTCAAGGGTGTGTTCAATTTTTTGAAGCATCATCAAAAACTTCTAGATTTTCTAATTCCCCACCTTCACAAGTAGTTAGCACATTACCAATATTATTGTTGTTATATTCAACAAAAGTTAAAAGGATTTCCTCATCAAAACTAATATCATGAACATTCATGATGTACATGATAAAAAATGAAAAAGAATCCTTCACAAGTTCAACAAAAAACCAACACAAGAAAAAAACAAAAAAGAAATGATCTATTCACAAATATACTTAAACCTTAAACTCAACAACAACAAAACTAATGTGACAAGGAAAGATAGGTTTAGGGTTTAAGGTTTAGATAGTAGAATTCCATGAGAAGAATAGAAGGTTGAGCTTCTTGAAGACCTTTCCCCATTCACGCAACTTCACACCTATGAATAGAAACTAAAAAGATGAAATGCAAAACAAAAAAAAATTAATTTTGTGGCTTGGAAAAACTTGATGGAGTAGACGAGTAGACAGAACAATTGTCAAAAGTAAGAAAGTAGAAAATACTTCCCCCCTTGTTGCTTCACATATGTACCTTTGAGCAAAACTTGCAACAAGGGGCAAAACAAGTGAAACAATGAAACACAATAAACAACAAAATTTCAAGATCAAAGACCAAAAACATTGTTGATTGTCAATAGTCACCACAAATATGAAACCTTTATTCTCCCCCACCATTGCAACTTTGATAAAATTCCTACAAAATAAAAATGATAATGCAAAAGATGAAAAAAAACTAAAATGATTAATGCAAAGGAAATTATTTGTTGTTTCACACATTTCACCGAAACAAACAACAATTTTGCATGTTCACCAAAAATGCAAACAAAAACAAATGTTGAAAGTGACTTTCAAAACCAAATACTTTTTTGTAATTCACTAGGTTTTGCATTTGCCATGCTCCTTTGAAAAAACTTGATTCCTTCTAAGAAACTCCACTAGCTAGTAGGTTGCATTCATAGATTCAACAACACATTGCAAGGAAGCTCCAAATGAATGTTGCAAAGGCAAAAAATGATTGTGAAAAATGAAAGAAACTTGCACAATGTAAATTGTAAACACAACTTAGAAACTACAAAACCCAAAACCTTAACCCTAACTATATTAATTGGGTATAAGTCAGATATTAAAAGGGTATAAATTGGGTTTTTGGTAGATACCTTCTACATTTACTTCCCTTGGGTCGAGTCCAATTATAAATATTCGAAATTATAAAAAATTTGGATACAAAGTGGGGTCATGTTTTTAAAAAAAACAACACCTAGCAATCATATATCTATATTATTTAATATTCAACAATTAGTCAAATACTTGTCAAGCATGAATTCAAAGCATCTAGGTAGGCCTTCACTTGGAACCCATATAACCATTTGGGTTTAAATGAACAAAAGATAAAATCTCCCAAAGTGAGGGGATATGTTTACCACTTGCGAACATATATATTTCCTTGCGCAATTGAAATGCATCTTATATTTGGACATGCCAAAGTTCATACACAAATAATATTTGTCCCATTACTAAATGATGTAAACTTTATTCCAAACAATTCCATAAGCATAATTTGTCCTTGAGGAAATGAAAAAGTGAGGATTATGATGAATGATTACCCATTACAAAACAAACAAAAAAATGAATAAGGGATATATTTTGGCATAGGAAAGTTTTGAAGCCCATGGATGAACACAAAATAACATCTTTGAATGGAAGGTTTTAAAACCTCAACAACAAGTTTTAAAAACTAGTCATTCAACTTTAAGGTATTTATGAATGCTTACCAAGGTGACAATGGGCGTTCACTCACCCATGCATGTTCAATGATGGGTACTTCTACCATAGTTTTAATCTTATACAAAATACCTTCAAAAGAACAAATCTAAACACCACACACAACCCAAGGTCAAAGATTATGCAATACCAGTGTTGTATGAACATTTAAAAAGACCCACTTGACTATGAAAATATTCCTTGCCTACCTTGAAAACAAAAACTTGTGTAAGGAAAGATTGTAACACAAGAACTTGGTGTTCCTTTTCAAATTTTTTTTAGCTAGAAGCCCAATTTTTCAAAGAGAAATTCCATTGTGTAAATGTTGTCTACTTAACACTACAAGTCTTGTTTAAATGCGTTTTGAACGGAAACATAGTGGTAATGAATTATAACAAAGAACAAAGTTCCTTGTGCATAACTTTTTAAGAAAGGAAACAAAAGGCAAAAGTAATGTAGCTTTATGTGCATAATGCCCTTGGGAAAGGTTGTTATCAGAATTAGGGCTATGCAAGGGGGATATTCTAGTAACACCATCCTCCTAAGGCCTTACCCACCATATAATCAAGCCTATTAAGGATCTTCATCAAACATTTGAAGCCTCATTGATTCAAGTGTCTTGGTGTTTGTGCACAAAAAATGTTTCAAAAGATAACAAAAGTTTGGAGTTTCCAAGGATTCCATGTTTTTTGGTTTGGATTAGTGCAACTATTTTATGAACACTAAGTACATTACACTTTGTTTATTTCTTCAAAGTTTTTGGTTATCTTTTTTTATTGAATTGTTCTAGTTATGGTATTGCACAAATTTTAGTTTCACACATAAGTTTTAGCTTCTTGCATGGATTTTGGCTTCAAAAGGTTCTAGGTTTGAACAAATTTCATTTACCTTTGTGTTTGCACATTTGCAAGTTTGGTGTTTGCATTACTTTTTGTCTTCTTTACATAGTTCATGGTGTTTTTCATGCTTTGGAGTCTCAATTTTTGCTAATGTTGCTGAGCGTCTTTTTTGTGCTCAAAAGTTTGGATTCTTGTTGATGTTGTTGAATATGTCTTTTGCACTTTAGAGTTTAGATTCTTGTTGATGTTGTTGAACATATTTTTTGTGCTCTGGAGTTTGGATTTTAATTAATGTTGTTGATGATGTTTTGTAACTCTTATGGGTATCTAATGATGTCGTTACAACTCTTGTGAGTAACTGATGATGTTATTGGAACTTTTGTGGGAAGCTGATGATGTTCCAACTTTTGTGAATAATTAATGTTGTTATTATAGTTCTTTTGGGAAGTTGATGGTGTTGTTGCCGCTCATGAGCATAAAAGCTCCATCTGATTTGTCTTTGGATACACTTTTTTTGGGTAGCAATTACAAGTTCATTATAACTTCCCAAGTTTTCGGGTTTGAACAAATCATACTTACCTTTGCAGGTTTTGGTTTCACGAATCTCCAAGTTTGAGCAAATAAATTTGCATTATGGTTTTAGTTAGTTTTCTATTGTGGTCTCCAATTTGTATTTTGGTTTTTGGTCGATTTTGAACATACCAACAATGATGACTAATAATGATGTGTGCTTGCTTGAATATATTGGTGAGGTTGAAAATGATCGACACATTAATCTAACTTTTAATGTTCTTGCATTGAGTGTTGCAATTGCAACGAGCTTGTCAGATGTTGAAAGTGTACATCTACACATTGTGACTAACTTTGTTTCTATTGATGTTGAGGTTATGTAACTTGGAAGCCACATAGTCAAAATTTTATTTGTTATGGTTTTTTTGTTGTCAATGACAACTTACTTGTGAATATTGTGAATTTACAGATGTTACGGTATTTAATCTACATAACAAAATAAGCAAATAGGAATTTTTTGTTCCAAGCATCTACCCTAAGAAAAGGTCTAATAAAATATAATAAGATTAATGGGATCACGTCCATGGAAACTCATGTTGGCTTTGCACATCCTAGGTTGGTTGCTTAAAGGAAAATATAGTTTGCTATTAAAAAGGTTATTATGAAAACAAGTCACAATCGGTGGTCAAGCAAGAAGAGGTGTGGGCCTTCCAGGGTTTTTTGGTGCAAACAATCCTTATAAGAAAATTGATGAGGTATAATAGTAATTTTTAAAAGATTTGATCTTGTACATTTGCAAAGGGTACAAGGCCCTTTCAAGTTGTGAAAATGTTTGGCTACAAAGGTTAATATTACGACAATGTATTTGTGTGATTTTTTCTTTTCATTTTGATTTAGTTGAAAAAATCTTAATTGTAGGGGAGTTATCTCTATTTAGGAGGTTGTCTATAATTCTAACTACATGTGTTGATCCCCTTGTTTGGTGTCACATTCATGAGACTCAATTTCCAAATGTTGATTTCCTAGCCAAGTAGATCCTTGGAATTCCAAGATCATAAATTGAAATTGAAATTGAACATGTGTTCAATCTTGTTGGTGTGTTGAGAGCTTTTTGATGTTGCCGATTAAAACTTGTTGGCCTGTCGACAACTCTCCAATTTTGCTGATCAACACAACTCTCCAATGTTGCTGATTACAAGTAGAAAACTTAGATCGTATCACAAAGATTTTAATCTTTGTGCCACTGTGAATTTGCAGGTTGATGTTGGAGCTCACCCATGACAACAATGGTGTCTTATTGTGTTTTGTGAGGTTGGGGTGTTTGTGTTTTTATGGGATGTATGTGGGGAGTGGTTGTGGCAGGCAACTTGTGCTGCATCGTGAAGAGTCATGTAAAGGACTGGGGTTCAACTCTCCCGCAAGTTAGTACTGTGTTCAAATTTGTGTGATTGCAAACAAAATTTCAAACATAAAAAACTTATGTATATCTGTTGTGCATATCCTTTGTTAGTTTGATTTTGACAACTTGCAAACCCATATCTGGTCAAGGAAGAAAGATGAAAATGAATTCATTCCAGGTTGACACAAATATGTGAAAAAAATTTCAATGCATATCCAAATGTTAATTTTTTATGGAAAATATGTTATATTGGTATTCTGCAGTAAGCCTCAAAACTTGATATCCGCACACAAACACTGGTTTGGACACTTATAACAACCCAATAAGTAGGACCATAATTGCTCTGAAGGTACCCAAATTGCCTTCTGTAACTCAATGATTTAAAACCCATTCCATGACAAAAACAAACAATTTCCTAATTCAGACTCTTAAGTTCAAGCTCTTATTGTTTTGCACCAGGTTGCCATAAAATCTGATATGCAGCTGAAGTAAATCCCAGAGGGATTTGTTGCGATGATATTCTACAAAGTGAATCCCAGAGGGATTTGTTGCAATGATATTCTAGAACTGTGAAATTGAAACCCTAATGCACAGATATTAAGCAAATGTGTACCTTTTAGCATAAGTAAGTCCACACTCTTCTAATTGCCTCCTGGTGGTGGTGGTGGTGGTAGTCGCTCTTGGCTACTCTCTCTGTCCCCCACTCTCTTCTTGACTCTTGGCTACTGGGTGCACTACTACTTAAAAGATCAGTGAGTGCTGCACTGGGTTTTCATCAAGCAGTCTAAGTTCTTAAATTTGTACAAACTGCAAATTGCTCACTCACAATAACACTCTGACATTTTGGCCCTCTCACTAACACAGTTGAACAAATTTTGTAGCTTGCAATATTTTTCTAGATGATAAATAAAGCTCAGAGGGAAGACTTGCAAGCACATTGTTCTCACATGAGACTGTAACAGTCCTTTGGAGCACTTGTATCGGTTACTAGACCTAGTTGCTTTTGCTTCGCAATATCGGACCATCAGAACTTGGTGCAGTCCCACGATCTGTGGTAGTCGCGGGAGGTGCAGCTGCTGCTGTATCCTCCTCGTCGAAGTTTTTGTGATAATCGTTCTCATTCATTTGTCCTTTGGACATCATCCGTTGCTGTTCCGCCTGCTGTTGCCCTATCGCACGAATGCTGGCCTGTCTCTCTGACACCTGCGCCTTGGTTTGGGCGGCTTTGTTGTCCGCCTCCTGACGCGCCTGCGAGCTGAACGGGTGCGCAACTTTGCTCACCGTCGCAGTAACTGTCGCCTTTGCATGATCCAGCTTCTCTCGCGCTCCCGAAGTCACGTTCACTATCTGTTCCCTTGCATTTGCATTCGTCTCATTCGATGCTGGAGACTGCGACGTTGCTGGTTTGCTGATCTGGTCCCGAAAGGACGCCATCGCTGACCAACGAGAGGCGCGACAAGAAAGCTGATGCTCACGATCACTTGGTCACTCAACCAAATCTGCTACCGCTGCTCCTAAACTCTGTCACAAATCTTCGCAAAAACCAAAACTACTGGAAATCCCTTCTTGACAAATCAGAAAAAAAAATTGACCAACAAAGTTTGACAAATCTGATACAGACTATATAACAACAAAGTTCTCTGCAAACCTTGATCTGAAAACACAAAAGCGCAGCAACACTAAGAAATTGAAATTGAAGAAACACAAGTATGAGAGAAACTGTCGACTTATTTACTTACTCAAGAGCTTGCCTGTTCCAAATCTTTGGTGAGAGAAATACGAACCAGCTACAAGCTATACTCCCAGTTTGTCTGCACTCTGCTCTGGTCTCGTAAGCAACAAATGCAAGTAATTTGGGTGCTTGGAAAATCTTTACTCTTCGCACCATGGTTGCCACGAAATAAAGCTTCTGTTTTAAGAAAAATTTTACCTGCAAATTGGGGGATGAGGACGAAGCTGAGCTGTGCTTGTGGCAAGTGGCGCATCGCCACTGCTAGGATTTGCATGCCGAATGGCCACATGTAAATGGGAGGAAATGCCAAATAAGCACCAAATTTTTTGTTGTCGCATTATGGAATCTGGGGTGCTGTCATCAAATGAGCTTTACAGTTTCCTGCTTGCAATATCTCTCTCTCTATATATATACCATACCCTAAATAGGGTATGATGCAAATGGGACAGATATATGGTGGGTGGCCCAGCGATTTTTTCCTGGTGTGCCAGATTTCGCCAAAATGTGAAAAATTAGAATTTATGAAATGGAAAAAAAAAATCCCCAAAACTTTGAAAAAAATTTGAATTTTTTTGGCCACATTTGGACTCTGATTTTAGTTTGGTAGCATTTTTAAAAAAAATAGTCTGTTTTTACTACCGTATTACCTTTACCATTTCGGCAATAGATTGTCGAATAATTAATTAAATTTTAAATCTTAACTTCGGCACTTGGTTTTTTAATTCTGAAAATTTCAGCAGGTAATGGCTATACATAATAATAAACAGTCTACTTTGTGTTTAGACCACTTCAGCGTTAAAACTCTGTACTTGGAGGTCTGGGGTTAATTAACCCTGACAGTGAATGTCTGGGATCAAACCCTGACAGATTTATTAAAATTTCGACACAAAAAAGAAATATTTAAAAACAAATTCGAATAAACAAAAAATAATTTAATTTATGCCGAATTGGTAAAGGAACTACGGTATTTAGACCGGTTATAAAAACCTGCCACCATTTAAGGCTAAAGCCCTCTTCAGATGCTGGCCAATGACAGAACATTGGCAAATTTGAAAAAAATATATCACGGATTAAGGCTAACATTTTCCCCTTTTTATGGGGGAATTTAATTAAGATTTATGAATTCCACACACTGTCATTTTGTAGCTCATATTCAACACAGTCACATACCCACCACAATAGCTTCTTTCCATTGAATAACAATAAATCCTCACAAGGTTCAAATTCAAAAATAAGATAAACCTTCAAAATTCCAGAACTTTTCTTGTTGCCATCTCCAAAATTCTTGCCTATCTGTGTTACTTGTAGTAGTAGAAGAGACTGCACACACATGCACAAAACACATTTCAACATTATGACATGTCAGAGCAACAATGTTGGATTCAACCCATTGTTTTTTGGGGCAGAATTTGCTGCAGCAAAGAGAGCGAAAATTTCAGCAATTTGAATCTTCAAGACAGAATCTTTCAACAGGGGTTTCTACTTAAGTTTTATGGTCATGTTTGATGTGAATTGTTTTGCACATGCATGTATTTCTCTTGCAGATTGTAGAAGGTGGCTGTGAGTCAGATGTGTATGTACATAATAGCCTTGACAATGAAATGTTTGCCAAACATGGGTTGCTAGGACAAGCTTGGAGAGTGTTCCACAGCATGTCCCTACATAATATGATGTGGTTGCATGGAGTGCCACAATTGTGGGATGTGTGGGCAATGGTTGAAGGCATAGGAACTATTTGACCAAATGCGGCAGCAAGAGGGGGAGAAAGGATCCAAACAGTCAACTTTGCTGGGGTTCCATGTGCATGTGCCAGTGTAACACACCACTTGAAGAAGGCATGCATGCTCATGAACAGCTTATTCCAGCTGCTTCTGAGTCAATGACTTTGTGTGTAGTAGAAGCTTTCTCGACATGTATGCCGAGTGTGGGAGCATTGAGGATGTGCAAAGAGTATAATTCAATGACATGTTGATATCCACTGTGGGTTGGGATACTGTGATCCTTGCACATGTGGAGATGTGGGAGCAAGAGAACAATGCATTGCAACTACCTCAGCAAATCCAACACAGAGTTTGAGCCACTTCCTGTGGCCTTATGCACATGCTGAATTCAAATGGCACAATGCATCTGTGCATATACATACACAAGTCGTTTCAAGCAGCAGATGTGGATCGGATATGTATGTGGGTATAAACCTTGTTGACAATGTGTGCCAATGTGGGAGCTCTGAGGGTTTTCAACAGGATGCCCATATGTGATGTTGTTGCTTGGACTCCCATGATCATGGCATAGGTGTTAATGCAGGCAAGGGCAGCAGGGATTCGGACTAGTTTGACAAATGCAACAGAAGCAGGTTGATCCAAGGCCTGTCACATTTGTTTGGATGCATCTGCCACAGTAGCAGCGACTTACAGAAGGCTGACATGTTCAGGAACAGATTGTTCAAGCTGGTTGGGGATCTAATGAGTTTGTGTGTTGTTGTATGATTGACATGTATGACAAATGTGAGAATCCAGAAAATCCACAGAGATATCATAATCAAGATATTGACATGGAAGACATACATGTCATGACAGTGAGAAGCTGGCCATTGCTTTTACGTGCATCAGCACACCTCCTGGGCTCCAATTCCATATCTTCAGGATCTGTCCATGTTTGCTGACTGCCACATTTCCACAAATTTCATTGCAATGATTGTTGAGAGGGTAACTTATTGTAAGAGATCGTGCTAATCACTTTCATCACATCAAGGATGTGGTCTTTGTTTGGTAGGGGATCACAGTGATGCCCAACTATCTGTTTTGCCAATTGGCCCCTTGGATTTGGTTGTGTTGTGTTGTTTGAACTTGAAGAGTATGAATGAGAAGAGTGCATGTTTAGAAAACTACTCAACTTGATAACTCACATAATTATGCCACAACATTTGTTTCAGATGTATGTTCCTTAGGTTTGTGACAATGAGTAACAGGAAGCAGATCAATGGACCCAGGCAGTTTCTAGGATTTCAATCTGTGAACATGACTCTGATAGTAAATTTTTCTACTTGTAAACCCAAGTAACATCAGTCATGTTGAAGGAACATGACAAGTGCTATGCTTGCATGCAACCTGGATGCCTGACTCATAACTGCACACATGCTGATCAGATTGAAATTTCAGCTTCCCCCAAAACAATGTAATTCTAATGTATTTATGGCACTCCAGAGTCTAATGAAGATAAAACACCAAACAAATAGTGCAGCTTGCAATGTTCATCTGAGAGTATAATTGCTTAATGTTGGACTCCTTTCCCTTGCAAAAATTCTCTCGTCAAACATTGAAACTGAACAATTGCAGAGAGTTGTAGGACTGATTCTTGGGAGTTCATGTTCTGTGCAAGATTTTCTGATGCCATTTAGGTGAATACTCATGCTTATGCCTAGATTCAAACAATGCGACATGCTGCCTAAAAAGAACAAAATGAGCAATCAATGGAGTTTAATAGACTAAGTTGGTTTTATGAACTCATCAGCAAGGTCCATGAAAGAAATTTTCTCTGTTAATAGAGTTTGTCAGGAGGAGAAATCCAGAATAGATCAACTTTGAACAAAGAAGAATGACAATGGAAGGATCAACAGCTAAATCTACTCCATTGACTGTGTTGATTAGAATGACCGGTATCTACTTTTCCATCCTGGGCATAGAGCTTTCTTTTCAAAGCTCTGCTTTGTTCAACTACTGTGTGAGCTTTCAGGCATTGGCTGATTTTTCTGTTCATGAGACTGGTTGCTTGTTGTGAAATAGTACCACATCAGAGAGACCACCCACAGAAGTCTGCAGAGCTTTTCCTTCAGCTGATTGCACTTTCATGTACTCTTTCATTCTTGCTGTGAGAGTTTTGCATTTTGCAGGTAAGTTGGATGTCAGGGAACTCAATACTGGAAGTTCAAAAGGAGAGAATGAACTTTTCACACAATGATCATGAAAAGGACTATGATGGTCTGCCATCTCAAAAAGGCTAAGTTGCAACTCCTATCAAGACACCAAGACCTTGTTTGGCAGCCACTCCTCTGTCATTCCCTCTGAACCTGATCATAGTTCACCCAAACATGAAAAGGTGCCAGTTGAAAGACCAGCTCTTTACAATGCACATGAAGGAACCACAAATTCCAGAACAGATGAGTCAAGGAAGATTGAGGTGAACATTGCTCAGCTGCAGACTTGTATCAGGAAGTTAATGCAACATGATGAAAACCCTCCAATGCCTGAATCCCCTGAAGTCTCATTGAACTGCTCCAAGGTCTCAATAGGTGATGAGATTTCACAAAATGAGCATCTGGCAAAAGACCTTTTTCTCCTCTACCTCAATTGTTGAAGGTGAACACTCAGGTGGTGTGGCATTCACAGTTGTGGTTGAACAACCTGTACACAAGGTCTTGTCTCCCAGAGCTGAATTTCTCAGAAAAGAGCCTTAGTATGACCCAGACCTGCTGCAGAATCCGGATTTTGATCCAGTTGGAGCTGCACCTGGGAGTTCAGTAACAGAAATTCTGGCTTCACCAGAAACTGACAATCTGGTGATTTCTGACCTAAGGTAAGGTGAGCCTAAAAGGTCGAAAGTACCTCTGACACTGCTGAAAGGATTGGACTTTCAAATTCCAGATGTGCTTGCTGCAAGGACAAGCTGCAACAATATGGTGGATCTGAAGGAGGTCAAACCACCTACATCCTCTGAATGTATATCACAATATGCTAAAATTGGGTTACTGTACCTTTATGATTGCTGAGAAAATTCCACCTCTAAATGAAGATAGCCTTCCCTGCAAAGACGAGCTGTAACTATGTGGTGGATAGCAGCTCTTAGATAAATGAGAGTGCACCTCTTTCAGATCAAGGTGAACTTGCTGCAAAGGTGATGTAGTAAATGCAAAGGAGGTTTTGGAAAAAGCCTCGGAATTCCACTACAGAAGGTCTGTTCAATAACAGAACAACTTGCACATGGGGAAGGCTAGTTAGTGACACCAGTAGCTGCTGTGCAAACAATGGGAATAGATTGTCCAGTGGACCTCCATATCGAGGAGGATGAGATTGATAATCATGAGCTTTTTTTGGGTGCAAGGTTTCTGATGGGGATGGTGTTTGGCAGTTTGCTTTTTGGATTTGTGTCTGGGTTACTTTTGGCATCTGGCAGCCAAGGGCTTCTGCCACAGAATGGCATGCCAACCTTTTGGCACCATCATGGCATAAGTCTTCCATCAGGAAACCAGTCTTGGAGATGTCAAAGAGTGTTGAGGATCTGGAGCAGGATTGTGGTAGTACTAGTTCCTCCCACCCAGTTGTAGATCTGATTTCAATTCATAAAGGCTATGGTCATGTGAGGACACGAGTCTACTAGCTTGTCGAACAGATACAGTATGACCACTTCAGAGGTTTTGCAAATGCTTATGTGGGTGTGGCTACGAGGATCAGAAGAAAGACGTCGCGGCCGCGGGCCTTAAGGGATTATTTGCCTTAGGCGGCAAGAAGGTAAATACTGGATCGAACTCTTACGCATATATGAAGCCTCTAAGCTGCACTTGCTTATAAGAACTGTCGGCCAGTTCCAGTACTTTAACACTGGAACTGCCCATTGCAG